>Ga0209348_1000430_pt1 | contig 22508 bp, 25 predicted proteins | sample ETNvirenome_2_30_FD_184065 | JGI IMG/M metagenome (GOLD analysis project Ga0209348, IMG submission 184065) | Marine viral communities from the Pacific Ocean - ETNP_2_30 (SPAdes) (version 2) | ecosystem: Environmental > Aquatic > Marine > Oceanic | place: Pacific Ocean | collected 2013-06-22
CCCTCTAAATGCCATCCTTCTGGCTTCATCGCTGTAAAAGCAAACTGCAAACCCTCATCGTGAAACCAGTTGTCTTCGTCGTCTACATCGGGGCAAAAAGCTAAAAAATTTCTTTTTTGCTGGTTGTAACTTCCTGTATAGTTTTCTCCGCATCTTAAATTTGTCCAAAGAACAGCGTACTTAACATCTACTTCATCTACAGAGGGGTTACTTGAAGTAGTAACGCAAGCTCCACAGGGTTCATAACTAATGCATGAAGTTCCCAGTGTAGGGTCAGGTACATTGCCCTCCGAATCCTCTGCGTTGCACCAAGATGGACACTGGGAGTATTCTTCAGTGAGATTGTTATTATTTATTTGTACGCTTACATTGAAAGGGTATCCCCCAGACGGGTTGTGAGTATTTGTACCCGAAAATTCCGTGGGGTTTTCGTCGCATCCGCTAGTTACAAAATCATAAAATTTAAACAAACCAACACTGCCCGATGCACCTGTATCTCCATCCCAACTTAAATCACCATCAATCTCATAATAAAAAACTTCATCTAGACTGTCTGTTTCGTATAGTTCTGACTTATCAAAGCAATAAAGATGCTCTCCCGAAACACTAACACTTCCCGAAGTGCTTACTTGCATTTCCCCAGATAGGGGCGATAGTCTAATGCCATTTTCATCTCTATTAAAATTACAAGTAGCGGTTATTGTTTTTTGTAGGTTGGTGGCTGTAACACTCACCGATGATCCCCACCCTCTTTCGGGGGGGTTCGTAGTTACTGCGTCTGGTCCACTAACATCTCCCGCGGTATATCCAGTCATTACTACTTGTCCATAATATCTTGATCCGTCGGATACACCACTTAAAATTTTTGGTTGACTTTCGCTCACGCAAATTAGAGTTGGAGTTGGGCAAGGACAAATAGTCCTATAGTTAAATTCAATTGGTCCTGCCTCTTCGTTCATGCCCGCGTAATTATATCCCTTACAGCAATGTCCTATAAGAGCAATGCTTTCCGCGTCATTAATTTTTTCTCTAAATTCTGAGTCCGTCATTTAATCGCTTGTTGATGATGTTGAAGTATTTCTGACCAAGATGGTTGCATCCATTTCTTCACCGTCGATACAAAGACTAACCCTAGCAGTTATCCACCCACCAGCTTCAACTCCAGATTCCGAGGGAATTGATTCAAACGAAGTATCAGCTGTTCTATCAATTCGATCAATAGAGTCGTCTCCTATTCTTGATCCAGAAAGACTTTTATTAGCATCCTCTTGCCTTTTTAATTCAGCAAGATTTTTCTTATAGTTTTCTTTGATTTGTCTGCGAGTTTCAGTAGAATTTGTATTGTTTGCTCTATCTATTTTGTATTGTCGCTTGAGATCAAAGAATTTTTTTCTCGCTTCTCTTCTCTTGTTTCCAGCTTGAACTCTGGCTTTTGAGGCATCGTTTTTTTTATCTATTTCGCTTTGCTCTGGCATATTAACCTCCTCCTATACTTCCGTAGCCACCATCACTGCCACCGCTACTACTTCCTATAGTGGTTGCCTCGGCTCTAGCTGGAATGGTAGCAACTATTTCTGTATGCTTATATATAATTTTACCATCGCTTGATGGACTGGTAGAGGATGAACTAGAACCTTCTCCTCCCCCCTCACCAGAACTTTCTTCTCCAGAACTTTCAGATGAAGTTGTCGTAGCCTCACTCAAAAACTCAGCCTCGACCTCAACTTTATAATCCAAAGTATACTCCTTGTCCTCTGGGTCTTCTGGTCCATCTTTTACTTGAATTAAATATTTTGTACCCCCCCAAAGTCTCCTGCCAGCAACCATATCCCAATTATTTCCTTCGTCATTTGTTCCAAGTGCAGTAGCGTAATACATGTTAACTTTGCTGTCGTCAATTCTGTATCCCCTAAATCCTTGGGACTCAGAGAAGGGTGTGTAATTCCAACCTATTCCGCTGGTTAACCCCATAGCCCATCTTTCTGGACACCATAGCCCCTCTTGCCCAGTATACTCTTCCATTTCGGGGGACTCTGTATAAAAAACTTTTTGGGTGGCTTTAATTAATTTTTCTACAGGGGGTTCTAAAACAAAATCCTTTGCAGTAAAGCTGTAGGTAGCATTGTCTCCAGATGGAAGTTCAACTGTATTAATAAATACAACTCCTGGATATGTAAAACTAACTAGCGTTTCCTTATCCGTTGATTTGTCTTTTCCTAAAATTGTTCCGCCATTTGTACTTTCTAAACTTACAACGGTTACTGTTTGAAACCCATCGTGATCCTCCGTTGTTTCTGAAATAACTGGTCCAACAATAGTCTCATCATCCTCCCTTGCTTTTTGTCCAAAAAAGACGGTAGTTACCCTCACCATTCCATCACCAGCACTAACTCTTTCCTTGGATAAAATTCCAGTTTCAGTCTCAGTTTTTTCTAAAGAAAATAAACCACTTCCTTCAATTACATTAAAGCTAGTAAGAACTTTAGCATCAGCTGATTCTCCTCCAGTTCCTACTGTTAAACCACTGGGTTCTTCTGTTGAAATTTCGTATGTAGTTACTGACTCCAAGCCATTTTCCAGAGTTTCCTTCGTAGTATATGTTTTTAATTTAAACCTAAATGTTGTTGTTTCAATTCCGTCTAAATCGCTTTTAAATTCATCTATAAGTTCATGACCTTCGGTTACTTCTTCCAGCTTGCTTTCTACCTCGCTTTTAGTGAATGCAAAGGCTTGAACATCAATAATGTCTCCGCCTTCAATAAATTCCTGCCTAACATTAAGAATGCTCTTCCTTAAAAATGTGTAAACAAAAGTTTCTTTTCCTAATTCTCCGCTTTTTTCCTTTCTAGCTACTACAAAATCCCCTTGGTGTTCTCCTGCGGCAGACGGAGAAATACTCTCCGCATCCTCCGTTTCGGGTTCTTCATCGCCAAATTTAGTAATTACTAAAGCCTCTTGAGCACCCACAAGGTCAATCCTAGAAGAAACTATTACATTTTCCTTTGCAAATGTAAACCTCTTCGTGGGGATACCGTCTACGTCGGACTCCTCTTCTCTTAGCAGTAAGTATTCACTCTTTTCATCCGCATCATCGTTGGGCTTAAATATTTCTTCTACTATAGTCCCCAAGGTGGATTCCTTGTCTTCAGTTTTCGACAGAACTGCTCCTTGCTGTAAAAAAGTATATCTAATTGTGGGGATGCCCTCGAAGTCTGATTTTTCTCTGCGTGCTTCTATATGTCCATCGTCACCCGTTACCAAGTTAGTGCCAGAAACATCTTTTCCAGTTATGTCTTCTGATTCTGCTGGTGGAAAAAAGACTTCGTTTATTACAGCGTTTTGACTTCCCACCTTATCCTCTGATACTGAAAGGATAGTATTTTTTTTGAGAAATGTATATTTTATTGTAGGTATACCATCGAAGTTAGATTTTTCTCTGCGAGCCTCTTGGTATCCGTTTTCACCGTCTGACAATTCAACACCTGCAACATCCTGTCCCTTTATTCCTTCTTCATCTGTTGGCGGGAAAAACACTTCGTTAACTACAGCTAATTGACTACCTATTCTATCTTCGGTAACCAAGAGAGTAACATTCTTTTTCAAGAAGGTGTATTTAATGGTGGGTATACCATCAAAATTAGACTTCTCCCTACGAGCCTCTTGGTATCCAGTCTCATCAGTAGGTAGGGCAGTACCATCAACGTCTTGTCCCGCTATATCTTCTGATTCCGCTGGCGGGAAAAACACTTCATTAATAACTGCCCTTTGACTTCCCACCCTGTCTTCGGATACCAGCAGAGTAGTGTTCTTTTTTAAGAAGGTGTATCTAATTGTGGGTATACCGTCAAAGTCCGATTTTTCTCTGCGGATTTCCGCGTAGCCATCGTCCCCGTCGGATAAAGCTGTACCATCAATATCTATTCCATTTATATTTTCGTCTGCCTCTTTTGGAAGAAAAACCTCATTGACGATTGTGTTTTGACTACCCAACTTGTCCTTGGATACAAATAATGTAGAATTCTTTTTGAGGAAAGTAATTCTAAATGTAGGTATACCATCAAAGTTAGATTTTTCTTCTCTTGCCTTCTGGTATCCTCCATCGACTTCTTGAGTAAGATTATTTCCAGATATGTCTATTCCAAAAAACGCACTCTTGGGTTTAAATACCTCATTGATAACTGCCTTCTGGCTTCCTACTGAGTCCTCAGATACAAACAATACTGTATTTTTTTGCAAGAACGTAAGCCTAAATGTAGGTATGCCATTAAAGTTAGATTTTTCCCTACTAACTTCCTCATATCCTTCGTCGTCAGTTCCTAGGTCTGCTCCCGATGCATCAATTCCATTAATTGACTCAGATGGTGGAGAAAAAATTTCGTTGATAATTCTCTTTTGACTACCCAGCTTATCTTCGGATACTGAAAGAGTAGTATTCTTTTTAAGAAAAGTAATTCTTACCGTGGGTATTCCATTAAAATCTGATTTATCTTTTCTTGCTTCTGCATAGCCATCATCCCCAGTGTCTAAAGCCGCATCATCTTCGTCTACTCCAGCAAATCCATCCTTTGGGTCAAAAACTTCGTTAGTTATTGATAGCTGACTCCCAACTTTATCAGAAGATACGGACAAGACGGAGTTCTTTTGTAGAAACGTGTAAACAAATGTTTTTAAACCCTCTTCACCTTCTTCTTCTTTCCTTGCAACCACATACCCATCTGCGTCAGAAGCACCAAAAAATTCTTCCGCCTCGCTGACTGTGGGGGCTTCTTCAAATTTTCTAATAACAACAGCTTGCTGAGAACCAACGAGTTCTAAAGATTGAGAGATTATTGCTTTTTCTTTGACAAAAGTAAATCTTGTTGTGGATATGCCCTCTACATTGGACTCCTGCTGATCAATTAATTTATAACTATCTTTTTGGTCTGAATTATTATCTGGCTCAAATATTTCTTCTACTATAGTGCCAAGAGCTGAATCCTTATCTTCGGATTTAAAAAGTATTGAGTTCTTTGCTAAAAATGTGTATGTAAATGTTTGTAATAACTCCTCTCCGCTTTCTTCCCTTTTAGCTACGCTATAATCGTGAGAGCCACCAGCAAATGACTTCGCTTCGGCTACGTTTGGTTCTTCTTGGAACTTAGTAATAACTACCGCCCTCTGAGACCCCACTGCATCAAAGGATTGAGATATAATCGCTTTATTTTTTGAAAACGTAAATCTAGTAGTTGGAACTCCGTCTACATTAGAGGATTCTTCTCTAAGTAAAGAAAAATTAGATAAAGTATTTCTTCCTGCCGCTGGCTTAAAAAATTCTTTGGATATTGTTTGCAGTGCGGATTCCTTGTCCTCAGTCTCGGACAACTGCACATCTTCTTCCAAAAATGTATAAGTAAAAATTTTTACTTGATCCTTGCCCTCTTCTTCTTTTTTAGCAACAAAGTAAGTTCCACTCCCTCCAAATGTTTGGGCTTCTGTAGTAGTGGGTGCTGTTTTAAACTTACTAATAACGACGGATTGCTGAAAGCCGACAGCATCAAAGGATTGAGATATAATTGCATCGTCCTTATAAAACGTAACTCTTTGAGTCTTAATACCATCTACGTCGGATTCCTCTCGCTTTACTTCAGTAAAGCCAGTCTTTGATGGGCTTGTTGCAGTGGGATGAAATATTTCTTCTATAGCGATTTCAAGCGAACCCAACTTGTCTTCACTTGTAGAAAGGGTTACATTGGGTTTAAGAAAAGTGTACCTATTTGTTTTTATCCCCTTAAAATTGCTTTCTTCTTTTCTTGCAGGGACATAATCCTCTGGGGTTTCGGGAGCAGTTCCAATGGTTTCTATTACCTTGGCTTTTTGAGAACCAACTTCTTCAATACTTTCAAATAGAGTTCCTTCCTCTACATAAACTTGGGTTAACTCAGCGAATGCCGTGTTGTCTTCTACCTTAGAACTAGACAGTATTTCGCCACTTGATAGGGACGAACTACCCACTGTGCCCGTGTCAGAAGTTCCAGACTGTGCTCGAAAAACTTTTGTTATTCTTTTTAAACCGTTTTCTAAAACCTCAACGGTGGGATCGGTTATTTCTACAAAACTGCCAGTAAGAGTTTCGTAAGTTTTTACAAGAACTGGACTATCGGAGTTTGCTTGATCCGAAAAATTATCTACTTCAACGGATATTAGTCTACAGTCAGTGTAGCCCTGCCATTTCTTCTCCAGTTGCATCCAACGCTCCAAAGTCCCCCATGAGAGAACCCAAGTTTGAGTTGTCTACATCTTCTCTAGTAAACTTATGAAAACGCCTAATTACCCTAATTCGATTATTAGGTAGCTTTACAATTTCTGGGATTTGACCCTTTTGATGTATATTGGTATTTCCTAAACTCATTTCTTTCTTCTGACTGATTTAACCCTTTTGGGCTTTCCTGCGGGCTGTCCTAATTTTTTCTTTTGAGAAATCCTTGAACGCTTTTGTGCGGAGGTTAGCTCTCCAGCAGTGGCAGGGGTTTTCGAGCTTACACGCTTCGATGGTCTGCAATATGGCGTTCCTCGCTTTTCTCCCTTGCGTCTCCCACAGGGCTTCCCAGAGCGAACATCTACCCACTTTTCCTTGAACCACCGCTTCAGAGCCATGCCCTTCGCTGTTTTTCTGACCGCCATTTATTTCTTGCGTTTTATGTTGGCTTTCTTGTTGCCCCAATTTGAAGCCCCTACTTTCCTGCATTTAGCAATAGCTCCACTGGCATAGGCACTTGGGAATACCTTGTACCTAGCCTTTACTTTTTTATAACAAGCGTCCTTTGGCATTACTTACACTTTCCCTTTTTCCCCATTTTTCCCTTCTTGGGTGGGCGACCTCTTGTAGTTCCGTATGTTCCTTTTCCTCTTGGCATAATATATCCTTTTGTTTGTTGTTATATATCGCTTCTAATCTTGAAGTAGCTGAATGCTACAAAAAATCCAATTATTAAAGCAATCCAAAGACCAGTATCTTTTACCTCTGGGATAGCTACTAGATCAGCACTGGTGATTTGTGCGGGTGCTGTGAGTCTTACACTCATAGTTCCCGTAGTATCCGACGCAAAAGATGTAAATACAGCGGCATAAGTGCTGTTCCCAGAAAGGGTTATTGTTGTGCTAAAGGGTTCTTCATACGTTTCAAACCCCTCAAAAGTATCAAGCTGTCCGCCTCCGAATCCTATATTTGGACCATCGTTAAATATTAAAGGACGATCAATTATAAAATCCGCCTCTAAGTTATCATATATAAGCAAAGAGGTGTTTTGGGTTTGCCCAGTTAAATCACTTGAATAGTTTTCAAATGTGTATTGACCTCCAATAGAAGTAGTAAACACCATTGGGTTATAATGGGTTAACCCACCCGCTGGATTAAAATCGGATACGCTGTATGTTTCGTCTATACCTATTTCTAGATCATAGATTACGCTATTGAGTTGAACTGCACCCCAAGCTATAGAGGCAACAAGTAATGGTGCTAGTAAAATTTTTATTTTTTGAAGATTGAAGTGCATATTGAAGCGAACTCTTTGAAGGCTCTGGATATAATATTGTTTTTAGGAAGAAACATAACTATAATAGAAAATACCCCTATGTATGCAAACAACATACCCAGTAGGTTTTCTTTATAATTATCTAAGATATATTGTATCATACTTATATTGATGTCGAGGGGGATACCACGATTGCATCATCTGGAGTTATTTCTGGCTCTTGTTTATTTAGAATCATTCCAGATTCGTCGCTTTCTATATCCGAGTGGGGCTTGACTTCATCTACTTCGTCGGCACTTTCTTCTGGCACATCTTCTGCTATCTCCTCCGTGGCTGGCTCTTCAGCCTCTTCACTGTTTATTTCTTCACCATCAACCTCTTCAGCATTTTGTTCAACCTCTTTTGCATCTCCTCCATTTTCATTGCCGTTGTCAGCACTTTCATCTTGGGATTGTGGTTCTTGGCTCTTGGTTTCCTCGGTGGCTTGTGAGCTAGTTTCCGTCACTTTGGATTCCACCTTCTCAACTTGGGCTTTTACTTCAGCTACCTTCTGCTTCATTACCTCTGTTCCCCAAGAATTTAATGCACCGAAATCCACAAAGTTCGTAATCAACGGGGGAAACATAAGCCTTTCATGAACAACGTCATTGGCTACGCTGGCTACAAAAACCTCCGTTTCGTCCAGTGCGATATTTGTTTGAGTTACTGCCGCTGTACCAACAGCAACAGTTCCAGCAGTTCCGAGCTGTGCTATTTTGTCTACTACTGGAAAATCTTTGATCTTGCCTAGAAGTGTTTTCTTAGCCCGCTTAGAGCCTTCTCTAGCCGCTTTAAGGGCTTTTTCAGCGTCCTCACGACTTGGACCTTCACTTTTGCCACCAAGGACTTTGTCGAGGCTATCACGGAGTTCAGATAGTTTTTGTTGAGCGTTTTTGTAATCCATTGAATTGGCGAACACCAAGAGCAAATAGCTTTGGGTTTTTTACATACAGTGCATTTTTTCATGTTATTTAACTGAGGATGAACCAAAGTAGAATCCTACAATGGCTAGGACTGTTTGACGAATTTCTGGTAATATAACGTATCCGTGTAGGGTTTGGTATGTTGTACCCTTCATAAAGCCAAAGAACTTGCTATACTCATTGGCTACCGTTACACCCTCATCGCTGTGAGCTAGGATAAAGGGGGCTATAATTACACCGAACAATACAGTTACTACAATTACTCTTCGCACCCAAGCACCCCCATCTCCAGTGCGTTTAGCCGCGGCATCCGCACTTTCGTCCGAGGCTTTTTGCTTTTTAAGCAAGCTGGAAACATTGTTTTGTTGAGCAGTAACCATTGTACCTATCAACTTAAATATAAAGCCCGATGCACCACCACCGAGCATAGCTAAAAGTTCAGTAGTCATTTAAGTTCCTTTAATAATTTATAAATAGAAAGTCCCAAAAATACAAAAGTCATAATACCAACAACTAAGCTAACTGCTGTGCTAATGCCTTGCAGTCCTATGCAAGCAAAAAATCCCGTTGATCCCACTGTTCCTCTGAGCATTGTATCCATAATATTAACCACTTAAATCTGTCCAACCTCCATCGGCAAAGCCTTGAAAAGTATCTTCATCGCTATTATAAATTATCATACCATTTTCAGCCGTTCCAGCTGTGACCATTGCATTCTTGGCGTCATTTGTTAATAGACCCACTTTTACTGGTCCACTAGAACTTATACCCAAACTGCTAACTTCCATGCGTTTTACTGGAACTGATCCAGTTGCTATTTCAAGACTTTTATTGTTTTCAACAATTAAGTAAGCTGAATTTTCAGTCGAATTAGTATACAAATCTCCAGCAGAACCAATAAATCCTAAGTTCATTTCTTCTACATTAGAAGTCTCTGAAGTGCTTTCGTCTCTTTTTATTTTTAATATACTTGTAGAAGCATCCGAAGTGTTGTCGGTGTCCATTGCAAGTACCAGAGTAGAAGCATTAGTTGATGTAAGCAAAGCACTTCCTACAACACGCAATGCTTCATCAGTAATTCCACCAGAAGCTACATGACCCCCAACAATGTGCAATGCTACTTTTGGATTTGTGTGATTGATCCCAACCTTACCAATGGGGACTCCATCGGTTTTTTTAATTACTAACAAATTGCTAGGCTGTTCATCTTCATCTCTAAATCTATGCTCTATTGCATCGTACTCTATTGCCTCGCCAGATACAGCTTGAACTTCGCTAGTTTTTAATACTGGAGCTATTACAGTCCCAGTAAATGTTGGAGATGCAATGGGTGCTTTAAGGGCAATATTACTGGTATTAGTAGATATGTCGGACGCATTATTAGATATGGCTACTCCTTGGGTCGATATATTACTGGTATTGGTAGCTATGTCACTGGTATTGGTAGCTATATTACTGGTGTTTGTAGATATATTGCTAGTGTTAGTGGATATATTGCTAGTGTTAGTGGATATATTGCTGGTGTTAGTGGATACATCACTTGAGCTTGCTTTGGCATCAAGGGCGGACTGAAGGTCGGTCTGCGTGGATAGAGTCCCAGTTATTTGTCCCCACTGAGCTTTCGTATCCTCTAAGCCCAAAAATGTAGCCGCATCCTCCTTTGTAGATTTACGAAGAAACGTATCAATATCTGAAGATACTTTGTAGTTTATTGCCATATATAATTATTTATGGAGTTACGTTTTGAGATACCACAACAGTAGTATCACTAACGGATAATCCAAGTGTTAAAGACATTTGCATTGTATTAGGCGTTATATGCTTCGACTGAGCCAGTATTTACATGGATAGATGTAAAGTTTCCGTAGCTAGTGTATCCAGCAGGAATATTTACATTAGTTATCGCGGTAACATTGGTTTTGTTTGAGCAAGTAAGTCCACCAGTCTCAAACTTTACTCCTTCTGGACCAGCTACGATAATTGCAAAATTACCACTAACTGCATCTCCACTATTGGAGGCTGGTGTAATTACTACGCTTCCACGCTTGCCTAGGCTTTGTTCTGTTATTGCGGGAGTTGACATAATTATATTATTGTTGTGTTGTAGTTTGTTCCTATACTTTTTACGATATAGGAGTTTGCGATATTTTGATCAGAAATTTTAGCTAACTCATCTTCAAGAACTGAGTTAACCAAAGCCAATGATAAAGTAAAATTTGTGTCACTCGCGTTTTGATCAACACTTCTTTGCCAAGTATATGCACTGAGGTGAGCCATGTAGGGCATAAATTCATCGGGGATTGTTGTGCTGTCAGCATCCGATGTAGATAAATCTACATCCAGTGTTTTTTTGTAAATAACAAAAACCGTTGAATCGTCCTCCGAGGAATCTGGTTGAAGATAAAATCCGCTTCCATCTGGATTTTCGTATAAATCGGATGTTAATCCTGCGGCATTTCCCGTTATGGTTGCTCCGCTGTTATTGACAACAAACTTATATTCTCCCCCTCTTTTTTCTTGGGGATTGTTTTTATATATCCTTAAATATGTATCAATGGTTGACGATCCAGACTGCGTCCGTGGAACTTGATTTTCATTTGATACTGTCCTTTCGTCGCCTATTACCAAATAACGCTCCCAGTAATTACTAGCTCTGTATGCTTTCTTCGCAGAGTAATTCCAGAGGGCGTTTATTCTAGCGTAGCTATTCGATGTGCTAGCATACTCCCTGCCTATTAAGGCAAATGTCAAATCCTTGAGTTCTGCTAATGTTGAATCTTGTAGGGACATTATATCTTATTTGCCGCCATTCCGTTGGGCAAAAGAACTTTGTTGTTTAAATATTTAACAAACTCCTTATCATTAGAGAATCCTACTCCATACTTTTTTGACATGTGATAGTATTCATTCATGGGAACACTACCAATATGTTTTCCAAAAACTGGATGATCCTTACCTTTGTAAAACTGTGTGGATTTTCTAGCTCGACGAATTCTTTGCTCTTCGGCTTTTGGGTTAAAAATCTCCTTTGTTTTTTTGTTAAGAATCTTAAATTGATTCTCAAAGAGTTCTTCTTCTGATAATGCTTGTGACATAATAAAAAGGGCAGGGGGGGTATCCCCCCTAAACCCAAAACTATTTTATTTTATGATCCTTGAAAGGGATTATGAAGTTGGCTCATCTAATACAGAAAGGCTACTAGCCTCCATATTAAATGAAGCATTAATTCGAGTTCTTAGAACTCCACTGCTCTCTGTCCTTGAACGAGTTATACTCATTTGAGTAGGTTTGTCCGCAGTAGGAACAGCGTTGTATTCCGTAAAGAAAAAGTTGAGAAGCTCGTATATTACATGACGGTAATCGCCAGTGGATGCATTTGCTTCAGCAGAAGTAAGGTTGGATAGCAATCCAGTAGAACCAATAGTAAAACTAATAGTGCTTCCATCGGATGTGTAGCCAGTGCCAAAAACTTCAGAGGGACTGTCGTTATCGGTATATGCCATTGTAAATGTATTTTAAAAGTTTAACAATAGGGCTAGGGGGATTTACCCCCTAACCCAGAATTGTATAAGATTTATGCAGTGAAATCTTTGATCATACCTAGACCATTTGGTCCACGGCAAATTAGAGTTCCCATTGCATCGATGTAGCCACGAGGACCTCCACCTTGGTCTTCCAACATTGTTGAACCCATGCTCATTGCTTCTGCGTATCCAAGTAGGCTTGGGTCGAGAAGGTATGCACGTTTTTGGTTGGGTAATGTCTTTGGATTAGCGGAGATGATCTTCACGATACCGTAAGGACCTTGGAAGATTTCAACATTGAAGTTGATATCTGTGCCATCACCTTGGTTGAAAGTAGTAGCAGTTGGGCTTACGCGAGTAAAGCCATCAATGATAGCGTTACGGACGGTTGTGCCAGCAACAAGAACGTGGTCGCCTTGCTCACCAGTTTCTTCAAAGATGCTTGTAAGCATTCCGTTGAAACGAGACTCAGTTAACCCAGCCGCGGCTTCTGCTGTAGTTGCTGATGAGTCTGCACCAACACCCAAGACAGATGCTTCTGGAGTCTTGAACGCATCGGGAACTTCTTGAACAGCGTCCGAGGATTGCGTTCCCGAACCAGCTTCTAATGTTGGATCAAGCCAAACACCTAGTCCGCGGAATTCACCAGCGGTAGAGCTAGAACCAAGTACAGCGGGATTGTCCGAAGCGATTGATGTTTCAATGTCCCGAAGGAGTTGAGAAGCCGCTTTTTCTTCAGCTTCTTGGATGCGAACTGGAGTTACGGAGTCAAAAATCTCCTGCTTCTTAGATACATTAAATGTATCGCGGAAGTGCTGTAGGCGATTGCCCAAGCGAGTAAGACTACCGAACTGACCCACAAAGGAGTCGCCACCAGAAGTACCAACGTCTACGCCTTCAACGACAGCGTTGTCGGCTACTGGAGTACGAAGATTGTCAACAGTCCATTCGACAAGATCAGCGGTTGCACCCTGCTTTGGGAGCATACCATAAATAGGAGCTTGACGAGGAGCAAGAACAGTTGTTAAGTCCAACAACTGCTCACGATTACCAGATGCGGACCCCGTAGGAGGTCCAGAATATGTATTATCAAATGCCATGATATTATATTATTTCAGTTTGTTTAAGTGTAACGAGAGTTTATTTGAATTTGTCGGAGTTGTCTAGCCGCTATAAGATTTCCTTTTTGAGCCGCTTCTTTCAGTTGCTTGATTTTAGTGGACTCCGCAGTTTGCCTTGAATTGCTAGCGGAGTTTCCGCTAACAGCATTCTTGGGAGCTTTTCTTGGAATGATTATTTTTTTCTTTTTAGTGGTCTTGGGTTTTACCATATTAGAAGCCGCGTGTGCCAACTGATATTTTAGTTTAGCAAAAATGGCTGGAGCTAATCTGGAGACAATAGCCAAGTCCTCAGAGTTAATCATTTTTTTGTATTCCAGATAAGTTTCTGATGCATCATCATTTAACCAAGAGAACTCCTCTTTTGATTTAGTATCCAGCTCTCCCGCTTCTTTTTTAGCGGAATCTATTCTTTTTAGATACCTTCGTTGCTTTGGCAACTCATCAAATCTATCCTGTAAACTAGATATATATTGAACAATATCAGAACGAGTATATTCCGTTCCCTTGTGTTCAAATGTATCATTGTCCCCAGCTAACCAGTTTTGATAAAAACGAATATTGTCCTTGGTCTCCTTCTCAATATTGTCCAGCTCTTCTTGAGTATCAATGTGAGCTAAAGAATTAGAGGGAGCAATGACCTTATCAAGTCCACCCGAAAGGGCGGCATCTTTGCTTTCTATCTGGCTTTTGAGTTCTTTGATCTGAGAAGTAAGTTCTCCAATTCGTTTACCGCTACCACTACCCATTTTTTTAGCTAGCTCACCCAGTTTTTCTGGGGGCAAGACCTCCATGGCTTGTATAGCGATTTCCGATCTAGATTCATCATCTAACTCATCCCAATCAATCTGTGAAAGAACGCCTTCGCTTTCCTCGACCTCCTCGGTGGATTCCTCAACTTCGGTTGATTCGGATTCTTCCGCTTCAGATGCCTCTTCAGCGGGTTGCTCTTCTTCAACCTCCTTTGATTCCTCTACCGCCTCGGGCTTTGGAGTTAGCTTTTCCACTCGTGCCTTCCGAATTTCTTCCAGCGTTTGTGGTTTGGCTTGTTCGACTGTCGATACTTCTTCTTCTTGGAGGGCTGTATCGTTACCCTCTATTGCGGTTTGTTCATCCATAATACTGTTCTGCCGTTTTACGCCAAGCAGTGGGGCGAAAAATATATTATATCAAGAAGTATTTATTAATAGCCGTATACCGCTTTTCTGGCTCTTAATAACTCTTCTTTTGTGTATCCCGCTGGGGCTTTGTTTTCTACTTGGGTAACTGCGGGCTTGCTAGAACCCGCTTTGCCTCCTAAGTAACCAGCCCCGAAGGATGCCGCTGGTATTGCGGACTTTTTAGCAAACGTTGCGGCTTTCTTCAACGGCTTGCGAAGACGAGCTGATCTTTTGCTAGCCAGCTTTCTCATAGCTTTATAGGAGGAGCTGTCCGTGTCTTTTCGTCTTCCCCTATATGTGGGTTTTTTCTTTGCCTTTGAACCTTGTTCTACGGCTTTTTTAACATTGCCCTTTCTTTTGCTTAAATTCTTTTCTACTGCCTTTGAAGCACTTAGGTTAGCAGTAGCCGAACCCGTTGTCTTCTTAGCAGTTTTCTTAACGGCTTTTTTAGTAGCAGTTTTTTTGACCTTGGGGTTAGCGGAGGCTTTTCCGCCAGCTTTAACAGCGGCATCATTTGCTTTTTTCTGGGCAGTAGTTAAGGGCTTTTTGGGAGCAGTAGTTTTTACTGGCGTAGTTTTAACTACCGCCTTTTTTACTGGAGTCTTTTTTATTGGAGTAGTTACTTTTTTTGCCCCAGTTCTTTTTCTGGCATTACCAGTCTTAGGCTTACTAATTTTAGTAACCTTTACTTTGCCAGTAACAACTTTAGAGTTATCAAAGCCAGACTTTGAAATCTCTTGCTTACTCTGTTTTCTTAAAACTTTGCTCGCGGATTTAAGTCCCTCTGCAATTCCTTTTCCTACTAATTTTCTTGCCATTATTTTTTCTTTCTCTTTTTCATGGCTTGAACGACACCAGCGGATTCTACTCTATCTGGATATCCTTTTACGCCCTTGTTGGTCATTGTACCATAGGTCTTTTTTTGATTCATTCCGCCCGAGATTAATCGTGCTCCCATTTTACTTGCTAATTTAAATAACGACATTAGTATTTTCCTTTTCTAGATTTTGGTGATGATTTTTTGCTTCCCCCTTTTCCTGCCCAAAGTTTAGTGCAAGCCAAGTGTTTGGCTGTTCCCCACTTTGCTGTTGAGCATTTGTGGCGAGCTTTAAATGATTTTCTGGCGGCTGGAGAGTAGTTGTGTCCGTATCCTTTTGCTCCAGCGTGAACTAGCTTTTTCTTTCCACCCTTACAATAGAGCTTCATTATTTTTTTACCTGCTCTAGTGCTGGGTCGGGTTTCCCCGCAACTCATGCTGGATTTAGGATTTGGCATCTTTTTGTGGACTCAGTGTTTTGAGTAAATAATCGTCCTCTATCATACCACCTAATATTTTAGCATCCGCCCTTTCGGAAGCATCTAAACTGCGTTCCAATAATTGAAACTTTGTTTCTCTGCATTCTTTTAAAAAATTTAATACATATTCATATTGCTCGTACTTTGAGAGAAAATTTACGGCTTCCGACAAACTGTCAGTGGGTTTAATGCTCATTAGGATTCTTCTATATTCTGCGTTTGAATATTACCCATTTGTGCGGGATTTGCTCCTAGCCTTCCAATTTCAGCATTTTGTTGCTGAACAACTTGCTGTTGATATTGGGCGGCATAATTTTGAATATTAGCAACGAAATCAGCGTCCTCTGCCATACGTCTTTGAATATCTTCTTGTTGAGTATACTCCTGTATAACCTGCATAGCAATCTGACCACCATTGGGTCTAGCTCCCACAGGTATTCCTGCGTATATCTTTGTTAAATCATCGGTGACATCCTTGACCATTTCTTCTTGACCTTGACCATCGGGCTGGATAATAACATCCGCGATGCTTGGATCAATGGCGTTTGCCGCGAGTTGCTCTGCGGCTTTTAGATTAAATGTATTGCTAGGAGAGGTTCTTGCTAATTCCATTATGGAAGCGATTTTTGCTTTCATCATTTCTGGGTCTTGGTTTTGAATGTCAAAAGAAATGCAAACGTCTATTTCCTCGTCATCTGGAGACCTATATATAAGCATTTCATTTGGATAACCAGTAACCCTAAAGAACTTTTCATCTGGTCCAAAAACTAAGAATGCCTTGTATGCTAACTTTAGTATTTCTGAACAGTGTGTTAAAAACTTGTTAATAAAAAATTGTTGTCTTTGCTGGCTTAGTTGGCTGTCTTCCTTTAGTCCCACTAAGTCCATTGCTTCCTGTTGTACATACTTTTCTAGCTGGCTAGCGTCCCCAGAAGTGTTCGGCACATTCATGTACTCGAAGGTTTCATTTTGCCTAACCCCTATCCAAGCACCCGCACCCATTTGAGCTGGGGGTCTGCCTACTGGATGAAGCAGTGGGGGAGCAACGGACATTGCCATTTGGTCACTCCAGCCATCTCTGAGGGTTTTCATTTGTTTTTGTGGACCTCTGAGTAAATCGCCAAACGTAGTTACATCGTATATTCTTTTATTTGAATTGCTTAGTTTGCTTAGAACAAAGGGGTATCTATCGTATCCAGAAAGAAGCTCGTTGCTCAAGTATCCCGTTGTAGTTTTTGGATTCCAGACAGTTAGGTATATACCTTCTGAACCACTTTTTTCGTCTATTAATCTTCGATAGGTGTAAATAATTTCGATTAAATCCTTGGACTCCACCATTCCGTTCATGCCGTAACTTGAACCCCCTCTTGATTGAGACGATCTAAGTCTATTCATGGATGCTTGGTTCATGCTGGTGTAATCAAATCCCCGATGCCCTTCAATTAAAGTCTCGGCTAGTTCGGCATCCCACCCCTTGGTTGTTACGCAGTTTTCTACTTCTTGGGGGGTTAGAAACGCCCTCATGTGAACTCTGGGGGATCGCTGAATGTCTGTTACATAGGAGGGTATTACAATATCAATGTCAGAGAACTTTGTTTCTACAAAGGGTCTAGATATGTCTTTTTTTGCTACTGGAATCTTAGCAACACCGAAGTCCCTAAGTTCTTTAAGAGCACTCTTTGCTTTCGGGACATCAATGTAATCAAACATTTCAGTCATCATTGCAATAGTCTCTTCGTCCCTATTTTCGTCAGCCAAAAGCTCGTATAGCTCTGGAGCAACTTCGGATATTAATTCCAAGTTGAACTCTTCGTCGTGAGTTCTGGATTTCATTTCCCAGTCCACATAAGTTATTGCGATACCCTTTTCCAACAAGTTATTTGCGGCTGTTTCGCATTCAGAGGCAAAGTCCTTAATATATGTTTTTTGCATATATTTTAAGAAGGACGAAATTATGCCAGCTTGCTTAATGTCCGAGGACTCAACTGGATATGCTCTAATGTTTGCCCTGCTAAGAGCATTCATCATTAGACCAACGTAGGTGGTAATGCATTGTTCTATCAATCTGACTTCCGTATCCGAAGCCCCGTCCCAAGGAAATGCATCATCCCCAGATTTTACAAGTTGATTGTTTTTACCTCGCCATTCAGCATTACGATTATCGTAGCTATCTTGGCACTGAGAAACATAGGCTGATAAATCAGTGACATCCGCATCGTAATCACTTTTTAATTCATCTATATCTGGCTCAGAGGTAACGTAATAGGCTTCTAAGTCTTTATCTTCCATGGATGAGAAATTATATCACAGTTATTTTTTTTACTTATTCTAATTTTTATATTACTTAAAAAAGTATTATACCACACTCTATCTCTTGCAATTAGGTCCAAAAAATTATCCAAGGGAATCTCGTCCAGAGAGTCCGTATGGGTTCTATAAAGAAGCTCCCAGTCAACAAACGCATTGGAATGCCTACTGGTGAATTTCTTGAATTCTTTTTTGTCTATTGATTTCACGAGTATAGATTATTTCGTGCCTATAAAAATCTTCGTTGTTTTTGGTTATAACTTGAGCCTTGAATATCAAGCCCCTACGCATTAAATTGGTGTGCGTATAGGGAACTGAGACCCGAACTTTTTTGATGGGCTTTTCTAGTAGCTTGCAATTAAAGAACATTGGGTTTGGGGTGGAATCAATAACTTGTACCCTAACGAACTTCGGGGTTAATGCATCGTCATCCTTGTTTTCTAGGTATTTTTTTATTTTTTTGACCCCAGAGGGCAAAATGTGCCTTGTTTTTTCTAGGTAATCCTCCTCGTTGCACACTTTTTTTCGTATTTTACCCACTTGAAGCGGGGTTAACCCATATATTTCTGCTATTTCTTTTGCTTTCATTAATAACCTCCCGTTAATCTTACTTGTTCAAAGTCCAAATCGGTGTAATGTATTGGACCGTCTCCAGCGTTTGCCATACGCAGGTATCTAATTAAATCAAAAAAATCCTTTAGTGCTTCATCGTTTTTGCCTTGAGCATTATAATTAATTAAACTGTCAATTAGGTTGCCGCAGGATTCGTGTATAAAACACTTGGGTTTATTGGCTTCATCTAGTTCGTAATTTGGGTTGTAGCTAAACCATTCGTCCAGTGCTTGTATGCCTACGATCTCCTGCCTGCCGTCTGAGGGAACAAAATTAAAATCGTATTCCGCAAAGGAAGCAAATAAGTCTAGGTTATTTTCGTTTTCTCTAGCAAAATACCTAGAGTCCCCTATGCGTTCAAAGACCTCTATACCTAGCTCCTCTTCAATTTCGTCGAATAGAGCACAATATCCTTGAACGTCTAATCCAATCTTTTTTGAGGCTGGTCCGTATTTCCATTTTTCCCCGAATAAAGCCCACTCCCCGTATGTATCTCTGTCGGGAAACTCCTTCGAGATATATACATTTCCATGTTCATCCACGGAGGACCATATAGAGCAAAAATTTCTGTTACCCGCGGGGTCTACCACTTGGTAGTGAGTAAACGCATCCGTCGTTATATCTGGAAATGTCCAGCCCTCGGAGTTGGGTTCTTCTCCCAGTACTTGAACTTCTGTAGAAAATAAAGGCAGTAAAGAGGTAATGCTTTTGACTGGTATGCCGTATGCACGCACCATTATTTCTTCGTCTGGTCTGCCCTCTAAGTCCTTTTTTATACGCTCGTATCCCCCAAAGGGGTTTTCGTCGGAATGCAAATACACTACTTGGGCATCCCTGCTGGGAGCATATTGCAATACTGGGACTTCTTCACCACGCAGGAGTTCTGCGGGTCTAGTTTCCAGAGTTCTTGCATTTTTTTGATATTCAGCTACAAAGGGCGTAAACCCATCAATGGGTGTAAAACCCAACAGCATCTTGGAGTTTCTGGTAGCAAGTCGGAATCGAAGGGTATTTACTAGAGTTGCGTCCCCCAAGTATTCGTCTAACCATGCCCCTATATTTAACTCTGGGTCTCCTTTGAATCCAAATTCAAATCCCTCTAGGATTGTCTGATTGTTGGAAAACTGGGTGTATGTCTTGAAATCCACTCGGGTTCTCGTGTCTGGGAATATAAATGAAGACCCAGTAAAACCATTCTGCATACTGAAGTTGATATATCCCTCTATGCTTTTGGTTTTCTTCTTGAACTCCTTGGGCATCATTTCCCAAACTGCGGCTTGCTGAACTTTAACAGAGGTATCTGCGTTTTGACTAAAGCAAACTATATGACCATCTTGGTTTTTAGTTACCGCTTGCATAATTAATTTAGCACATCCCGTGGTTTTTCCGCTTCTGTTACCTCCAAGTGCAAGAACCTCATTGTATTTATCTAAACCCTTTCGGATTCTATCCCATCCTTTTAAGTCAAATCCATGGCGAAGGGGGTCTTCTTGTGATGCCCTTATAACGCCCTCACGCACCCTATAAAGCTCTTGAAGAGCTTCGGGGTCACTCTCCCCTAGGAGAACGATTTCTTCGTCTGTAGGGGCTTCTATGAGTGGATGCGGGGTAAACGTGATTTCCATTACTCGTAGTTAAGTTTTAAAAAATCATCCTTGTATAGGGATTTAATTATTTTTTTAGTTTCCTCCGTATGCATATCGTCGTAATACGGATCATGGTGGGGGTTTGAATTAAACATGGATCGCTCGAACTCCTTGGGTAGCCCTAGATCGGCATATATTTCAGAGTTATCCTCCTCTAATTTAATATATTGAACATCGTATTTACTGGAATCCGCCCAAGATACTTGGGGAGCATAGAATCTCATTCCTGTGGTTATACTTGGGTCTTTAAAATTTTTATGATTGTGTATATTTTTTACAAAATCCTCGAAACCCTGTTTTTTTTCTGGCAAATCCCATCCCTTTAGTATTGTCTCAGCAAAAAACGCAGAGGGTACTCTGTTCATTGGGTTTCTCGCTGTTTGATATATTTTCCAGTTTTCTATATCGTTAATTTTATGGTGTTCAATTAGTTCATCTAGATACCCATGTAGTTTATTTCCATGCCAAGTGTATCCATGGGAAAACTTATATTTGTAAATAATGTTGGCAAAGCTCCTAACTAAGGATTGCGTCCCAGTTTTAGGGGGTAGCAATATTATTTTTTTGCTTTCTTTATTAATCATCGGAATCCTCCTTGATTACTATTTCGGCATCTATAGATTTTTCTCTGATTTTTTCTATTCGCTTTCTAGCGGCTAATAGAGTTTCGTTAAAATCTTCCACTGTGTATGATTTGTTAACATCCACCACTTGGGATGCTTCGCCCCTAGCGGTCATAGCTTGACGCTGGGAGTTTGCCTTGGCAATGGATATTTCTTTTAGGTCTCTGAACTCTGGCTCGTACCCGCCCTCTAATTTTAACCTAAGTGCATCAATCATGTCTTCCTCTAGGGACTCCAAATTGATGTAGCTTCTAGCCGCCAACTGACCACCCAACTCGCGGAATGTATTTGTGTGATCCGCGTAATCCGCAAGTACCTGCACTATTGTGCTTCTTGAGAGTCCGTGTCTACGGATCATGTTTGTCTGCGAACACCCAAGTGCATGCAAATAAAGTATCTTCGCTACTTTCTTTGGGTTGTGCCTAGATAGGCTTTTGATTTGATTAGCCTCCTTTGTTCTTTGTATCTCAGTTATTGCACTGGAAATACTTAACATTAGCTTATCTTTTTCTTCGTTTTCTTCCATACCCATTCGCAATATTGCGATAACCCATTGCAGATTTGCGATACCTATACCATTAGACACTTAATTAGACTATAATACATTAAGCCCTTTATGGGTTGTTCTTAAATGGGTGTCAAGTTCATGAGACCCATGGGCGACCAATTTTTTTGTGGGGTACTTTATATATATAAGGTATAGCCCGATCCCGAAAAACGCGACCCCCTCCCCGCCTACGTTGCTCCTCGTGTCGTAAGTCGTTGATAGTGAGGCACTACTATGGACAGACCTATCCTCATGAGGCTGGGTTAACCCATACATGAGTATAAATATCTTATTGCATAGAGAAATGTATGTCAGACGCATGCCAGAAATTCTGGTTATTCTATTTTTAGTGGGTGCAGTTCAGTGGCAATTTTCTGCCGTTTTATCCCAATTTATTTTACCCCAAATACATAAGTCGTTGATTATCAAAACTATGGACAACCCTATATATATCACTTTATTCTTGCACATTGATCGGGTTAACTCAATAATGGTTCTCATATTCCAACTCTGACCATCAATGATGCGAGTTCCGAATATGCTTCTCAACCAGCTAAGTGACATCCGAGCGAAATACGCCATGACCGATGCTTGCCAAGATGCTGGGTAGGATTATAAGCCACCAGTTGGATCGGTGGCGAGACGAGACCGAAACGCAAATTGCGTCCAGTGCTGTCTGCACTGCTGATGAGGTCAGAATATCCTCAGTTAACCAATAATAAAAATACATAAAATCATGAATAACAACCGTATACTACAAAACTGGCTAAGAGATTTCTCAGACGAGGAATTACTGCACAATGCTAATACCAACCGCACTGACATAAGAAATGGTAAACAATCCCAGCTTAGAGAATGGGTGGGAAAAATGGGTGGTGATCCCGATGAGTTAATCAAAGCACATGACGATGGTGATGATGCACAGAGAAAGCTGGATGCCATGCGAGACATATTTGGTGGTGGATCAATCGATCCCGATCAAGTGAAGGACATCGTGGACGATGTGATAAGCACAGATGTAAAACCAACCATTGATGATCTCAACAACAAGGTAGATCAGCTAGCACCACTCGCTGATACATTGGATCGAATCGCTGATGCAATGAAGGGTGGAACATCTAATCGCCTACCGATCGCCACTGCTGTGGCAAGTGGTAAAAATCCCATCCTTGAAGTGGTCGCACCATATTATACTGCTGGTG
>Ga0209348_1000431_pt1 | contig 22497 bp, 21 predicted proteins | sample ETNvirenome_2_30_FD_184065 | JGI IMG/M metagenome (GOLD analysis project Ga0209348, IMG submission 184065) | Marine viral communities from the Pacific Ocean - ETNP_2_30 (SPAdes) (version 2) | ecosystem: Environmental > Aquatic > Marine > Oceanic | place: Pacific Ocean | collected 2013-06-22
GAGCAGGTGAAGCAGGCACAAGCGTTGCAGATGCTACGGGTACAGGCACGGGTGACGCTGATGCTACGGGTACAGGCACGGGTGACGCTGATGCTACGGGTACAGGCACGGGTGACGCTGATGCTACAGGTGCAGGTGCAGGTGATGCGGATGCTGTGGGTGCGGGTACAGAGGTTTCTGATACTCCCGGTGCTGGTGCTGGTGATGTAGGTGACCCCGGTGATGTAGGTGAAGGTACAGGGACAGGTGCTGGTACAGGCACAGGCACAGGAGGCGGCACAGGGTCTGGCACAGGTACAGGCACAGGGTCAGGAGAAGGTGCTGGTGAAGGCAGCGGTACAGGTACAGGCACGGGATTTGGTAGTCAACAGCTTATGCAGCTTCTACAGCCCAGACGAGTGCAGGTCGAATCCAAACCTACCGAAGAGCTTAAATACGTTTATGATATAAGTGGTAGGTACATACCCATAGAGCAGTATAGGTCTCCTTTCGGCCTACCTTCTTTAAGCACACCACCGCAACGAACAAGACCAATGGGCTTTAAACGAGGTGGTCTTGTTAGCCAACATACTGATAATATATCTAACTATAAAGAGGTAGGCACTGTGGATGATCTTTTACGAATACTGAGGGATAAAAGATGAGTTGGTGGGACGACTTAGTAGATAATGTCTTAGATGCAGGAACAGACATCTTAACTGATGCTACTTCCTCCGAGGCCATAAAGTCTTATCTTGGTATGGGTTTAGCAGGTTTACTTGGTAATTTTGACGACCAAAACATCCCTGTAGTTGGCTACCAAGGCAGCATACCAGAGTACCAAGCAGTTAGGCAGCGTGTGCCAATAGAGCAAGACCCCAACCGTCGTCCCGGTGCAGGTGGTAGACGGTATTTTACTGACACAATATTTGCTCAAAAACCAGAAACAACTCCTATGACGGTTGAGCAAGCACAAGCAGCTGCAGCTGCACAAGCTCAAGGACTCGCGGGTTTAAACCCCACATATAGCCCACCTCCTACAGGAACTAAGAAAGAAGAAGACCAAAAAGAAGTTGGTATGGCAGGGCCAAACACAGAAAAATTTATGATGGCTGGTGGCAGATATTTAAGTGGCACTACTGATGGCATGGCAGATGAAGTACCGGCTAATGTAGGTAGGGATGAAGTTCGTTTGAGTGACGGTGAGTTTGTCATACCTGCTGATGTGGTCTCTCATCTTGGTAACGGTAACTCAAACGCAGGTGCCGCGTTCTTACATAAATTTATGAACGACATAAGGCAAGAAAGAACAGGTAACGCAAAGCAGGGTAAAGAAATAGACCCTAAAGATTTTGTAAGAGGTACGGTATGAGCAACGGTGCAGAAGACATAACAGGTCAAAAAACTGGGCAAGAATCAGCTTTATCTACTTATGTAGGGCCGTATGTTACTGAAATGCTTGGCAGAGGTCAGGCTGTTGCTGCGCAACCATATGAAGCATACATGGGGCCGCTTACTGCTGGCACTTCTGCGTTACAAGACACAGCGTTTACGGGATTAGCAGGGCTGGCATTACCTACAGATGCTGCTGGCGCATCTACTATGGGTGCTTTTACCCCCGGTACGTTTGCTGCTTCTGGCGCACCCGCCATGACTACTGAAGGCGCAGATGCCCCTGCTGCCACTGGTGTAGTTGGTGAGTTTATGAACCCGTACTTACAAGCTGTGTTAAACCCTCAACTAGAAGAAGCGCGTAGACAAGCAGAAATAAGCAGACAAGCGGAAGCAGGAAGATTTACTAGAGCTGGTGCTTTTGGTGGCTCCCGTCAGGCTCTTGCAGATTTAGAACGAGATGACAGATTACAGCGTAATTTAGCTGATATAACAGGTAAAGGCTATGCGTCTGCGTTTGAGTCAGGTAGAAGACAGTTTAACGTAGAGCAAGACAGAGAAAGAGCAGCACAAGATGCCGCTAATCGGTATGGTCTTGATCTGTTAGGTGCTCAACTTGGTGCAGGTCGAATCCAAAGAGATGTAGAACGAGAAGGCGTTGCAGCAGATAAAGCTCAGTTTGAAGAAGAAAGGGACTTTCCGTACCGTCAAGCTACGTATATGCAGTCCTTGCTTGGTGGTGCATTACCACTAGCTACACAGTCTTACTCATATGCACAACCCAGCACACTGTCTAATATTTTATCTGGCGGCGGGCTACCTGATATTCTTGCCGCTATATTTGGTATGGGAGGTGACGACGAATGATAACAGCACCTACAGCACCCAGTGAGTTTGGCACTAGCGTAGACGATTTGGCTGCGGCGTACTCGCCTCAAGAATTACAGAAGCGGTACAAAGTAACTAAAGAGCTTGTATATCTACTAGCACTGCAAAAAGTAAAGTCTGAGATGGACGCTGCACAACGCAGCCTTGCCATGAGTCAGCAACAAGTCCCCGGCACTGTAAAACAACAGCTAGAAAGCCAAGTCATGCAGGGCAAGATGCAAGAAGCATCGGGCGTTATGAGCCAGATGCCGCAGATGATGCAGAGACAGCCGCAGATGGCAGCACAAGGTGGCATTGTTGGGTATCAGGGTGGGGGCATGAAAGAAGATGAAGAAGATAAAAGTCTTATAGGTGATGCTTTCAGTAATATTTACCAATGGGTACAAGATAATCCAGAAGAAGCTGTTGCCGCAGGATTATTGTTTGTGCCGGGAGTTGGTGTATTAGGTAATCTTCTTGGTAGAGGAGCGATGGCGGCATATAGAGCAGCCCAAGCAATAGACTATGTGGGTAAAGGCAAGAAAGCTGCTCAGGCTGTTGGAAGCGCTGCTAAAAGAGCTGTTACTAAGCCAGACCCCGGAAAATTTAGACAGGGGACTCGTCCCTTTGACCCTAAAATAGATCGTTCTATATCTCCAAATAGAATAGCAGGCTATGGAGCAGTAACAGGATCAGGAGTTATTGCTTCTACAGGCGACGATGATGAAGAGGCTGGAGGTTCACAGGTTAGACCCCCACTGCAAGGCCCACCGTTACCACCGAAAAAAGACGAAGAAAAAGAAGACCCTACTAAACCCGCTGAAATAAAAATGCGTCCTGCAACGGACTTTCAAGGTATTGCACAAGACCAAGCTCTTCGTGTTAAAAGTTTAAGCCCTGCTCTAGTAGGTTCGCTTGAAGCTCAAGCTGCTATGACACCGGAGCAGATGACAGAGCGAAGAGACGCAGAGGCACAGCGTTACCTAGATAAGATAGGGGCGGAAGAAAGAACACAAGGACTGCAGGATTTATACGACGAACAACTAGCAGTTTTAGAAACACAAGCTGATCCAGAAGAACTGCGGCGTAGAAGACGTATGGCGTTCTTCAGCAACATTGGCACTGGTGGTATAGGAAGCATACTACGTGGCGGTAGTAGAGGCTTGATAGAAGAAGAGGATGCTCAAAGAAAAGAAGCAAGAGACGCTGCACAAACTAGGATAACAGGCTATAAGTCCGTGCATGAGTTTGACCTTTCCATGATTAAAGATGCAGAGGACAAAGGTTTAGCGATACTTCAGCTAGATAGACTAGATAAACGTAACGCACAAACAGCTTTATCAAATATAACTAGGTCAGATCTAGCGTCTATAAATAGTTATGCTGATCGCTTGCGTGCATCAGAAGATAGCAGGATACAAGAACAGTTCCAGAAGCTGGAGTTACTGCAAAACAACTACGAAAGTTTACGTAAGGATGAAAGGCTTGATTATAGCGCTGCGCTTGCACTCTACGGTGAAATAACAAACGCGGAGGCTGCGGTATACGCGGCTGAAGTAGCTAAATTACCAGATGACGTAAGGGTGTTAATGCTCCAAGCAGCTGAAGGCGCAGAACTTAGTGCGAAAGAACAAGAAAGAGTGTTGAAGGCGCAACAAGTTATTGATGCAGCTATAAACGCTGCATTAAATAAGATGGGTGTGCTTAATACAAAAGACGCCATAATTAAAAGGATTGAAGCTGGCTTTGCAGGTACACGTAAAGCTCCTATAAGTCCTCAACAAATACTTGGTGTGGGAACTTAATGTGCCTGTCCAAACTGTATATCTTGCAGATGGGTCTACTGAAACTTTAGACATACCCCCCGGTTCTACTAAGGAAGATATTGCTCGTCTAGTAAACAGAAAACGGGAGTCTGAATTTGGCTCCGGGCGTTTATTTAGTTTTAGACCCGATGAAGAAAGAAGAAAATTAGAGCAAGAGCTAAGACAAGCTAGATTTGATTTAGCAGGCACTAGAGAAACCTCTATAGCAGAGGATCTTACGTCTGGTTTTGGTGCAGGATTTATAGGTACAGGCGAAACAGCTTCTTTGGGTTTAGCCTCTATACTAGAAGAAGAGGAAGAACTAGCTGCTAGAGATAAGATTAAATCTTTCTTTGGAGATCTCACACCCGAAGGCGGTGATCCCGACACTATAACTTACGGCCTTGGACAAGCATTAGGGTCAATAGCAGGTATAGCTGCCCCAATAGCAGCTGCAGCCAAACTCCCCTTTACAGGTGCTGCAATAGGCACAGGTGCGTTGCTTACTGGCGCGTTAGGTGCTGGTGAGGCAAGCGAAAGGGCTAGAGAAGAAGACGCTACCGAAGAAGAAAGAAGTAAAGCCCGAAACCTTGGTATTTTAGTCGGTTTTACCGAAATCCTACCTATCTCCCGATTCGTCAAACTTGTTGATATGCCTGCGCTTAACAAGTTGGTAAACACTTTTGGCCCAGAAAATGTAAATAATCTAGGACAACGAGTACGACGGGCTGCTGGAACAGCAGGGTTTGAGGGCGCACAGGAGGTTGTAGCTGAGTTTCTCCAAAATGCCATCGAAAGTGGGTACAACATAGATCAAGACCTAGCAGAAGGTCTTATACCCGCAGGTGGGTACGGTGCAGGTGCAGGTGCGATTGTGCAGGTTGTTGTCGATCTGTTTACCAAAGGACGCCGCATAGGTGATAAATCTCCAGAACAGATAGAGCAAGAAGCTCCTAACGCAGCCAAAACTACTGGGCAGATTATTGACGAAGGAGACTTAGAGGCGGCTGCTAGTTTAGACGATATAAGTGCTGCAGATTTAAGTAGGGCTGTCGAAGAGGTAACCGCAGAAAAGGGTAAAGAGGTTGCTGCTAGGACTGTCACAGACAAAGACGGAACAGTCACTGTAGAAGAACAAACATTAGAAGAGTTTAGAGAAAGAGCACAGCCCCGCGCAGCTGATGTGACTCAAGAGGACACCGCAGAGGTTGTTGAACGCCGGGAACTAACACCAATAGAGCCAACTCAGGAAGAGATAGCTGCGCGAGAAGAGAGAAAGGCGCAAGCAAAAACACTTACAGGAAGAATAACCGAAGAGGCAAGACAAGATCCGAAAGTAGCCGAAGAGATAGAAACTCTTGGTGTTGCAGGTTTTGTAAGAAAGAGGCAGCAGGAACTAGGTGAAGATAGATTCTTCCGTGTCTATCTATCCGAAGAAGGCGATATTACACCTCGCACTGAAGCTGTTGCCGAAGAAACGCGTGTTGAAGGTGAACCTATAAACAGAGATGTTTTGGGTATGTTGGGGATTGCCCGCACTTCTGCCATAGGTAAGTCGCTTATTGGTAGAGATCTAACCAGACCGGGGCCAAGGAAAGAACTACAGGAGTATGCAGAGAAGGCTGGCCCCCGCGTGCAGGCAAAGATAGACGCAGCGTTGGCAAATATAGAGCAAAGAGATTTGCCTGATGAAGTCATCATAGATGTGCCCGGTAAGATAAGTAAAGGTATCACTGAAAAAGAATTAAAAGCAGCGGATGTACAGAAGCTAAAGACTGACTTTAAGGCTTGGTTCAGAGAAGCAAAAGAAAGTGGTGAGAAGCGCATCGAAAAGACTATCGCTGGCGAGTTTGAGAACTTAGTCGGTGCTGACCCGCTTACTGCTGAAGATAACCAAAAGATACTTAATTTAGTTAAAGAAAAACGTCCTTCTGCTGGAACAAAAGCAGCGGGTACAGACAAAGCCAAGGCTCAGGTATTTTTAGGTAAGATGAGTCGTCCGGTAGACAGCTTATACCTAGCCCTGTCCGATACTGCTAACCAGAATATAGTTGCAGAAAAAACCCAAAAAGAACTAAAAGACGCAACTATTGTAGCTAAATTTTTACAAGGTACAGGTAAAACTAATGCCGATGCTACGCTTAGGTGGGCTGAACAAAACCTATCACCTCAAGCGAGCGAGTGGGTAAGAGAAACTAAAACTAGCCTAGAAGGTAGAGAAAGCAAGCAATTAAAAGCCGAGCTAGACGGTGTAGGCGCACCCGAAGGCCAAGAGGCAGGGGTAGTTACAGAAGAAACAGAGGTAGCCCCAGAAGAATCCTACATAAAAGCCAAAATTAGAAAGGCACAAGAACCCAGCCCTGTCAGAGATGTCCCTATAGCGGAATACCAAGCAGAGCGAATTAAGAAGCTAAACGATGCTATTAAAAAAGATGGAGACATAGGTAAAGGTCTTCTGTCTATACCGGACATGATTACGTTTAGAACGCCGTTAGACCCTAAAGCAGAAGCCGCAGTGCGAAGAGGCGATCTAAGAGAGGCTTTAGAAGCTATTAGATTTACTGTATCTGACCCAATGTTAAAACGAGCTGCATCGGTGTTAAGAGACCGTGTTGGGGACGTAAAAGTTCAAGTCATATCTAGCGATCAGATGACTGAGCTTACTGACAGGGTGATTAGGGATGAGGAGACAAGAGGGCTACTAGAAGAAAAAGCAGCGGCGGCAATATACATACCCACTACAGACAAAGCGCCAGAACTTTCAAATACTGTGTTCTTAGACGAGAACAACGGTCTAGCTACAGTTACATTGCTGCACGAAGTGACGCACGCAGCTACGTTAAAAGAGTTATCCAATAAGAATTCACCGCTAACAAAAGAAATAGTAAAGCTTCATAAACGAGCGAAAGAAGAATTAGGCGATTTAGAAGGCACCAGAAACCCATTTGAGTTCGTTGCAGAGGCGTTTAGTAACCCTGCATTCCAACAAAAACTAGCCCTACTGCCTGTTGCTAAAGATACAAGAAGTGTATTTCAAAAGATTATAGATTCGATACGACGTTTCTTGTTTGGGTTCCAGCCGAACAAAGAGTCTATGTTGGATAGGACTGATGCAGTGATAGCTAAAATACTGTCACCTAGCAGAGCTTCGCTTGACGAAGTTGGCCCTGTCCTGTCTATGGCGGTAACTAACGGCACAGTGGAGAGCATGGTTAAGGGTGCAACTCAAGCATCCAGAATAGCTGCTAAAGCACAGCAAACTAAACCTACACGAGAGATATACGATAGCGTCATGGATGCTATGTACTCACTGCCCAAGGCAGGCGGTTTCGCTGCATTCTTTGGTATGAACAGCCGAATGATGGCACAGGTAGGTACGGGGCTGTTTAACCTGCCTCAGTTTGAACAGTTGCATAAATTGATCGGTAACCAAGAAGGGGAGATCAAGAAACAAACTGACGTAGTAAAAGCTACCGCTAAAAGATTGGGTGAGTGGGAGAAGGCTAACCCCGAACTAGTGCCTACGTTCAATGATCTAGTAAACCTAAGCACCATCAAAGGGGTAGATCTTAGGAAGCCAGAGTCAGAGTACAAAGAGGATGCAGACAAGTTAAAGTTCTACAAAGAAAACAAATCTCTCTACGAAAGACTGCCCGGAGTAAAAACTCAATACAATGAAGTGTTTACACTGTACGCAAACATACTGGAGTTGATGAAACAAAACCTCAAAACCCATGTAAATGAGTTTGTAGAGGACGCTAATACAAAACAAACTTTATCTAACTTGATCGACCAAAAATTGTTTGACAGGGCGACCATAGACCCTTACTCCCCTCTTACTCGTGAGGGTAACTACTGGCTTCAATACAACGTAGGCACTGACGCAGATCCTGTATACCAAACATTCGGTAGTAAAGGAGCTAGACAGAGGTTTATTGAGGCGTTGAGGCAAGAGCCAGATGTAGATGATGCAAGCATCAAACCATTTGAAAACGTAAACAAATTTGACTTTGACGCACTACCTCCTAAATCTTGGATAGCACAACTTGTTGCCGCATTGCAGGCACCTAAAGCAGACGGTACAACAACAGACCCACAAGTAATCAATCAGGTCGTACAGCTATACATAGAGTCCGTGCCAGAGTCTTCATTTGCTAAATCACTACAGACTCGTAAGAACCGAGAAGGTTATCAAAGCAGCGTGCTGCAGGGCATGAACATACGGGCGTTTGACATGGCCCGGCAAGCAGTAAATACGAAGTATACTCGTGAAATATATAGCCTTAAGAGAAGGTTAAAAGAAGAACTAAGAACAAGAGTTGTAAAAGCTAACGAGTTGCGCGGATTACCCGCAGATAACCCTGCAGTCAAAGAGTATACCAAGCTGTACGGCCCCGTAGACTACAAACTCGGTAAGACCAACGTGCAGCGTTTCAGTGAGACTACCGAGTCTTTACTAAATGGCACGTTTGCATGGAGAGCAGAGCAGGCCACAAACCCCACTCGCAATATGTTTGAGAGTTTAGCGGTAGGTGCTAACCAGCTTACTTTTACGGGCATCATGGGGGTCAACGCATCTTCTGCCATACTGCAGACCGCTGGCCTGCCGATGATCTTGTTACCCTTCTTAGCAGGTAAAACTAGTTTCTCAAGAGCGTTTACGGACATGACAGTAGCCACTAAATTATTTAGCGGTAGCGGATTGTCCAGACAGGTACGCACAGCGGCTGGAGAAGTAACAGATATAAAAGAGGCTTACATAGGCGCACCTTCTATAGATAACTACTATGAAGTGGGGGAAGACGGGCAGTATGTAGGTATTAAAAAAGGTTTGGAGCTAAACGATGATCCAAACAATCCGTTTTACGTCAGAACAGGGAAGGACGGTAAGCCGACTGTCAGCCTCACGCAGAAGCAGTTTGTAGAAGATGTGCAGGATGTCATCAAGGAAGCCGACGATAGGGGGCTGTTAAACAGAACCATACACGGTGAGATGATTGGCCTAGACATATCGGGTCAGAAAGACGTTAAACGATCCGCACAGTTGTGGAAAGATTTTAACACGTTCATGTCCTACCCATTCCAGATGGGTGACCGTATGCAGAGGCAAGTTACCCTTATCTCTGCTTATTTAACAGAAACAGACAGACTTACAAACTCTCCGAACAAGAGTAAAGGTGAACAGAACCTAACGCAGGAAGAGATCAAACAGCGAGCCATACAAGTAGCAATATCTGACACAGAGCAAACAGGTGGCACAAACTTGCTAGGACAAGCCGCACCCATAGCTCAAAGAAATGTCGGGCGTGTAATGATGATGTTTAAATCTTACGGCCTGACTATTTACTATCATCAGATAAAACTGATGGCAGATTATATAAACGCTAGGTATAGAGGTGACGAGCAAGCAAAACGCATAGCTCGTAATCAGGTTGCAGGTACTCTGGCATCTACTGCAGCGATGTCTGGTGTAGCAGGACTTACACTTTACGGTGCCGTAGTCGGCCTCCTAGATCTGTTCTTCACTGATGAAGAAGATGAAACTTACGACGCATACTTCAGAAAGAATTTAGGAGAAGAGTTTTATAAAGGTGGGGTCAACTATGTCATGGCTCAACTTGGCGTGCCCATAGACGTTTCAGCTCGAATTGGTTTAGCTAATCTCATTATTAGTAGTAACAGATACAACTTTGATCGGTCTGTAGAAGAAAGCATAGTAGATGCTTTAGGTGGCGCTGCTTGGTCTACAGCTAGAAGAGTGCAGAGGGGCGTAACTAAAATTGGCGAAGGAGAATACCAGCGAGGTATAGAAGATATACTTCCTGTATCAATGAGCAATATGCTCAAAGCAGGTCGTTATGCCTCTGAGGGCGCGTTGACCAGAAGAGGTGACCCTATCACTACTGACTTTAATACAGGCACTATTGCCGCCAAGTTCTTTGGCTTTGCCCCTGCGGAATACACCAAAGCACAAGAGATAGCTCAAGACGTTAAGCGTATAGACAAAGCGATTAATCGTCAGCGATCTGCGTTACTTAAAAAACTTTACGTCATGCAGCGTATCGGTGACATACAAGGGATGATAGAAGTTAGAAGAGACATAAGCGAGTTCAATAGAAAGAATGCAAGACTAGGACCGAAAGTCCCTATAACCGAAGAAACTATCAAGAGATCTATGGCACAGCATATGCGCACTTCTGAGCAGATGTTTAACGGTGTGCAGTTAAGTCCTAACGTGCGGGACGCATTGAAGCTGCACGCAGAGGCGTATGACAGAGGGCCAGCCTTCCTATAAGAAAAGCCCCTAGAACCGTAAGGTAAAAGGGGCTAACCATGAAGGAGAACGAACATTAGTTAGATGCCCGAATCAAATCGTATCACATAGTCCTCCATATTCGTACACCTCTTTTTCCACTTTCTGTGCGTACCTGAGTCACTGTTTTCCAGCCCTTAGCTTCAGTTATACGCTTTAAATCTTTTATAGCAAGATCAGTGTCTATACACGGGACGAATACAGACGAGTTAATCACCATAGCGTTCCATAAAATGACTATCTTCACCCCATCTGGGGCTAGCTCGTCAGTCCTCAATACGCCTTGGTTCTTCTTCGTCCTCTTCATGTTCTGGGGGTGCATCCGCAGCAAAGTTAACAACAATCACATCACTCGACTTTAATTGTAGCGATGTGCCTTTACCTAATCGCACTTTATCTTTCTTGCCGCCCAGCTTATCCATGAACTCCTGTACCAAAGAGCTGTAGTTTATCTGCTGTTTAGCGCACCACTGCCGCAGCGGTTTCGGCAAAAGATAAAGTCTATTTATGTCTGTCTCGTACCTCGCCACTAGTTGTATTCTTGGGTCTTTATCTGGGACGATTAGACTGTCTACACCAGTGTCTCGCTGCTTGCGTAGATCATCAGTGCTGCGTATCTGTAGTATGTTGTTCCAGTTTTCGTATATGTAGCTGTTAAGTATTTGCTCCGCAGATACAACCATGTTGTCTGTTGCCTCTTTATTGTGAGCCAACACCTTTATTATCCAGCGGTATATTAGCTTGGTGTCGTATTGCAGGAGACCTATCTTGTTGCATATGTACAGAGCAGTCATGGTGCAAGCAGCACCTGCTGACCAGAATCTATTTTTTGCTGACAAGTCTGCATCCGCATCAATCTTTTTCTGAACCTCACGAAGAAACTCTTTAATCTCATCTAGGTTCTGCATAACGTAACGAACAAATATCTCACCAGCAAAACCATAGTTCTGTTTTATCTCGTGAGAGAAAGCATCGGTCTCTGATTTAGACTGACTGCCAGAAAACATTTGATGGACTTTTACTTCTAGTATCCGCTGCGCTTCTGCCTCTGGCGCTTCTTTAGCACCGCGCACAATCTCTACAAGACTAGAGTTACCGCTAGATACAGCTATCAAGTTCCACGATAGTCCCGTTACACGTTCTGCGTTGGCACTGCCGACCATACGTCTGCGTTGCTTACCACTAACTATTTGGTATGCAAGATCGCTAACCGCGTCTGGATCTTTTTGCATCTGTGTAAGCTCATCCATGTACATAGGCAGGTTGTGGTATACCTCACCTCTGTGCATTTTTATGCTGTGAGTATCCTTCTCATACAAAAGAAGTTCCTCTGGGTCACCCCATACTGACAGTCCTGCTTCCATAACAGTGGTCTTACCAAACCCTGTGCCTTGACTGTGCAGATGCATCATTGAGCAGTGTACGGGCAACATTTCCATCAGAACAGAACCAAAGCTAGTGCCAACAACGTATTGATGTAGCTCAAAGCCCTTTCTGTTGTAGAAATTAATCATATCTTTCCACCCCTCTAAAGAACCTTTTGGCTCCATGTGGGGGATCAAAGCTGCGGTTGCGCCAGATGCGGGGTTGAACTCTATCCGGTCAGCGAAGATCTCTCTGTCTCCTATCACAAAAGATTTCATATCTTTGCTAGTCCAACCAAACTGCCTGTGGGATTCGTCAGCTACAGTTGTGGTCTGTAGTTCGTTCACCCACGTAGCTGTGTAGCGCATAAGTTCATCCGGTTTGTCTACTACTATGCCGTGCATACTAACAGCTTTACGGAGTTCTTCACGAGAGGTTACGGACGTTAACGGGACTGTAAATTCACGTACTCCGTCCTTCGGTAAATGCAATCGTAGGACTATAGATTCGCCCGTTTCAGAGTCCACAATACGTTTAACGACATAGAAATCGTTGTGGTATATAAGTTTCTCATCCACTGTCCCATCGGCCCCAGATGTACGCACGTACACACCGCCATTGGTGCCTCTAAAGTAGGGCTTCGGGTACTGCGGTATATTGTAGACCTGCAACTGCGAGTTGGGCCGATTCGCCATAGGCGCTTGCACTACGTTGTCTGCTTCTTCTGCCTCCACCACTTCTGTGCCAAGTGAGATAGGAGAACGGACTTTGTGCCAGTTAGGGCAGTGAGGGCATATATCTGGGTTGTACTCATCAAATTTTGCACAGAGATACGGCCCTTTTATTAGGTTTACTTTCTCTACGGTTTTGTCTGGGCTGTAGTCAGGGTGCTTCTTTGATATGTGGTGTATAGCTTTATCTGCATCAGAACAGAACTTGGCTATGGAAAGACCTGCTCTCCACATAGGTTCAGAGCAAGTCTCTTGGTGTAGTGTCAGCAGTTCTATCTGTTTACACCCGCCTTCTTTTACTTTCTCAAGTATGTTCTTAAATTTTGTATCGTTGTTGCCCATCAACTTCTGCATTAGCGCAGTGTCGGGCTGTAGCTTTAATTTGTTTGGCAGTGCCACACTACCTGCACCTAAAAGCTCCGAGAACTTATCGAAGTCAACTAGAGGCGGTACATCTACCCCAAGTTGCAACACCTGTGTAGGTGGGTCTGTTTTGTGGTTGTGTGTGCGTACTACTCTTAAAACTCTAGCAGCATCGCTAGTCACCGCTGGATCAGCAGCGAACTTATGTTCCGCGCAAAGCTGCTTTAGCCTCTCTGCTACAGGAAACCAATCCTCTAATATGACGGACTCTTCTAAGCACCAGTATGCGTGTATGCCGCGTCCAGAACTTATTATTAAAGGTTTAGGTAGATGAAGCTCTTTGTGAAACTTTCGTAGCGCAGTTAGCGCCTCTACTTGATCTACAAAATCTTTTGATGGCCCGCAGTCAAGGTCTAAGAAAAATGACTGTATGCGACTTACATTATCTACCCTACGAGATCCGCTATCTTTAAAAGTCGCCAGTGCGAAGTATGTATCGTAACCGCTGTCGTCAAACTCACGAGCAGCGTCAATCAGTTCGTTAATAGATTCGTAGAACTGTTGAACCCTTTTATCTTGCTTGGGTTTTAAAGCTAAAAGACAGTACCAACCTTCGCTATGCAGCACCCTCTCTAAAAAATCTTTTGTTTGCATCCGCTTTGTCCAAAGTCAGAGACACCACGGCAGGGGGGTCAGAGCCACTGTCCCCCTTTTCGGCGCAGCAACGCAAGTGTCCTAGCCGTGGCGAAACTATGAGATATTTAGTCGTCCCAATCTTCAAGAACGTCCGCTATCTCTTCTGCCTCTTTCTTTGGTGCAGCAGTCTTTTTAGCTACCTTCTTAGGTTCCTCTATCTCTTCTTCTTCAAAGGGATCTTCTTCTACTTTGGGTGATTCTTCAACCACACTAAACGGAGTATCTTCACCGAAGGTAAACCCGTCAGTAGCCTCAAAAGGCGACACGTTTTGTTTCTCTGCCAGCTTCAACACTTGTACGCTTTTTAACCGCAGAGATACTCCAGCACCCATCGATCCGCTATAAGGCACCCCAACTACAGCGAGGTTTATTAGACTGCCTGTGGTTAGTTGGAACTCTTCTGGTAGTTCTTTAACCTTAGCGTCGTACTGTGTGGGCCTTTGGGTCTTTTGCCCATTGTAAGAACCTTTTAAGGATGCTTTGTAAGAGAATGTTCCGTCCTCTTCTTTCTTAAAAGGGTTCTTGTATGCGGGCCAACTCTTTTGCTTTTTTGATTCGTAAAGCGTTTTCATAAAAGAGTGCAACTCTTTTGCAGCGTCCTTACTCATCTTAAAGTTAACAGAATACTCAGCACCGTCATCTAAAGAACCACACGGAACACTTCTGTTCTCTGTAGCACTCCAGTTGTAGGTTCGGTCAAGTTTTGGGTACAGCGCCTCAACATTGCTCACAATGTAGGCAGCAGATACTTCTTCAGACATATTGTTCTCCTTAAATGTCTACGTAAGTTTTAGGGTTGGTAAAGTCGAATCCATCTTGCTCAATAAACGGTATAAGCCTTGTTATTGGGCGCACGTTCAAGGCTATCGCCTCAAGAACTTCCGGTTTCTTCTGTAACCTCCCCACTTTCTCTATCTCGGCATCCTTCAAAACCCGCATGGGTCTAAATCTCAACCTTGGTATGTAACTTTCCTCAAAAATGATTCGGGTCACTACCATCGTCGCGGACGTATCATGCTTCGCCAAATGTTTAGCGTAGTTCTGCATCGACATCCATCCACGGTTTGCATCACCAAACAACGCCGTTGCTGGCAGTTGTAGCTGGTAAATGTTTTGTAAGTCGTCTTCAAATACAACAGCAAGCCGTTGTAAAAACTTACACGCCCTAGAGTTGCCTTGACCAGAACCTTTTATATTCTGCGTACAATCAAGGCACCTAGGGGCCTGTCGATCCGTAACATCGGGGTTTGGCTGGCGTGTCGTAGAAGACCAACATACAGGTGCATTGGTAGAGGACTCACTATAAGCCCCTTCGTAATACATCCGTGCGATTGCGTTAGCATCTACGATGATTACATCAATCGTGTTTGAATCTAAGACAGCTTCGCCGCTTGGAGTTACCTTACGGAACTCTCCCCCTCTGGTACTGATTCTCCTCAAAAGTCTTCGTCCACATCAAAGTTTTCTAGGACTTCTTCCATCGCGTCTGCTTCACCAGCCGCCTCTGCTTCAATCTCTTTCTGCAGCAGTGCTTCCACAACTGCATCCAGCTTGAACCTGTAGGTCTTACCAATTTTTACGTAGGTGTTTTGTGGGATCTCTTTCTGTCGAACCCACGCACGAGCGGTGCTAACACTTACATTAAAATGTTTTGCCACATCTTCAATACCAACGAACTCACTCATTTTGATTTCCTAATCGTGACTTGGAACTCGCTATCTGTGTTAAGTCCTTTAGGCACCAATTCTGGGTTTTCCTCTAAGAACTGTGAGACAGAAGATTGGTGTAGGCGCTTTTCAAGTAGCTCTGGAACTTCATGCTCCAAAACAAACTTATGTAACGCTTCCCAATCATCTGTCCAATAACGAGTCCGCACTGTTCTATAGAACGTGCCAGAATCAGTCTTCACACTTTTAAGATCATTCTCTTTTAAGTGTTTTAAAAGTTCTTCTTTTACTAGATTCTGCTGCTTCTGCAGCGCATCATCTTCCGTAGTAAAACTTTCTTTGAGTCTGCTACGTTCAGCCTTAATCTTTAGAAAGGCGCTAACACACCGATCCAAGTGTCCTTGTCTTTCCACGCAATCACTCCTAGTGACGATCCACTAAATATAGTGACAAAACACACGTTAATCAAGTAATTCGTTGTATAAATCTACAATTTTAGTGTGAATGTTGATTCTATTATCTAATAGTGCGTACATTTTCTTTTCTACGGGCGAACCTTGCAGTTGCACAACAGTGCATTTGTGGTCTTGGCCCGATCTATGCACACGAGCATTTGCCTGTGCATAAGTTTCTAAAGAGCTTACTGGCCCCCACCAGACAACAGTATTCGCAGCGGTCAGCGTTATACCGTGCGCTGCTGCCTGTGGTTGTATAAGTAATACTTGGGGGGCCGCTGTTGTTTGGAACGCTTTGAATATCTCGGTGCGTTTACTGGCACTTACATCACCACGGATCATCTCTGTAGGAATGTTTTCTTTTCTTAACCTGTTCATCAAGATGTCGATGGTGTGCTTGAACGGTACAAACACCAACACTTTTTTACTTGATTCGTCTATTACTTCACGCAAAACCTTGTATCGATACTTAATATCAAACTCAAGTGACTCACCATCGTCGGTGTAAACTGCACCAGAACTTATTTGCAGGAGCTTGTTCATGTTCACGGCTGCGTTGACAGACGTTATCTGCTCTCCGCTCGCTTGGACGATCATCTTGTCCCTAAGTTCTTTATAGTATTTCTTTTGTTGTCGCGTAAGTTCGACCTCACGTTTCGTATAAATCATATCTGGTAGATCCAGACACTCATCTTTTGTGAAACGTATAGCTGGCTGCAGCACTTTAAACACTCTATCAGTGGCATCATCCTTGGGAATCCACTTAAAGTTGGTGATCTTCAGCATCATTTGATCCCTAAAAGATCCAAAGAACTTAGGAACTGCAGTGGGGTTTATGATTTTTGCCAGCCCATACGCATCAAGTGGGCTTTGTGCAGCAGGTGTACCCGTCATCATCCACACCCATGTGTGCGGCTGTATTAGTTTGTTAAGTGTCTTCCATCGATTAGTTTGCACGTTCTTGTAGTGCGTGGCTTCATCAACAATAATCAAATCGAAACCACCGTTAGCAATATCATCAGCGACTATCTCGACACCATCGTAGTTGATGATTACGAAGTCCACATCGCTGTTTATAATCTCTCTTCTCTTCTTAGCTGCGCCGTAAGCTATATCGACGGTGCGGTGCATAGCGAATGTGAAAAGGTCTTCGCGCCATGCTGAGTCCATGATAGATAGAGGGCAGATCACCAACGCACGACGTATATAGTTGTTCTTCATTAAATAGTCAGCAGCCCAAATTGCGCTGGCTGTTTTACCCGTGCCTTGTTCGTTAAAACAAAAAGCGCGTTTGTTCATGGTGAAGAACTCAGAAGTTGTCTTCTGGTGACTCATCGGTGAGTACTTTCCCGTCCACTCGTATCGTGTAGATATCGGGGAAGGTGCTTTTATATTTAAGTTTTTAAGAACATGGGTCTCTTCAAGTCCCCAGTTCACCAACACTTTATTGGCTGTTAAAGATTTACTCTTAGGGATGACACTTGTAACTTTCCGGGGGTCACGTAACGTAAGCAGCAATGCTTTGTTTTCTATGACCTTCATAACCAAACAAGCTCCACGTTCCTATCTTTGAGATCACGTTTGATTCTGGCTATGTCAATGTCGTTTAGTTCTTGTACTTCTTTATCGCACATCTCTGACGCAATAAATAATTCAAACATATAACTAATGAAATCTAACTTGTCTTCAAAGTCAGATACTTCCTTTATGTTCACTTGTTCTCCTAAAGTGTAACTGAGCCTAGTCTTACTTACCGTTTCTGCTCCTGTTCTTACTAGGACTCTCCAATCTGTAACCGTCTTTGTTTGAGCCACCTTTACTGAGCATCTTATTGTGGCTTACGTCTTTACCTTTCCTGTTGACCTTCTTCTTATCCAACGCTCGTCTGGCACGTTGCCGTTCCATACGATTCTCATGTTCGCCTCTAGCCTTCTGCTGTCGGTATTCTTTTTTGTAGTTGCGCTGTCTTCTACGCATTACCTTCTCCCGTTGTGCGGACACTCCATGACTTGGCACCACTGCCTACATAGTCCACTAGGCTTAGGGTTCCACACACCTATGCTATAGGCAGTCTCCATTGTTGAAAAGTTATCCATCCACTTATCCCACAATACGTCTGCATCGTACTGCTCGTATGTGCTTCTTACTAAATCTTCACACACTACAAACAGTAGTCCCGCTCTAACTGTATCGACGTTAGGAAAGTGCTTAAATACAGCCATAGCCATCAACTCTAACTGACCTTTATCCGCATACCGCGAAGACTTGCCAGTTTTATAATCGACCACATACGCCAGACCTTGATCTTGATTTAGTATGATTAAGTCTGCTATGCCTCTCCACCACACGTTGTCTTCGTAAAACCCGCATGGCTCTAAATCTTTTGTGAGACCCATTCTGTATTCACACAGTTTGTCGCCCTTCTTTCTTCTAAGAGCATCCAATGAGTCCTTTGCGTATAGAAATCTTTCGGGTAACTCTTCGTTGTCCCGCACATACTTCTCTGCTGCTTTATGGAACTGATCTCCATATCGGATGGCTTCAGTAATTCTGAAGGGGTATTGCTTAATAACCCTCTCGTGATAGAACTGCTTTGGGCATTGCTGGAATGCCTTTATCTTACTGAATGACCACGGTGCAGCACTCATGCGGACACTGTATTCTCTGCCTTCAAAGTCTCTTTATGGTCAGCCCAAAATATGTCATCGGACAAAACAAAATTAGGCGATACTTGCGCCCATTCAATCCGTAGGTTGGGAAACCGTTCTCTGTGACGGTGTAACGCCTCATACATGATTTCCATACTCATATAGTTGCCATCCATATAAGGCGTACCAATAAACAAAATTACGTATTTCATTCACAGTCTCCATATGCTTTAGCTACACCTGACTCGCAATCAAGCGGCAGACCATGCGCCCACGTAGGTACAGTGCGCATACAGTCTTCGATATACGTCCTCGCTTCTTGCACTTCGTCTTCTTTAACACATACCACTAATGAGTCGTGTACTGTCAATACTATCTTATACTTAGCAGATATGCGTAACATTTGCTCTCCGATTATACATCTTGCTAATGCCTGACACGCATTCTCCACAAACTTGCCACCGTATATCTTGGTTCGGCCCTTTCTAGTTTTATAGGTGTATTGATACCCACGTTCACCGTTCTCTGCACGTAGGTCTTCATAGCGCATAACCAATCCAGAGGGTAGAGATACCGCTGATTGTTTCGCCAATGATCGTATTACGTCGTGACAGCCAACTCTAGTTGATACTTTGTTGGCTAAATTTTTAATCATAAACTGTGAGTCTCGCCACAGACGGCTGATATTTCCGTTAGCCTTACGGTATATATCTATGATGCGTCTGGCTTCTTCCAGATCAATGTCCACACCAAACGTCTTCAACTGCGCTTGGAACTTCACAGACCCCATGCCATACCCAGCACCGAGTATGGTTGTCTTACCGACAAACCGTTGATCTTTACTTATCTGATCTTCTGGTAGGTTATAGATACGCGATGCCATCTTGACGTATACATCTTCTTTGTTGGCAAAGTCTTCTACGAGATCTTCCTGCCCAGCCAACCATGCCAATACCCTTGCTTCAATTTGAGAAGAGTCACAGTCAATCAAAACACAGTTATCGGGAGCTAGTATGCTTCTCTTTAAATATTTACCGTCAGGGCCGCGACTCGGTAGATTCTGTAGGTTGATCTTGTCTGAGCCGCCCCACCTGCCCGTATGAGCGGCGTAGTACCGAAGCGGAATCGGCAAAGGCCCACGCTTCGCTATGTCTATGAACCGCTGGGTTCTCGTTTCCTCTAATGTGCTTTTGTTGCCTAGTCGCGCTGCTACTAATACTTGCACTTCATACAATGGGCTTTCTGCTAGAGCTTTGAAGCCATCATCTGTTTTAGCGAACGCATAAGTCTCTTTGTCTGTAGTAGGGCTAACCTTCATTGGCGGTTCTACCCCGTTCTGCCGTAGCAACTCGGCAAACTTATCGTTAGACATTAAATCTTTTTTACTAACCCCTGCCTCAAGCATGAGTTCGTCTTTGCGGTCTTTGACGTTTTCTAAATGCGACTCTAGTAACCCAAGATCTAACTCCAACACTGGCTCAGTAAACATACGCAGTGTAGCGTCGATTATCTTTAACTCTTGTTTGGGGAACCCTTTGAGCATACGGCTAAATAATTTGTAGGTAAGCTCAACGTCATTGATGCAGTAGTCGCCATAGCGACTGAGTTCTTCTTCTGTGAAGTCTTCTCGCCTTTTACCCTTAGCATCCAGCACCTCTGTGCCTTTCTGCCCTACGCCGTAGCGTTCAGCCAATGCTTTTAAACTACCGCTGACTTCGACGCCATGAATCGCTCTGCCTATAGATAGAGTATCAGCCCAGACCCTAGGTTTGATGCCAAATAACCAAGATAAAATAGCACCATCAAACAAAGTATTGTGGGCAAGAACCATACTGTTGTCCCAATCGTATAAAGGATCTGCAAGAAATTCTTCAATCTCTTCATACGTGCCGCTTGCCCAATCGGTGTCCCAATCGTTAACTTTCACGCCAACACCGATGATTTGAAATCTAGGATCTCGTATATATTCTTCTGTGGTTAGTTTAGATAGTGAGAAATCTTTGTCGTAAAAAGTCTCAAAATCTAGTGTGATTAAGTCCACCTGTTCCCCTTACTTAACAATGCATTTGCAGAGCAAATGCGGCCCGTACTGTCTGCAAAATTTCAGTTCTCTATGTTCATGGCACTTAACGTGTTCTGGAGACATATATTTCCATTGAGAAACACCTGTGTGCGAACATCCACTGAGTAGAATAAGCAGGGCTAGACCCCGCATTTGGTTTCTACCTCAAGCACCTGCTGAATATCGCACTTCACGGTCTTCGGTTGCTCCAAGTAGTAGCCTTCACCATCTTCAACAGCAAACCTAGCCTCTTCTTCATTCTTAGCTTCCACCTGTACGCGCCGACGTATGGTCTCTTCTAACGTGATGTTGAATTTCTTTTTCATTCAACCCCCCAGCCGCTTGATCTCAGCATCGATGTAAAACTTTATCTTTTTAGCATCGCGTAGCTGGTCAGAGTGCGAGGACTGCCCGTAGCGATAGCAAGATCTAAATATCTCGCCAATTTGCGCATTCATGTTCTTGTAGGAGATCAAGTCCTGTAGTTCTTTCGCTCTAGCTGGTAACTCATAATATTTAGCAGTAGAGCCATCTGACGTTCCGCTGTCAGTGAGTTGTTTGCGAGGTCGGCCCCTCTTCCTCTTCTCCATAGTAGTTCTCCACTATTGTTATACGGTTTAACGGCACGACTTTGAGTTTGTATATGTCATCATCAAAGCCATATCTAAAAACAAAGTCTTCTGCAAAATCTTTATTAGGAAAAGGCCCAAACGTAGTGGCTGACTCATCTGTTGAGTGCGTACACCAAACCACATACTCTGGCTCCTCTACTTCGGTAAGTTCTTGCACTAACTCGTCCCAATCATCTTTAAAATCACTTGCCATTGTTACGATTCCAATGTTTCTGCTGCAGCCAAGTGGTCAACGCCTGTTTGTGTTTAGAACTGCCATACCAGACTAACCCTTCCATCAGACGGAAAAGCACTCTTTGATAGGACAGAGGTGCATCAATGCCAGCGCGACCAGAATTGTTTATCCTGACTGCGTGTTTACGAACCTCTTTAACGGGATACTGCATATCTGCAAACTGATTCCAGTTCTGCTGAACAGCAATCGCGTAAGTAGTTTTAGGCGCGTGTATCGCTTCAGATATTTCTTTAGTCATAAAGGCGTCAACCAACATCTGCAGGTCATCGATAGTCGCACCCGCATACTTGTAGTACTCCGTTTGATCCTTAGCCGACATTTCAGATGTTGTCTCTGGGATCTCCGTGTCTTCTACTTGTTCGACTTTTGGTTCTTTGGGCGGTATAGGAACGACTCTAGGCTTGTTGCTTTCTTTCTTATCTTCCTTCTCCTCTACTTCTACCCTTCTCTCTAAAGTTTCTATAAGAACAGACTCTCTGTCCGAAAACTTCACAGACTTACGATAGATAAGGACGTATTCTTTCTCCTCTTCTATGTAAGCACTTTCGTGGTAACGCCACTCGTTTGGGTTACTCAGCGTGGTAAAATCAACTGAAATACCAGACTTGTCCTTCAAGTTACCAAGAAAAATATCGTTCACCACGTAACCATTTATCTTTCTTTCTCCGCACTCGACTATCTCGTAAAGCCCGTCTTCTATAACAGAAGCACCTTTTGGCAGAGGCGCTTTACGCGTATGCCGCAATACTTTTTCAAAAATCATCCCTGTGCGTAGAGACTCAAATTTCATTCTCTTCTCCTTCTAGTTTCCCCGCGCAGCTAATGAGAAGGTTGTTGGTTACGTCCAACACGTTGTCCTCATTGACCACCCAGCTCAATCCGCCAGCGTCACTTATCTCCTGTAAATTCTTTAGCTGTAAGGGCGTTGGTTTGTTCCGGCCCGCTTTACACTCAATGCCAAAGAATCTACCTTGGTAACAACCCACGATGTCAGGCACACCGCCTTTTCCGTAACCACCTGTGGCAGGGAAGAAGTAGTACGCACCTAACTCGCGCAGCTGTTTAGTTACTTTTGCTTTTACTTTGCTTTCGGGTGTTGCTGCCATTGGCTGCTTTCAGTAAATCTTTTATTTCAACAAGCTGCTCTGCTATCTCCTGAATAACAGACAACAACTCGCGCACTTCGTGCTCTTCCAACTCGACGGTCAGCTTGCCCATCTATGTTCTCCCTGTAACTGGTATCGAAATCAGGTGTAATTTACACCTGATTTCAAAGTGTGTAGTGAT
>Ga0209348_1000432_pt1 | contig 22460 bp, 14 predicted proteins | sample ETNvirenome_2_30_FD_184065 | JGI IMG/M metagenome (GOLD analysis project Ga0209348, IMG submission 184065) | Marine viral communities from the Pacific Ocean - ETNP_2_30 (SPAdes) (version 2) | ecosystem: Environmental > Aquatic > Marine > Oceanic | place: Pacific Ocean | collected 2013-06-22
GTTGGTATATCGAAAACTCATTAACTACATTAGGTCAGAAAGATCCATTGTCAGAATATAATTCACAGTTGTGGAATAATGGCACAGACTTAGGGAAAGAAACTGCACGTAAACAAAAACGTAAGTTAACATATATTTCCAACATTTATGTTGTGAAAGATCCTGCAAATCCTGAGAATGAAGGTAAAGTATTCTTATATAAGTATGGTAAGAAAATCTTTGATAAACTTACTGCAGCAATGCAACCTGAGTTTGAAGACGAAGAAGCAATCGATCCATTTGATTTCTGGCAAGGTGCTAACTTTAAGTTAAAAGCAAAGAATGTTGCAGGTTATCGTAACTATGATTCATCTGAGTTTACTACTGTAACTCCTTTACTTGATGATGATGACGCACTTGAATCTGTATGGAAGAAAGAATTTTCTCTTAAGGAATTCATTGCAGCAGATCAATTCAAGTCTTACGAGGAACTTAAAACACGTTTAGAGTATGTTCTTGGAAGCAAGAGATCTAATAACGTGATTGAAGAGGAAGAAGACACAGATCGTGGATCTGCAGAAGAATTAGTGACAGCAGTTACTACACCATCTTCAGTAAATGAGGATGATGATGACGACGCACTATCATACTTTCAAAAACTAGCTGATGAATAATTAGATTGTATTTCTTGTATTTTCAGTCTTAATTAATTTATCGTTTACAAATTGAGATGATCTCTTATAGGTCATCTCATTTCTTATGTCATTTAAAAATTGTTGTAAATATTCTGGACGTAAAATAAATATTGTTCTCTTCTTTTCATTCTGCTCAACTTCATATTCATAGTTAGTCACTCCTTTAACTGGTTTCAATGTTTCTTCAGTTGTATCTGGTTTTGGAATTGTAAAATTTTCACTTACTATTTTTCCTTTCGGTAAGAGTACTACATTTCGACTATCCTTGACCTCAGTTGTTTCAAAGTGATGTACGTCATTAAGTGATAATCCATATTTATTAAAAGAAAAATCATACAAGTCTTTGCTTGATAGAGGCCATTCATCTCTTACATTTATAATTCCTGCAGAAATTAATAGAACCCAATCGAAAGTTGATTTACCATATTCATTTTCTGCTACTGTGTCAGGACGATCACCATCTTTTATAATATACTTATTGAATATTGTAAAAACATTTTGTAAGTCATCACGCAACTTCATTCTACGAAATAAATTTTTCGCAGTGATGTAACTCGAACTTGATAAACGACTTGAGTAAGGTGATTGATATTGAAGATTTGGTAGTTCTCTAAAATAACCCATTAGAATCCTGTTCCCTCCGCACCTTGTCCTTTATCATAATCCTCTGCGTACACTGGATTTAATTCTTGAAATGATAAGTTCATTTTCATGTGAACTGGAGCAGTATTATCATAAGTAGCATAGGTTCCAGCACCTGTATAGTTAACTGACATGTTTAAAAGTGCCATTGGTTTAAATTTGTGTAAAAATTTATGATCATCTTTACCAGTTTTATATACTAATTGATAAACATCAGGTGATTTAATAAACAACCCACTCGTATTGTTATTACCTTGTGCTTGACTCTTCGCACTCATACTCTTTTTTAATGTTCGAATAATTTTTTTTACAATATTACTCTCCTTCTCATCTCTTGGAGCTAAATCAAAATCGAAATTGAATGATCTTAATTGAACTCCATTAAATAAGAGTTCCATGTTTGGATTTAATATTTGACCACTTGACCTTGCGAGTACACCACCAAGTGAAGTATTTGCTCCAAACACATTTAATGCTTTTGATGCAAAGAATGAGTTAAGTAATTTTCCAGTGCCAGCATCACCACCTAAGCTTTTAATAGCATTTTCTGTTCCACCAACAAGATTTTGACCTGCTTCACCAATGGTATCTGATTGAATAGTATTTAATACTGTACCTGCACCTGCAGCTGCAAGACCGTTTATACTATCTTCTCCCCAACTTACACCATTTGAATCTTGAATTGTCTCAGGTATTGGTAAAAAAATTGATCCGAGTGGTGTTTCGATATTTTTTTTAAGTGAATCTGAACTACTTCTAAGTCTAACTCCCTGATTACCAGTGGTATCAAAACCAGGCGGTTCATATTGGACTACTTTTATTTCTAAGAAGTCACTATCTCTTTCTAATTGTGCATTTGGGTACCTTAAAGTACCAAATTTAGCAGACATTATTGTTTTTTAGTTATTTAGCGTGATATTGCCAAAAGGCAATTCTCTTACATCTGATAGTTCATCAGGATTTACTTCATATAATTGCCCAACAAGTTCATTATAGGTATAATTTCGATATTGACCTACGTGAAAATTAATACCACGGAAACCCCATTCAAATACGTCTGTGACTGCTACAAGTGGGTTGGAATCATATTGTATGTTGGGAGTTTTAGCACTGTATACAAACACATAATATTTTCCAACACTTGGTGATGAAGTGGCACTCGTATTTAAATTATCAATTAATTGAGTCATTATATCATCAGCTTCTTCAGTTCCGATAAGACTGTCTACTACTCCACGAACTCGATTACTATTATCATCAGTTGGATAACTATTCATTTCTTAATTCCTAATTCTTCCTCAGTTAAAATTTTGAACTCCCATAATCGATCTTTACAAAACTCTTCTGCTGCCTTCCATTTTGCCTGATTACGTGCGTACTCATACACTTCATAGATATAACCCTTTGTTTTTCTTTTTTTAACGACAGGTTCTATGGTTTGTTTTTTAGGTTTGATTTCAATAATATATCTTTTTATTTTCCCATCCTTTTCTCTCACTTTGATAAAAAAATCAGGAAAGTATCGATGTATTTTATTGTCGATTGGTGATCGATATGGTAGTGCTATCTCTTCACTACCCCATTGAAGTATTTTTGAATGATTATCACAATAAACCATGAATTTTCTTTCCCATAGTGATCGATAAATGATGTTTGTCGGATCACCTTTATATTTTTTAGGGTTAGATGGCTTATACTTACCCTTATATGACATCTAAATAGAAGTAAGATAAAATATAAAGTATTTAGATGGTTCGACCAAGAAAAATAGCTGATTTAAAACCAATACTGACAAATGTAGCACAGACATCTCATTATCAGGTGTTTTTTGATGGATTATCTTCTGATCTTTTTTCTTTTTTAGGTAAGAAAGGGGTAAATTCAAGATTTATTACAGAGAATGCAGGATTACTGTGTTCATCAGCATCAATACCAGGCAGTTCATTAGGAACAAGTGATATATTTGGTAATTTTACTGGAGTTCAAGAGAAATTTGCTCACTCAAGAATTTTTACAGAGTTGGGATTAGAATTTTATGTTGATAAAGACTATAAAATGATAAAATTTATTGAACATTGGATGGAATATATTACGAGTGGATCTGAGAAAAATCAAAACTCATCATTTAATAAAACGAATGAAGGATATTTTTATAGGATGAGATATCCTAGAGGTACATCAGGTTACAAATGTGACAAGACAAAGATCGTTAAGTTTAATATTGATTACCGTTCAGAAGTGGAATATACATTCTTTGGTTTGTTTCCTATTAATTTTTCGTCAACACCAGTTCAGTATGGTGGATCAGACGTGTTAAAAATGAACGTAACATTTAATTATGAGAGATATATTGCAGGTGAACAGACAAGTCTATCATATACACGTAACATCTTCGAGAATTTTATTTAGATATACCAAATTCAACTTTTAATTCCAAAAATAAGGCAAAAAAAATTCGGGTAATTTTTTGGTCTGTCAGGATTTCAAAAAAACAGTATAAATAAAAATACTGAAGTGTAAAAAACATTATGCCTTTACCAAGAATCACAACGCCGACATATGAGTTGGTTCTTCCTTCTTCGAATCGAAAAATAAAATACAGACCGTTTTTAGTTAAAGAAGAAAAGATTCTCATCATTGCGATGGAATCAGAAGATCAGAAACAAATAACTAACGCAATTAAGACAGTTATTAATAATTGTATATTGACGAGAGGTACAAAAGTTGATAAATTATCGACCTTTGATATTGAATATTTGTTTTTAAATATACGAGGTAAATCAGTCGGAGAAAATGTTGAGGTGATTTTAACTTGTCCTGACGATGATACCACTCAAGTTCCTGTAATGATACCACTTGATGAAATCAAAGTGGATATAGACCCAGAACATACAAAAGATATAAAATTAAATGAAAATTTGACCATGAGGATGAAATATCCCTCTCTGTCTGAATTTGTATCAAATAATTTTAGTCTTGATGGTAATGTGGGTGTATCTGAGTCATTTGATATGATTATCGCTTGTGTCGATCAAGTTTTCAATGAAGAAGAATCTTGGAATTCATCTGATTGCACGAAAAAAGAATTAAGTGAATTTTTAGATCAATTAAGTTCAAAACAATTTAAACAAATCGAAAAATTTTTTGAAACAATGCCAAAACTGTCACATACAGTAAAAGTCACTAATCCTAATACAAAGGTTGAAAATGAAATTGTTTTAGAAGGGTTATCATCTTTTTTCGAATAGGTATGGCTCATACAAGTTTAGAGTCATACTTTAAAATAAATTTTGCGTTGATGCAGCACCATAAATACTCTTTAACAGAGATTGAAAATATGATTCCGTGGGAAAAAGACGTATATGTTGCTCTCTTGGAACAATATATTGAAGAAGAAAATTTAAAAAACAGACAACAAAGTGGCATCTAACATCTCTAAAATTCCGTCAAATATGCTAAGTAATCCAAATTTGGATGCTGCGGAAGGGAAATATTTGTCAAAAAATGAAAGAGTTGCAATATTCAGAAAAAGAAAAATCAAAACGAGTAGTGTTTTTGGTAGAAAAGATCCAAAAATAACATCTACACCAAGAAGGGGAAGACCAAGAAAGTTTCAGACTCTTGCAGAAGTACAGGCAGACATAGATGCAAGAAATCCAACGTATATAAGTCCTGTTACAGGAAAAAGATTACCAGGCACAGGACCTAAATTAAATTCAGATAAATTCATACCACAAAATAAGATATTAAAGGATTTACTTAAACAGGTTGAAAATAATACTAGAAAAATTGCATCATTGAGTAGTTTTGTTCAATCAAGCATTAATAAGGTATCTAATTTTTTAATTGATGATGCAAAAAAAGAAAAAAAGGATGCGATTGAAAAAGAAAAAGATGAAACCAGAGAACTGGAGGATAATCGAAAAAAGAAAAAAGAAGGATTATTGGAGGGAGTTAAAAAATCCATGAGTGGTGCTTTAATGAGACCTGTTGAAGCAATTGGTAATCAAGCAAAAGGTATGTTGCAAAAATTAGTTGATGTATTTCAACTCTTATTCGCAGGATTTTTAAGTGATAAAGCGTTAAAAATGATTCAGGCACATTTATCTGGTGATACTGAAACATTCAAAAAAATGAGAAATACAATCATCAAATCAGTTGCGATTGTTGGTGGTATTTTTCTTGCATTAAATGGTGGTTTACTAGCTTTGCCTGGCATTATAAGTGGTGTAGCAAGTGCCGTTATATCGATAGGTGGTGCAATTTTAGGTTTCTTAGCTTCACCTGCAGGATTAATTGCATTAGGTATCGCAGCAGGTATTGGCACTCTGTTTGCCATGAAATCTGCAGTTGATGCTGGAAAAGTGAAAGCTGCTGGTGGTCAAGCATTTTATGATAAATTTGAGGAGATGAAAGGACCTCTGGTAGATGCTGGTATAACGATAAAAGGCACGGGCAAAAATGAAAAGTTTTATGTGGGCAAATCAAATAGTAGAGGAAGTGGTCAAAAAACTGTGGAAAAGGCAGGGTCACCAGAACAGAAAGAAATCGTTGCAAATTACATTGTTGAAAGAGATAAAGTTATTGCAATAAGAGATAATATGAGAGAGGATATGGAAACAGCGGAGAGTAAGTTAAGGAAAGAGTCAGGTGGTGGTAGAGTTGGATCTAAAAATTTACAAGATTCAGGTGCGATTGGTAAGGCAAAAGGAGAAATAAGAGACAAGTATGAGTCTATGATAACTGGTGAGGAAAAATCAAATGCAAAAATAACACCAGTTGATGAAAAGAAAGATGTTACAATCACACCTCCACCTAAAAATAATACAGTCTCTACACTAGATGATACACAACCAAATGTAATTGTTCAATCGTCTGCAAGTGGTAATAAAAATCAAAAACCACCTCAAGTCACTAGTGATTCAACAACAAAAGTTCCAAATATTTTGTCATCTAACAGAGATAATCTTTATTTGTCATATTCACAAATTCAATACAATATGGTGATGTAATATGGCAATAACAGGAACTCTACTTAAAATAGGAAAATCAATGGCAAAAACATCTGGATCTCTTCTTAAAGGGGTGCAGAAAAGCACATTGAATCTTCGAAAATCAACGATGAAACGTAATAAGATAAAGGATAAAGTTTTCGATAGATATTTAAGATTTAAAAAATATAAAAAAGAAAAGAAGAAGAGACAGGAAGAGGAGAGTCAACTTGAGCAGCAAAAAAAACCGCAAGAAGATCCAAATGTAAAAAAAACGAGGAAGTCAACAAGTATGTTTGACAAACTAATGGAATTTTTAGGACTGATTCTTATTGGATGGATAACGAATAAACTACCTCAAATTATTGATTTTGTTAAAAAAGTGGTCGATACAATTAAAAATATTGTCAATGGTTTTAAAAACTTTTTTGGTGGCATAGTTGGATTTTTTCAAACTATCGGAAAAGTTATAGGTAAGGCATTTGATGCAATTTCGAATTTGAAAATTTCTGATGTTGGAGAACTCGTAAAAAAAGCATTTGATGGTATTAAAGATGCATTTGGTAATATAAAAGATAATCTTTTAGGTGGTGTTAAATCATTTTTTGGTTTATCGAAAAAGAAACCGAAAAAAGATTTATCGATTGAAGGCATAGAGAAAGGAGAATTTGATGATAAAGAAATTTCATCAAGTTTCAGTAGTATGCAAAAAGAATTAGGAAAAGTAAATGAAAATTGGAACAAAACTATGTCAACCGTTGAGAGGGCAGGTACAGGAATTGATATTGTAGGATCAGAAAATAGCGGCAATCTTGAAGAAGTAAGTGTAGATGGTGAAAAAGTGGAATCCCCAAATTCAACTGAAGCAAACATTCAAAAAGAACAGGCACCAACAGGAAATAATTTAAATATTGACAGTAAAAATGAAGAAATTGTTGAGTTTGATAAAGAAGTTAAAGAAATTAAAAGTTTAAAAAAAGATAGTAGCAATATTACCATTGAGACACTAGATGGTAAAATACTTAAATCTGGTGATGAGGGTTATAAAGAAGAGTTACAAAAATCTAAAGATGCCTTTATCTTAAGTCAAAAGAAGGTATCAACAAAAACAATCACCCCAGAGAGAAAAGCTAAAGATATAGTCGTCATCATGGATAATAAACAACAACAGATGATGAATCCTCCACCACAGAAACATAAATCATTCAATCCAGTTGTTGATAACTCAGACACGAGTGTCAAAGAACAAATTCTTCTACAATTAGCATAATGTCAGCATCAGAAGCAGCAATTTTCGAAGAGTTAACTCTCGAATCAAATGATCAAAAACGAACTGTAGATTTAAGACCAGGCATTGTGTCAATTGACTACTATGAGGATATTCTCTCACCTACTATTAGTGCAAAAATTAGAGTAATTAATACTGGTGATACAATATCACCTAAAGATAGTCAAGATCCAAGTAAAACAGATGGTTCCAAGCAATCAATTTACAATGGTCTTCCTTTAAGAGGTGGTGAAAGACTTGTTATGAAAATATTAGATCAAGGTAAAAAATATGATAATAAGGAGAAAGAGGGAATCAACTTTTCATCAGATCCTACAAAATATCTGTATGTGTCTGGTATTACACAAGTAATTCAAGAGACTCAAAGAGAGAGTTTTTTACTAAACCTTGTATCAAGAGAGGCAATAACTAATGAGACATCGAGAGTTATGAAAAGATATACTGGGACAATAAGTGATACTGTTGAAAAAATACTTCTTAATGTTTTAAAAATTGATCCCTCCCGTATTTCGGTAGAGGAGACTTTATTTCCGTATAATTTTGTAGGAAATTTAAAAAAACCGTTCAGTACATTAATATGGTTGGCATCAAAATCAATTCCAGTTGAGTCTGGTGATTCAAGTGCAGGGTTTTTATTTTTTCAAACACAAGATGGTTTTCAATTTGCATCTATTGATTCTTTAATAAAAAAGAAATCAAAGGCAACATATGTTTATACTGATGTAAATGAGAGTTCTAATTCAAGAAATAATGATTTTAATATTTTATCATATACTATCGATAAAAACCAACAGTTAGTTGAAAAATTAAGATTAGGAACGTATTCAACTGTTAGATTATCATTTAATCCATTAACTCATGAGTTTAAACAGAATAAATTAGAATATGGTTTGAAAGAAGATAATAATTTGGGTAAGAAACTTGAATTTCCCTTAATCTCAGAGGATTCAAGTCAATCTCTAGATCAAGTCCCCACAAGAATAATATCTCAAATAGTTGATGTCGGTGCAAGCACTGAAGTTTCAAAAGAAACAAATTACGCAGCAGAAAAATATCAAGGACAAAATTATAGAAGATACAATATGCTCACCACTCAAAGTTTGAGTATGATAGTTCCGTGCAACACTGATTTGAGAGCTGGTGATATCATTAAATGTGAGTTTCCAAAGGTTTCAAGAGAGGATTCTGCTGAGTTGGATAGAGAGCAGAGTGGACTATATATGATAAAAGAGTTATGTCATCATTTTGAGGCAAAAAGATCGTTTACATCTATGAAATTAGTAAGAGATACATTTGGGGTAAAATAAATGATAGATGAATCGTTACTAAAGAGTAATTTTGTAGGTAAAGATGGATTTCGTTGGTGGGTTGGACAGATTGCTCCCGCCGCAGTTCAAGGTGATCAATTATCACCATCAAAGGATAGTGAATCTTGGTCATATCGTAGAAAAGTAAGAATTTTAGGATATCATCCATTTTCTAAAGCAGAATTACCAGATGCGGATTTACCTTGGGCAACTGCACTTATTCCAACAACCTCTGGCACAGGTGGTGCAAATTTTGCAAAAACTGTTGTTCTTAGACCAGGTGATGTTGTAATTGGATTTTTTCTAGATGGTGAGAATGCACAACAACCTGTAATACTTGGTTCATTTAGCAGAACAAATGATGTATCACAAGATTTACCCTCAGATTCACTTGGATTTCTTCCATTTACAGGATATACAGATAAAATAAAACCACCAAGTGGAACCCTTGATTCTGGTGAATCAAATGAATCGAGAACTGATTCTCAAATATCTCCAGTTACTAGGAAAATTGATTCAAGTGAAGATAAGATTTCAGCATCTTCAACCTTTGGAAAATCTGTTGTCACTGCTGACACATGTGCTGATAATTTTGTAAATCAAGTATCATCATCACTTGATAATTTATTATCAGTCGTTAGTGAGGGATCAGATTTTTTAGGAGATGTTGCAAGTGTAACTAAAAAACTTCAAAGGTTGTCTAATGCACCTGCATCTACAATGATGGAATCACTTTACACTAGTTTAATTCCAGAATTACAAGGAGGTTTACAAAGATTATATGACGAAACTTATGCAAAGGTTTTTGCTGCTACTCAGAATAGTGGTTTAGCAAAATTAGCTGGAATTGAAGCACAAAAATCACAGATTCCAAAAGTTGCATCACTTCAGGGAAGTTTAGATTGCCTTGCAGGTAAAGTTGTTAATGGGTTAGAAAAAACTATTCGTGATCTTCTAACAAGTGCTATACTAGAAGTTGTTGATACAGGAGTCTGTGTTGCTGAACAGTTTGCAGGTTCATTGTTAAATGGTATTACTGATGAAATTTCAAATTCACTTGACGCACCACTCGCTGGAGTTAATAAAATTTTAGCATCAAGTTTTAAAGTTCAAGATATATTACGTAGTAGTTCTGATACTTTTAAATCTATTGGTGGATTATTAGATTGTAATCAAGATGATGGTAAATGCGTAGGTAGAGTTAAGAAATTAACTTTGGGATACGGTCCTGCAAGGAAATTTGATTTACAAAATGCATATGATAATGTATTAAAAAATATGAATATTGCAACGACTCTTGGAAGAGATAGTGGACCTCTACAAAAACCAGACTGTGCAACTCCAAGTTTCTGTGGTCCTCCTACTGTTGAGTTTGTTGGTGGATCAGGATTTGGTGGATTAGGTAAAGTTATATTAGGTGGTGTCGTTAGAAATACTGAGGGATTATCTGATGTCACAGCAGATTTTACTCGCACAGCAAGTTTGTTGGGTGTTGAAATAACTGATCCTGGTTCATCTTATTTTGAACTTCCACCAATAGTGAATTTTCAAGATCCATGTAAGAAAGGATATGGTGCTGCTGGTGAGGCATTGGTTGATTATGATCCAAATTCTAATACATATGGTCAAATTATCGCAGTTAATATTATATCAGAGGGTGAGAATTTCCCTGTTCCAAATAATGATGCAAACGTAATCATAGCAGGTGATGTTCCAGTAGGTGTAATTGATACGATTGTGGTAATATCTGGTGATGGTTATGATGTAAACAATACTACAGCAAGTGATGGAAATACAGAATATAACTTAGTGATTGAAGACGGAAAAATTTTATCTGCAAGACCAATAAATAATATAGGTATAACCGAACTACCTAGCATAATTGTGTCATCACCCACTGGATCTGGTGTACTTATTAAACCTATTATAGGTAGATTACCACTCTCACCACAAGGTGAAGTCTTACAAATCATAGATTGTGTTGGACCAGAAACTAACAAAGTGGTGGGTTATGTTGATGGAAAACCTTACTACGGTAGTTATCATGTTATGAGTGATGGAACAAAAATGACAGGATTAACTCATGGAACAAATGAAAGTATAATTTATGATACTCCAGAACAAAGTTTTACACCAAATATAGTAGGAGTAGCACAAACAACAACTACTAATACTGTGACAAATGATCAACCTATCATTACACCAACTATGAATACACCCACTACACCACCACCTAGCACACCACCAAGTGATCCACCATCAGGTGGGGGTGGATACGGAGGATACTAATGGCTGAAAGATCAAATCAAAATTGGGAACAAAGAATTGTTGATAGTAGAGGTCCTAAGTTTAGACTGGATGTTAATAATCCTCAAATGGGATCTGATGGAACAAATGTTTATTTAATGTATGCTGTTACTGATAACAAAGTTAAACAATTTTCATCTTTAAGTGAATCAGGCACATATAGATTACATAACGAAAAATCAATAGAAATTGTAGCTGGATCTAAAAATTCAGGGACAGACACATCAATTTCAATAAGTTCTTTGGAAGGTGATATTACAATAAGTGTCGCAGGAAACGGTCAAGTTAAAATTAAAGGAGGAAGTATTATTGTTCAAGCAGATGAGGATATTGATTTAAAGGCAGGAAGAAACATAACACTGAATGCGGCTCAAAGAATTTTACTTAAAGCAACAAAAGTTGACGCAAAAGGATTACTTGGTAATTTAATAAGCAAAACAAGTGGCACCTTTTTACAACGTATTTTTAAACCAACATACGTAGGTGCTGATTATCTATCAAATCCTCCATCAGGTGATAAATTTTTATCAAAACCTGCTGTTGGTGGAATCGGTGATGATCCAAACGTAGTTAAGAATATGAATAATTAACATGTCAAATATTACTGTCACTGGAAACGAAGCACAATTTAATGAAAAGGTAACCTTTCTTAAGGATGTTGAGATAAGGGGTACACTTTCTGTACCTATAATAACAGGTGAGGCAACGTTCCTTGATAGAGTTAATTTTGCAAAGGATATAACTTTTCCAGAGATAGAAATAAAAAATAAATTGACTGTAGGTGCTGGTGGCACACTTTTTATTGCTGATACATCTAATGGTGATGGAAGAATAGGTATTGGAAGCACAAATCCAACAGAACTACTTGATGTATTTGGAAAAGCAAAAATAATTGATTTAGATTTAGAAAATTTAAATGTTTCTGGAATATCTACGTTTGTAGGTATCACAAGACAACAAAGCACATTTTTTGGAAGTCAACTTAATATAAGTGGTTTATCAACTTTCTTTGATAACGTTAGGATAAATTCTGGTGATTTAATACTAGATGGTACTATAGATGATCCAAAAAATATAATTTTTAGACATGGTATTAATAATGGAGCAGTAATTTCATATGAAAGTGTAGGAGCTGGATCTACATCTTTGATTATAATTAAGGGGGAGTCACCCGACCATAAGTTATTTGTTGGAGATGTAATCAATAAAAATGTAAAATTATATGCTAATGATGAAACAAAATTAGAGACTGTTGGAACTGGTGTGACTATTTTGGGTGATTTGATAGTGCCCGATGTTGGTATTCGTACATCAAGAGTTGGATTGGGCACAACCAATCCAGTTGGACTTCATACAGTTAATGATCTTGGTAATGGTACTCTTAGATTAACAATTGATGGTAGTGTTTCAATTTCCAGAAATATATACGATTCTGCTGGTTCACCAGGTTTTAATGGATATTTTTTACAACGTGATGGGAATGGTATTCGTTGGTCAGCTTTTGAACCAGAAGAAACACAGGGTATTCGAATACAAGATGAGGGTGTATTCATACCAACTGTAGGAACAGCAAAAACATATAGTATTGTCAATTTTGCATCAATTAATAGTTTTGGAAGGGGAACAGATAATGTAAGACCTGAAGATGGAGTTGGAGCTGGATTAGCAACTGTTTTCACATTCGATTTATGGGGATTTGCTAATCGAAATGCCGCTGACAGTCCAATTTATAGAATGACAAATGTTGGTATTGGAACTACAAACCCTGTAGTAAGTTTTCAAGTAAACAGTAATGGTTCGAATGTTGTTGCAATAACATCAGCAGGTAACATGGGAATAGGGGTGATAGACCCACCACATAAATTGAGAGTTACAGACACCACCCAATTAGATATTTTGGAAGTTCTTAACAATGCTTTTTTTAGAGAAGATGTATTGTTTGATGGAGATAATGCTGACATACTATTTGATTCTACTGAAGATTCATTAGAATTTCAATCAAATGCAAAAGCAGCTTTTGGAGCAGCAGGATCACCTCCATCATTACAGGTATATTACGATGGAACCAATAATATTATTGAAGCTCTTCAAGATAAAGAAACTCATATAAAATCTGATTCTGAAATAAAAATTCAAAGACAATCAAATAGTGACTTAATGATTCATGCAAAACCATTAAGTTCTGTGGATCTTTATCATGGCATGTCCTCTGCTGGATCTCCTGAAAAAAAATTAGAAACCACATCTGTTGGTATTAACGTTATTGGTGAAACTGAAACTGATAAATTAAATGTTACGGAAACATCTTTATTAGTAGGAATAACAACCCAACAAAGCACATTTTTTGGAAATCAACTTAGTATAAGTGGCATATCAACTTTTGAAAATAATATTGATGCAAATGCAAATCTAGATGTCGATGGTCATACAGAATTAGATGATTTGAATGTTTCTGGAGTTTCAACATTTGTTGGAATCGTAACACATAATAATTTGACATTTACGAATCAAATTAGAAATACTGGAATCATTACTTCAAACATAATTCATTTGACAGGTGGATCATTTACTGCTCCAGTGGTAAGTGGGCAGTCTGAGACAAAAAATGATACCGCAATTGTTGTTAATGAGAACTTTGCAATGTATTCTCTTGAGTCTGGTGATCAATACTTAAGAACAATTATTGAAAAACAAAGTGATGTTTTATCAATCGGACAGACAAATACTGCACTTTACAGTGCGATTAATTTAATACCTGGTAGTAATGGATATGTAGGTTTATTTGGAGCAAGTGGGACAGGCGAAGAAAAATTAAGAACTCTTGGTATTGGTGTTACAGTTTTTGGAAATACAGAATCACAAACCTTAAATATATCAGGATTTTCAACTTTTGTTGGAATCACGACACAGCAGAGCACATTATTTGCGACACAATTAAGTGTTTCTGGTATATCAACATTTATCGGGATTACAACTCAAAAAAGCACGTTTTTTGGAAATCAACTTAGCATTCTTGGTGTATCAACATTTAATAATAATGTAATACATAATGCTGATGTTCAATTCACTGGTGATAATTATAATGTCTTATGGAATAAATCAAAAGATGCTTTTGATTTTGATGGTGGAAAAGCAATATTTGGAGCTACAGATGGTTTAGAAATATATCATAATGGAAATTCATATATAAAAAATTTGGTGGGTGATTTATTCATTCAACAAGAAGACTCAGCAAAAGATATCAAAATTCAGGGGGCAACTGGAACTGAAAGCATCTTGGTTGATGGTGGTGGCACGAACAGTGTCACATTATACTCAAGTAATAGTCCTAAATTAACAACAAATAATACTGGTGTAGATGTCACAGGATTAACTGATACTGACACACTTAGAGTATCAGAAACATCTACTTTTGTAGGATTTGCAACCTTTAATAATGAAATTAATGTTGCTGGATTCTCAACCTTTGGAAAAAATGTTGATATAAATGCAAGTGTTGATATAAGTAATAATCTTGATGTTGGCCAAAATCTTACTGTCGTTCAAGATCTTGATGTTGATGGTAAAAGTGAATTAGATGATCTAAATGTTGCTGGTATTTCATCATTTGTCGGTATTTCAACGTTTAAAGATGAAGTAGGAATTGCAAAAACTCTTGACTTAGGTTCTCATATTCGAGATGTGAATCAAAGTATCGGTGTTGGAGTTGGTAAAACAGATTATAGGTTGTCATCTGTGGGAACTGGTGTATCTTGGAGACCATCTGGTGTACAGACGAAGAGAACAATTTGGGTTTCAAAAAATGGTGATGACAATAATAGTGGGTTACTTGAAGGTGATGCAAAAGCAACAATTGGAGGAGCAGCAGCTATCGCAGTTGAAACTGATACCATAAAAATAAGACCAGGTGTTTATGTTGAAAATAATCCAATAGGTTTAAGAACTGATGTTTCTGTAACAGGAGAAGATCTTCGTTTAGTTATAATTCAAACACTAAATCCCTTCAAAGATGTTTTTCATGTAAGAAGAGGATGTTTGGTTGAAAACTTAAATTTTGGTGGATCAAATGTGGGTGTTTCACATGATGGTGCTGCTTGCGTTGCATTTCCACCACCTGCTGGATCTGAGAGTGCGGTAAGTGGATATACGGCACCTGGACCTGCAACTGAGGGACCAAGTGGTAGATGGAGATCACCATACGTTAGAAACTGTACAAACTTCATGACGGGAAGTATTGGAATGAAGATAGACGGTGACAATGCGACTGCAAGCACTAAAGGTGCTAATTTAAAATCTATGGTTTGTGATTCATTTACTCAATATAATGAAGCTGGAATCGGTGTTTCACTTACAAATGATGCTTATGCACAGTTAGTTTCGATTTTTACAATTAATACTGATATTGGAATTTTTGCAGGTACAGGTGCACAATGTGATTTAACAAACTCAAACTCATCATTTGGTAATTTTGGATTAGTCGCAGTTGGATTAGGATCAACACAATTTACTGGAATCGTAAGTAATACAAATCCTGCAAATGAACTTATAAGTAGCACAAATGCAGAAAATCAAGATCTTGTTGTTTGTGCTAATGTTAAAGATGATTCTGATGGTAATACAACACCACCTTTCACTGGAGAGGTAAGGAGACCGTTTGATGGACAGGCATTATATTTTAAAATTGATTTAGATAATTATCCTGATGCTCAAGGAAATGGTAGGATATCAGCACCACTACAGCAGTTAAAATCTGTAAACATTATAGAGGGTGCAGATGTTAGTGGTTACAGTGCCATAGATCCACCAAATGTTTTAATTAGAGATAATGATAATACAGTAGAACCTAAAGGTCCACAAGGAATCATCGCAGAAGCAACTGCAACTGTTAGTCCAACTGGTAACATAACTGCGATTAACGTTGTGGCACAGGGTAGAAATTATCTTCCAACACAAAACATTGTTGTTGATATTGAGGGTGATACAGGTATTGCCACAGCAATAATGACTCCCATATATTTTACAGTGGAAGAGGCAACTATAACAGAACCTGTATCTGGTATAACATCAATTACATTTAATGAATTTATCCCTTATGAATTATTCCCAGATGATCCATTCTCCTTACAAAGAATTAGTCGCATACTAACAAGTTCTCACTCATTTGAATATGTCGGCACGGGTACGGATATAAATATAGCGACACCTCTACAAGGTGCAATTCCTATTAAAGAGAATGAAATTGTAGCAAAAGATGGAGCACAAATTCCATTCACATCAACTGATCAAAAAGGTAACTTTGACATTGGGGAAGGATTACAAATAAATCAAACAACTTCAACAATTTCTGGTAGAGACTTTAGTAGATCAATACAAGCAGAAGTCACACCATTAATATTAGCATTAAGATAATATGGCAATCGCACCACTAAATAAATTTTTGACCATTGCTGTTCCAGTTGCACCAGGAGAGCAGACAATTTATACAGCTCCTGTCGGAACATCTGCGATTGTATTATATGCACAGGTTTCTAATGTTGGAATTGGACAATCATATCCAACTGTTACATTCACACATAGAAGAACAAGTGTTGCAACAAGAACTGCGGGTAATGTTAGAAATAATAGAATTATAAAAGATGGAGAGATACCACCAAATGATTCGTTGATATTAATTGATGGTAGATTAGTTCTTGAAAGAACTGCTATCATTTCAGATTCAATAGTAATAACAGGTGTACAAACTGGAATCACTACTGTTTTCGATGTAAAATACACGAGTTCAACTGGAGTGACAACAGTTACAACTATTGATCCTCATGGTTTCGGGGTGAATCAACAAGTAACAATGGCTGGCATTGCATTTACTTGTCCATCCACTGCTGGTATTACAAGTTCATTATTTCCAGCACCTCAAGCATCTTTTACAATTACTGGAATCACAGGTGATGCTGGAACATCAAAAACATTCACTACAAACACAGGTATTGTGAATGCTTTACCACACACATATCGTCCAGCTTTTCATCGTTTTCTACGTTCTGATGCAAATTCTATAAATGAAGGAAATGCTGTTGGTTCTTTAACTGGCACACAGTTAACACCAACAAACGCACTGTACGACCCTATCACAGGACTCACAACTTTTACTGTTGCAAATCATTCACTAACAACATCTACATCTCTCACAGCGCAAACTGCAGTATATGATCCTGTAGCTGGAATCATGACAGTTACAGTTACAGGAACTCCATCACCAGCATTTGAAGACAATCAATATGTAAAATTTGAGGAAGGTTCGATAACATTTAATTGTAATTATGGTGGTGGAGGAAATGAATCATATCCTAGATTTACTGATCCTGCAAGAGGAAGGTATCTTAAGATATCAAATACTACAAGCACAACTTTTGAAGTTAATGTGGGAGTTGGAAATGTTACAAATCCTCATACATTTGTAAGTGCAGTATCTAATGGAATAAAACGTGCAAGAAACACGATTACTCTCGATGTAGAATCTCTTGTATTTTCATGTTCACAAGATTATTATGGATCAGAACATAGATATCCAAGGGCAACTGATCCAGTTGGTTTATATAAAACAATGGGTGTAGATGTCATAGATTCAAATACTTTTTCTGTTTATACTGGTGTATCGACTTCTGGTGGATTGGTCGGACCACTACAGATGGAATTTATTTGTAGTATCTTAGAAAATAGTACGACATAATATGCCAAAGTATTTAAGTGGGAGAGTCAAGAGAACTCCACAAGGATCATTAACAACAGATAGATATAAGTTTCTTGGATTGGATCAAGCGGAACCTAATCTAGGTGATCCTGCTGATCCACTATTGGATGTTCCTGCTGGTTCACAATTTCAAATAGTATCCATAAGAGAGAATCCTGGTGAAAGATATTGGGTTCCAATTGCGGGTGGTGTACAACCTGGTGCTCTTACAGTTAGGGAAGAAGGAACAATAATTCCAAATTCAAATGCAATCAGTAGTATCACTGATTTTAATTTTAAGGGTGATGCTATATTTGCAGAGGGATTTATTAATCCTGATGGGTCGCCAGGAACTGGAGTTACGATTACAGTTTCTGCGCCAGGCACTGATCATGGAGTTATATTTAATAATCAAAGTGAATTTGCAACATCTCCATATTTTACTTTTGATAATAGTATTGGTATTGGATCAGTTGGTATTGGCACATCAAATCCAACACAAAATTTACATGTAGTTGGAAATGTAAAGTTAGATAAAACAATTTATGGTGAAGATAATCAACCAGGTGCAACTGGCAATTTATTAACAAAAACTGCAACTGGTGGAGTTAAGTGGGTCAATGCAGGATCTGTTCAATCTGGTGCAGGAGGAACAATATATCAAGTTCAATTCCATGGTACAACTGGACTTGTAGAGGGTGCACATAATTTAAACTATAAGAATGATAAAGTAGGTATTGGAACATCAAATCCCGAAAGCATACTTGATGTAAAAGGCAATTCTCAATTTGCAGGTATAACAACATTTGTTGGAGATACAAAGTTTGATGGTAATGTTTCAATTGCAGGTACACTTACATATGAGGATGTTACAAATGTAGACGCAATTGGATTGATCACTGCAAGATCAGGTGTTGATGTCAATGCTGGTGGCATAAACATAGATGGTGGTGGTTTGAATATTACGGGATTTTCAACATTTAATAGTCAGGTTGGATTTTCCACTCATGTTAAATTTAATGATTCTGCAGAGGCACAATTTGGAGATAATGCAGATTTAAAAATATATCATACAGGAGATCATAGTTATATTCAAGATAATGGATCTGGTAATTTAATTCTTGATACAAAAAATGGATTTTCTATTCGACTAACATATAATGATTCTGAAACTATGCTTCGTGCGATTAGAAATCAGCAAGTGGAACTTTATTATGATAATGGTATCAAATTTCAAACAACAAAGCACGGTGCTGTCGTAACGGGAATCTTAACAGCAACAGATTTATCAATTACAAATGAAGTTCAATCAAATTTAATTCCATCAGTTGATACTAATTTTGATATAGGATCATCATCAAAGGCATGGGATAATTTATATGTTAAAAACATAGAAGGAGTTGCTAATATTGATTTCAGTGAAGTAAACGTAACTGGTATATTAACAACCAAAGATTTGAATGTCACTGGGGTTGCAACATTTTTAGGAAATGTAAATGTAGGAAATGGTAATTTTATAGGAACAATTCGTGGAGATGGATCAACAAATATTTCAGGTATTAATTCAGTAACTGCAATAAAGTATTATGGAACTGGTGGTACAGGTTCAACATTATTTGTTCCTGATGAAGATGAGAACTTAATTGCTGGAACTAATGCTGGTATTGGAATTACTGCAGAGGGAACTGACGCAAACTCTTCAGCATGTTATAATGTACTGCTTGGTTGTAATACAGGTAGATGTATTACAATTGGTGATCATAATATTGCGATGGGATATAATACAGGAAGATGTCTCACAGATTCTGCCAGCAATGTTTTAATTGGTAGAGAAGTTGGAATTGGATTATCCGCAGGTTCTAGTCAAAACGTATTCATTGGAAGAGATGCAGGAAGAATTCCTTATGGATCCTCAAATACATTTTTGGGATATCGGGCTGGTCAATGTATTAGTAAAGCATCAAATAGTGTTTTTATTGGAGTCAATGCAGGTAGAGGACCTGAGGTAGATGCGGCTACTGCAGGTTGCGATTCTAGTCATCAGGTTTTCATAGGTAATAACGCAGGTAGGTGTTATAAAGAAGGTTCTCACAATGTAGTTTTAGGTTCAAATGCAGCACTCAATGCATGTGGTGGTAGCTATAATTTCTTCGGAATTCATTGTTCAGCACGATATCATTGTGGTGGGAACAATAATATTGCAATTGGTCAGTATGCAATGTTCTGTGGTGGAAATCATGCTGGTGATGGTAATGCTGATAATAATGTTTTACTAGGAAATAACACTGGATGTCGTATTTCAAGTGCTTCTAGTAATATATTTCTGGGTCCTTCTGCTGGAAGAAATACGTGCACAGGAGATCATAATATAGCTTTGGGGGGTAATGCATTACTTTATGCCACTACATCAAATTATAATATTGCTCTAGGAAACAACGCATTATACTGTAATATTAGTGGAAATAATAATATTGCCCTTGGATTAAACGCAGCAAAATGTCAAGTAAGTGGACTAGGTAATATAACCTTTGGTAATCGTGTTGGTTTTGCTGCGACTGATGGTGATAATAATATTTTAATGGGATGTTGCACCGCAAGACTTATGACTTGTGGTAATCGTAATATTATAATAGGATGTTGTGCTGGTTATAATCTCACCACTGCTAATGATAATATTTTAATTGGATGTAGAGTTGCAGCACCAATAACAGATGGAAGTTCACAGTTTGCAATTGGTAACCAAACAGATTATTGGATCACAGGAACATCTAATTATAAAATTGGTATAGGAACTACAAATCCATCTGCAAAATTAGAGGTTTATAGAGCAACTGAATTTGCAAATAATCCAATAATTCAGGCAAGATCTAATAATGGAAGCACCAATGAATTAAAATTCGAAATTGATGGTGATGGTGATGCTTATTTTAATGGAAAGGTTGGTATCGGAACTAATGATCCATCAGTAAAATTAGATGTGCTTGGAGATATAAATGTCCTTTCTAAAATTGGGTGGAAAGAATATCCAAGTTTCAGTTTCTTAGATTTTGATGATGATAATTCAGCAGTGCCATTTCCTGGAGGTACGAATAACGTCACTCTTGGATCAATCTCTGGAATCAATTTGATATATGATACGAATAATAATGATAATAATGGATTTATGATCGCACACGGAAATACTAATTCTGGACTTTCCACACCTGTGCTGGTCATAGATGCATTAGATAGAGTTGGTATCGGAACTGATTCTCCAAATCATATATTACATGTTCAAGCAGACAATCCTTCATTAGCACTTGAATCAAATACTACTACAGGTAATACAAACATAGTATTCGGTGATAGTGGTAGTGATACACAGGGTAGAATTCAATACCATAATAATGGTGATTATATGCGATTCTACACCAATGGAGATGAAAGACTTCGCATCAACTCAGATGGTGATTTACTAAGAGGTGGAACTGGTCAAGATATTGGTTCTAGTGGTTCACCATGGGATAAAGTATATGCAAATGAATTTATAGGACAAATTAATACTACTCAAGAAAATGTCACAACTGGTAATTTAAAAGTAAATGGAATTGGAACTTTTGTTGGGAATGTAGAGTTTCAAGGTGATGTAAGTATTGGTGGAACATTAACATACGAAGATGTAGCAAATATAGATGCTGTAGGAATGGTAACTGCTAGATCAGGAATTAATATAATTGGTGGTGGTTTGAATGTTGTAGGTGTATCAACATTTTCTAGTGATTTGATTATACCTGAATTCATTTACCATGCTGGTGACTTGAATACTAAATTTGGATTCCCTACTGATGATACTATATCATTTGAAACTGCTGGTAGTGAAAGAGTTCGCATCGACTCTGATGGTAATGTTGGTATCGGAAGTATAATACCAACAGGAAAATTAGATGTAATTGGAAATACAATATTACAAGGTGATTTAAGTCTTACTAGAGGAACTACAACTGATACATTAACGAGAACATTAAGTATCGGTGGTGCTAGAAATCAAGGTAACCATTTTGCAGCACTTGAATTCAAAAATTATGATTCCGATAGTACTCCAGTTGTAGACTATGTTGCCGCTAAAATTACAGGAACTGTTCCAAGCACTCCAACTAATGGTGGAGAACTTGTATTTTATACCTCCCCAACTGGAGGTGATCCAGCTGGAATAACAGTACAAGAAAGACTCCGCATCACATCAGATGGTAAAGTTGGTATCGGAACTGATAATCCTGGTAATTATGGTGGTGCAGTAAAATTAGCATTGAATAGTTCTGGACATACTGGATTAACTATTGCTGCAGGAACTGGTAGTGATAGTAATATATTATTTGCCGATGGAGTATCTGGAGATGCCACTTATCGGGGAAATATTAAATATGCACATAATGGTGATTCAATGCGGTTCCACACCGCAGCAGAAGAAAGACTTCGCATCACATCAACTGGTAATGTCGGTATCGGAACTGATAATCCACAAGAGATTTTACATGTTCATCAAGA
>Ga0209348_1000434_pt1 | contig 22422 bp, 8 predicted proteins | sample ETNvirenome_2_30_FD_184065 | JGI IMG/M metagenome (GOLD analysis project Ga0209348, IMG submission 184065) | Marine viral communities from the Pacific Ocean - ETNP_2_30 (SPAdes) (version 2) | ecosystem: Environmental > Aquatic > Marine > Oceanic | place: Pacific Ocean | collected 2013-06-22
GCACTATAACCTATCTTTTTGAGTAGAAAATCAACTTTTTGTTCTTGTGATGCTGGCACTAGTTTTTACCTCGTTTATGTAGTATATGACATTGCTGTGATTGAATCACCTGCGTCCAATCTCCATCGTATAAGAATACGATATGGACTTGAAGCATTCGATGTTGATTCTTGTCCAAATGTACAAGTAAATGTTCCACTTGAACCTGACATTACAGTTCCTGATGCACATCCTGGATAATCATTTCGTGGAGAACCTGAATTAGGTGCTGCTTGGAACATATCTGCCCAACCATTAGTATTATTCAATCCTGTCATCCAGTTAGAGTTATTAGGCATACAGACCCAACAACCACCATAAGAACCAGTAACAACAATTTTAAATGATGAAATATATTGTTGCTCAAGTAAAACTTGATAGTATTGTGCTCCGCTTCTACCTGATGAGTAATCTGGCCCTACAGGTAAATATCCTGTAGAGTAATTAGTTTCATCGTGTCTTAAAACTCCACCTCTCACTGTTGCCTCGTAAGTATCAATAGATCCTGCACTTCCTCCAGTCCATGTGGCATAAGAAGCAGTAGGATTATTTCCAGAAGCACCTGCTTTTACTCTTTCACCATCATTAGCTCCAAAATTTGTAATACTATCTTCATCAATTTGATTTGGTCTTGCAGTTGTGCCCATAATATTCAATGGTGTGCTGTATGATACTCTTTGATTATTATGACTTCCATATGGTGTGCTTACATCATATCTCGTAAAGTGGTTTGATGTAATTGTTGAGTGTATATTTCTAAAAGTATTTGTTATCAAAGTTGTAACACCAGTTCCAACTCCAAAGTTTTTTGTTGGAGGATTTGTTCCACCAGCAAAGTTTCCATAATTTTTATTTCCTGAATTTGCAAAAGCACTTCCTGAATTATTATCTTGCGTCAAAAATGTATAGTTACTATACATATCACCTGTTGCATTTGTGACTGTTAAAATATAAGTAAAATTATTTGTAACTGATTCCGTATAGTGTGGTATACCAGATGAATAATTAAATTCTGGTGATGCATTTTCAGACACACTACTAAATGAAATGACTGGAGCACTCACTGTGCTTGGATCTTCATACCAGAAAACCTCATTAGTTGTTGCCGAACCGTGAGTCAAAAATGCTTTATTATAACCATCTGGTGATGCTGCATTAATTAATCTCACATCATATACTTCATAAAACTGTGATGTGATTCCTGTATTTCTTGCCGACTCTGAAGCATCTGTATTATTTGCAATTTGAATTGCACCATAAGTTCCAGCATTATCTCCAACTGATAATGTTGTTGTTCCAACTCCAACTGCGTTGACAAATCCAGTGACAGTTCCTGCATCTCCTGGCCCAACGTCAGTTATATATTGAGAAGTTATTGTGCTGTCTGTGTTTCTCGTATATTCTGTTCCAGCCACTGCTGCTGAACCACCTGTGTTATTTGATGTTGGCACATTATCACATAATCTTGCGTTACCAGCAGTTCCTGTTAAAATTAATGCTAATCCATTAAACGTATCTGGTGAATCTGGAACTAACTTTCCTAATATGAAATTTAATTCGTTGATTGAATCTTTTGTATGATCTGTATTGTTTATTGTAAATGCTCCAGACTTAAATCCACCAGCTGGAGTTCCAATAACTTGATTACCGTGATAAGTAGTTGCTGTGACTATCCCATTATAATTTATTGACCCACCACCGAAGTTCTCAATCCAAGGAGTTAAAAGTGCTACAGTAGTTGCTATTCCGACACCGCCAGTGTCTCTCTCTGCGAATAGATGACCATCGTAGAAATTAAATGCTAATTCTCCTATTTGTACATCTGCAAGTTCAGGCCTCTTGCCTGTTACAGACGATCTCTTTAACCTAAAAGGTGTTGCCATTTATTATATTGGGTATTTACCAGAAATGACTTATATAAGTCTCTTTCTATTTATCATTCTTTTGGATGAGGTGGTGCTGGTGGTGGAGATAATGGATCAAGTGCCTCCAATGCCTCAAGTGCACCTAGTATTTTTAAATATTGTTCTCTTTTTTCATTAAAAATTCTTTCTAGATCAACTAATTGAGTTTCAAGTGCCTCTTTCTTTTCAGTTAATTCATCTAACATCTTATTAGGTTCCATCATGGTTAAATAATAATAGGTATATTATATATTATACACTAAATAGTAAAAAAGTCAAAGTTATATGGCGTTCACAAAGATCGTTGGTGCAGGTATTCATACATTATCAAACATCACAAGTCACAACATACATTCTTCAGGTATTATAACTGCTACAAAGTTTGATGGGCCTTTTGACGGTTCGACTGGTGATTTTTCTGGGAATGTCACCATAGGTGGAAATTTGACTGTAAATGGAACCACAACAACTTTAGACACAAATTTAATAGATGTAGATAAAATAGAAGTTACAACTGCTGGTACTAATGTAGCAGTCGCAGTTACACATAATGGATCAGGAGATTTAGTTCGATTATATGACGGTGCATCACAGGTAGTTACAGTTGATGATGAAGGAAATGTTGGTATCGGAAGTGCAATGCCATCAGCAAAATTAGATATTGTAAATGGTACAACAAGTATTTCTGTTACTAAAACTAACAATAATCCTCATATTGATTTTAAAGCAAATAATGTTATCCAAGCATGTCAAATAAAAGCAGCAGAATCTGCTGGTGGTGGAGTTTTACAATTTTTTACTAAAACTACTGGTGGTACTGCTACACAACGAGCTTCTATAGATACAGATGGTAATGTTGGTATCAATAGTACAATTCCAGCAGCAAAATTGGATGTTGCTGGAACTTCAATAATTACTGGTGGTATTAGTGTTAATGTTTCACCTGCGATTACTATTAGAAATGGAACTACAGTAAAAGGATATATTGGATTTAATGTTAATGATCCGTTTATTGGAAGAAAATCTGGTGTAGGATTATTATTTCAAGATAATAAAGTTAGACCTGTTATTGGTGATTCTGGTATTGGAACTAATAATACAGTTTCTCTTGGAGAACCAACTTATAAATTTAAGGATTTGTATTTAGAAGGAGATATCCATATTGATAGTGATGTAGGACAATTACGAATAGGAGCTGACGAAGATTTAAAAATCGATCATAATGGAAGTAATGCTTATTTCATGAATGGAACTGGTTCGACAATTAATAGAGCTGCAACTTATATATTTGAAAATGGCAATGGATCCATCGAGTATGCTCGCATCACAGATGATGGTTATCTTGGTATTAACCAAACTAGTCCAATTCATCCAATATCAATAGGAATCAACACCGCAACTGCTTGGGCAGCAAATAAAAATATATCTAACACAACAAATAATGACTTTATAGGATTAAATATTGATAATCAAGATTCAGGTGCTAATCCTGAAGTTGGAATAATGTTTCAAGCAGGTGCGAGTAGTAGTGGACAATATACTATAAATTGTAGAAAAACTGCTGGTAATCAAGGTGAGTTAATTTTTAGAACAAGAGATGGTGGTTCTGCAAGTAAAGAAGTTCTTAAAATTGACTCAGGTGGAAGAACTAAATTCATGGGAACAAGAGCTGGTGTATTACAACCAGAGGATACTGATAGTGTAAATCTTTACACCAAAAGCACTAATAATAGTATAAACAGAGGAGCAGGTATATCTTTCTTTATTCATGATAATAGTGATTTTGAAATGGGTGGAACCATTCAGGTAGCAAAAGAAAATGCAACTGCTGATGATACTGCGTCATATATGAGGTTCTGTACGAGGCCTGCAGGATCCAATACTAATCCAACATTAGAGAGACTTCGCATCACATCAGCTGGTAAAATTGGTTTTAATGAAGACAATCCCTCAAAACAGTTCTCATATGCTTATACAGAAAGTGCAAACTATAGTTCAACTAATGCTGTATATGATTTTTTACTATGGAATAAAGCAAACATATCTTCATATCCAACTTGTGGATCATCTATTCAATTAAGGGCTGGTAATACTAGTGCTGGTGGTGGTAATATTACTGGAGTCCGTCGTGGCCCAGCAAATCAAGGTGATTTAGCATTTTCAACCACAGATGCATCTGGAAATCCAGTAGAAAAACTTCGCATCACATCAGATGGATTGGTTGGCATCGGAACTCTAATTCCACAGACAAAATTCGAGGTAAGTTCAGCAACAGGCACAAGAATACGAGCAAGACATACTAATGCAGGTGGTGGTAGAGATGCAGGATTTGATATTTGGTCAGATGACTCTGGAACATTTGCTACAAGAGCAAGTTTAGTTCACAGTGGAAGTGCTGGAAGAACAACTTTATATGCACAGAATAGATTTAATATACACAGTGACCAAACAGACACTTCATTATACATTGCAAGAGATGGTAAAGTTGGTATCGGAACTGATGATCCTCTTAATCCCCTTGAAGTTTGGGGTTCATCCGTAGACCTTGCGATTATGGACACTCAAGCTTACAGTCAGAACTCTAGTGGCCCTGCTGTTGGTTTTCAGGGATATGATAGTGCTGGTGTTAGAAAAACATTCGCAGACATTAGAGGAGTTGCAAATGGTTCTAACATAGGAGAATTTGCAATAAGAACAAGAAGAACTGGAGGAACCTTAACTGAAGCACTTCGCATCGACTCAAGTGGTTACGTAACAAAACCAGCAACACCTGCATTCTTTGCAACTCATACTGGTGCTACTTCTCCTGTTACAGGAACTTTAACATATAATACAAGTGGTACTGGATATTATAATAATGGTACTCATTTAAATGTCACTGATGGTAAATTTACTGCACCTGTAGCTGGTATATATCATTTTCATTTTCATGGATTTATTCAAAGTAATGCCTCAAGTAGTTATTTTGAGACTAATTTTGTTCGATATAACGCTGCTGCTAATAATAATACAACAATGACTAGACAATATGGTAGTAATAGTTGGACAGGTAGCGACTATGGCCCTTCTTTTTCGCTTCAGTTAACATGTGAAATGGCAATAAATGACAAAATGTATGTAGTACATAATGGATGTGGTTTTCACGGATCAAACGGATACTACTTTGGTGGTCATCTTATAGGATAAATAACTAGAAACAATAATGGCAAAATATAATCCCGCAGCAAACCGTTCTCGATTAAAAGCATATAAAAGAGTAGGTATAAGACGGGATCAGGATCTCTCTGATTTATCTAACACAGCAAGAGGATTGGAAAATCTTTTAAATTCTTTAGTGGATGAAACTGGTGAAAGTTTTAGCATTAATGATTTAAATTCCATAAAAAATATTTTTGCCAGAGGTCTTGATGCTTCTAACTATCAAAATATTGTAGGAAGTTCTGTTAAGTTTACAACTCCTGCTGGAAATACAGTAGAATATGATCCTCGAATTACTTATCAAAATAGAATCAATAAATTTGAAATATTCACAGGAAATCCTCGACTCGGAGGTGGTGATGGTCTTACAGCGAATTATTATCAGAATGATCAAATAAATTTTAGTTCTCATTCAACTTTTAAATACACCAAACCAAACGGTGATCCTCTTGATGTGAATGATAGTGAATCAGATATTTTTCTACCCACAACAACCGAGGGTAAAATTCCTAGTGATAATTTTTGGGAGCTTGGGGACTTTCAATATACTGGAAAAGTACACCCACAATCAGTGAAGGCTAATGCGGGAGTAAAGTGGGAAGGTTATTATATACCTAGAAATACTGGAAGAGGTGTATTTCGCATCGACTCAAGTGGATATTATTCTTTTGATTTTGCAAAAGATGGTTATTTTGAAGATGATGACAAAAATCAAACAGCTGATTCAGTAAATGCTATTGGTGCAGGTAATACTTACACCTCTTATGCAAGAGTCGGTCTTACCACAACAATTATAGCAAATGGTGTTGCTGGTAATAATCTTTTAGTTGCTGCTAATAGAATACCAACCGTTGGAATTGGAATGTCGGTAAGTGGGGCAAATATCAATTCTGCAGGTGGAGCACCAATAGTTTCCTCTATAGATCATGCAACAGGATTAATTGGTTTAAGTCCCGTAGAAGGACAAAGCAATTCAGTAACTGGTAACATCACCAATGGAGACGTTACTTTCACGAGAGTCTTTGGTTCTAGGGCCGTCACTAGAATTAGGACTCAAGTTTTACTTTCTGCTGAAAAATATCGTATAAGAATTCGTTATTTTCACCCACAAGTTAGTGCTGGTGATACAGTATTAAATGATGAAATTAAAAACATTCAGAAGAGAATAACAATAGAACATCAACCACCATTTTTTCCTGAAAGTGATGATTTACATCATCAATATCTATATCCCCTTGACTATGATTTTTCTGAATCTGCTAAAGGTACTTTTAATACTTATTCTGATAAATCTGTTCTCTTTGGTGGAACAAAGTTAGGAGTTGGTATTGGAGAAAGAAATGACTTTAATAAGTATGTTAAATTGAAAACATCTAACAAAGTAGATCTTAAATATAAAGTTAAAAAAAGTTTAGCAGAAATAACAAAAACACAAAGAACTGGAGGTCTCACAGACACATCTAAAATTGTGACAATGGGGATCACATCATCAATTGAAATTGGAAATTATGTTTTTGGTAGTGGAATTCCAGATGAAACAGTAGTAGAAGATATCACTACTAATCAATTTCTTGTTTTATCTAAAGAAGCTACAGTTACAGGAGATAAAAGTTTAAAATTTATTGATCATCGTGGATTTGTTAAAAAAGTTAGTGGCACTCATGCAAATGTTAATAATAAAGGAGAAATAGATTTAATTACACCAGATCTTTTTGATCAAGCTTCTAGAAATGCTAACACAGGTTTTCAAACTATTGATACTGATGTTCAAGTAGGAATGGTTGCGATTGGTGCAAATTTAAATCAATATTCTGTAATTACTAGTATGCCATCGACTGATAAAATAGTACTTGATCAAAGTGTTTCTAGCACTGGAATTCAAGATGTTTATATCTACCAATCAAGAGGATTAAAAGATAATAGTCTACAGAATTTCTGTGATCGTTTTAACCCCACTCCAGAGGTAAGGTGTTTAGTATCGAATCACGAAACTACAGATGCGAATGGTGATGTATCAACTTACACTCTTCCTGGTAATGCTGGAATTACTACTATAAGAGTCGATGATATTAATAGTGTTGGAGTTAATTGGGAACTTCAAGGGGCATATTTTGGTACAGATGGAATAAAGGTTGATTCAATTAATGCAGCTGAAAAAATATTAACGTTAAAGAGTCAAATTACAAGACCATTACCAGATGGTGCTCAATTTACTGCAGTAGGAACAGATGATACAATAGTTAATCAAGACGGTGACTACCAATTATGCTGTCCACCAACAGATACCTCTCCACCATTTAATGCGGCTGAAGAGGGATTAGAAACAACTCCCGATCATAAAAATTTTCAGGTAGTTAGTGGTAATTTAATATTTGATTCAATAATTATGAAAGATACAACAGGTAATGCTGCTAACTTGGCTGTAAATGATGCTATGACTGTAGATCGTAAAATTGAAATTAAAACACCTTTATCTACTAATACAAAGAAATTTAAACTATTAGCAACAACTTAAGCATCACTTAAAAGTAAAGAATAAGTTTCTTGATTTCCATTTGCATCCAGAACTTTAATTGGAATTTTGTGTGTGAATGATGTTGCAACTTCAGTAGGATTTACATCTGATATATCATCAGCAATAACCAAGGTATCTTTATCTCTACTTGCTAAACCATCAATTACAATTGAATTAGTCCCATCTAAGAAAGATAGCTCACCAATTGAAACTTCCTCTGCGGATGTTGTTAATGCAGTTCCAACTTTATCCCAAGGGTTGTTATCACTTGAGAATGCACGAACATCTCCAATATAAATGCCAGGTGATTTTCTAATGTTCTCCAACACATTATTTGGATTGAGTATGTTTGGAGAATTTTGATTATAATTTCTTGGGTCATTTATAACTACAGAACCTTCAAATTTAATTGAATCATTAGTATTTGTATCTTGATCTCCTCTATATTTTTCACTCATGGACAATTCTGAAATTTCCACTCTTGCTTGGATAGTATCAACAGCAGCATTAATACTACTACCATCCAAATATTGATACCTATTGTCTTGTATATTAGGTTGAATATAATTGATTATCTGTGGTTGGTTAACTGGATCTTTCCGAGTAAAAATAAACTGATTTGGATTTGCAGTCGCATTATTAGGAATTACTACAACATTTGAACCTGCAGTTGAACGAGTGGTTGATAATTTAAATTTAGTTAAACCATCAGAATCAGTTGCATAGTAGTTAGTATTTGGTGATAGAGTCACACTGGTGCCTCCAGAGGTAAATGTTACCTCTGTACTTACGTTTATAACATCATCTTTTGTAAAAGAAAAAATGTCATTAGATGCTATGGAAAACTCTATATTTGCAGTATCTTGATATTGATTCTCTGTCGAGGTATATGCAATACCAGTTTTAGTAAAAGTAAAAGTTTTTAAATCATTTGAAGCTCCTTCAACTGTAAAAAATCCATTTAAAGCATCAGATCCACCATCATTAACACCACTAATTGAAACTAAATCACCAAATTTGATTAAAAAAGGTTCTGTAATTGCAACTGATATGGTTGTTGTTTTATTTCCTGCAGCATCAATGTTACCATCAGTAGAAATACTATTTAAACTAATTATTCTTTTACTAGCACTTGAAAAGAATCCTTCAGAATCAACAGCATAAAAAGGAATACTAGATGTGTTTCTTAAATTATTTCTAAGTACAGCGATATCTAAGTTTGTTCCTGCACCAGCAAGGTTATCAAAAGCAGTTCGATCATCTTCTGTTTCTGATAAATTTAAATCTCTTCTAAATCCTTGATTTTGAATTGCCATTAGGTAAGTCCTCCATTAACTGCAACGTTCCAACCATTTCCAACTAGAATGATAGCTTTTTCTTTCCCTTCATCAGAGGGCCCAATATTATTATTTTTATCATCCACGTTGCCTCTTAAATTTATAGTCACACCACCACGTTTTATCGCATTCCAATTTTCATATAAATCAAATATTATGTTATCTTGAGCAGTTTGAGTTAATCTGTTATTTGATAGATCAAAATATTTAATTCTATAGAGAGATCTAAATGATCCAACAAAATATGCTGAAAGTAGATTATTATACAGTGACAACTCTCTCAAATTGGTGCAAGTACTGAAATCTGGTATTTGCCCTGTTAATTGGTTATTATAAGCGTAATAATAGTATAGATTAGGAAGTTGGTTGGGAGGAAGAATATTTCCATTAAAAGCATTATTATTTAAATATAACGCACGAAGATTTGTTAAATTAGCAAAACCTGGAATGTCTCCCGAAAATGAGTTATTTTGAACATTTACAGAATAAATCGTGTTTTTCTGGTTTCCAAAATTAGGTAAGTTGCCTGAAAAATTATTTCCAGGTAGTACAAGAGTTCTAAGTTTAGAATTTGTAGAAAAACTAGGTAAATCTCCTCTAACTCTATTATTAGATTGAATATCAAGCAACTCTAAATCTACATTTTGAGCAAAAGCATCAGACGCTATTGGTTCTGCAAGCAATTTTTCAGATTCGATGTAAAGATTTTTTAGTTTTACACATTCGCTAAAAGTGCTAGTTGAAATAACTTCTGTCTGTGCTGCATCTGCGATTCCTGGTGTACCACCTTTAATATTAGTTCCTCTCAAATCTAGTGTTTCCAAATTTGGATTTGTAAAACGTTGAGGAAAATTTATTGACCCTAAATTTGTGGCATAAAAAGATGCACTTGTCAATGCATTGCAATTTTCAAGTAAATATATATTCCCATCTACAAGAGGATTTTTCGTACCAGATCTATTGTATGAAAAAGTAAGTGTTGACAAAACAGATGCACCTTGTAAATTTGGTAATGCTAAACTAGTATTACCAAAATTGAGACTCGTCAATTTATTTTTACTTGCTAAATTATAATTTTCAGTGGTTACATCAGCTGGATTAGTTCTTGTTTTAGTATCACTTAAACTGTAATTACCATACACATTTATACTAGTTAAATTTGGTGCTGTTTTAAATGAGTAGGATCCACTTGGAAGTGATGTACCTCCAGTTGAAACTACACCATTGGATGGATCAGTTATGGCAACAGTAACTGCATTATTTGCATTATTAGGTGATATAGCATTTAAATCTACATGATAAAAATCATTGTTTTGAATACTGTAACTAATAACTCCTTCAGGTATATCAGGACAAAAATTATCTCCTCCAGCATTATTTGGCAGACCACTATCAGATCTATCGTCAGGGGTGAACGTCGCACCAGAACCTCTTGAAAAATTTAAGTTAGTTAAATTAGGTAGTTTTGAAGGAATCAAATGCCTTTCAATTGATCCAGGAAATGTTCCTTCCATATTCAAAACTCTTATATTACTAGTTGTTGAGTCAGGATCAATACATTTCAATTTATCTAAAACGATATTGTTAAATCTTCTTTCAAATTCATTATCACTTTGATGAAAAGGATTTCTCATAAGAGAAATAGTTCGTAATTTAGGTGCTATAAAAGCAAAATTAGGAAATAATTTAAGTTTATTGTATGCAAAATCTAATTCGGTGCAATTCTCTAATTTTGTTGCTGGAAGTTCTCTCAACTCAACTGATCTTAATTTAATAGATTGAATATGAACTGGATTATAATAAAATTTTATAAATCTCCTTCTTGTAACTGGAGACGAAAAAGAAATAGCTGATTCGAATGTTCCTCTATTCCTAAAGACTGAAAATTTATTTACATTGCCAACCTCAACCACTTTCCAACTAGCTGAAATTTGACCACCTGAACTATAGTTTATTTTAGCTGACGCTGAAAAATTTCTAAATTTTCCTTCAAATGTCAAAGGTATACCTTTCATGGCATAAAGAAACACTTCTTGCCCATTAATGTTGCATTTAATTTTTGAAGTTGGGACTTCAGAATCAAATTCTTTTCCTTCTGGAACTAAAGTTGTTTGTAATCTTGGTTCACCTGCAGGGCCAGGAACTCCTTGATTAAAACTAGGACTAGTAGCATTTCCCAATGCATCTTTTGCAGTTGACTGTTCTCCAAATTGTAATTTTCCATTAGATATAATACTAACTCTCGCACCATAAGAAATTCTTGCTTTTTTTTGTACTTCTAAATCTGAATTATTCGCTCTTGGATCTGAGGAACTCCAAGCACTTACTCTTGATGTTGATATATCTGCTAATTTACCAGCATTACCATCTTTCAAAAAACGATATCGAATTGAACTACCACTTATTGATCCATTAACATCTAAATTACCAAACAAAGTTTGATCTGTACCAGCACGAGCATCTAGAATATCAGTGAAAACTGAAGATTCACCCAAAAATCTAGTTAAATTTTTATGTATTGGTTTCTGTAAACGAGAAAAACTGAACCAATCATAACGAGACATTCCCTGTTGTGACACCGATCCTTTAATTATCTCCAAATCTAAAGGGTTAATTCCAAGATTTCTTAAAGCTGTATTTTTATTTCTTACATCAGTAAGTTCACTTTTAACATTTAAACCAAATATTTTAGGATTCGTAAGTGACATTATTGCTCCTTATAATTAAGAGTTAGTTGAATATTACCAGTGTTATTTACATTATCACCATCAAGTTTTTTAGCAGTTAAGAATGTGGCTTCTAAATTTAAATTATCTGGAGTTATAACATTACGATCAATTCCAAATATTTTAGTCATATCAATTTGTTTTGTGGAATTTTTACCAACATAAAAAATATCTTTTGTTACAGATGGTCTCAACTTTTGTTCATTTTGAGTATCAACCGCAGAAGAAGATAATCTTTTCACTGATTTAAAATTAGTTGGTGGTCTACCAGTAATATCGGCATTACCACCAGCGTTATCTATTTGACCCAAGGATCCAGTTGTAACTGCTAATTCAGGAGAAGTTGTTTTTTGAGTCTCTCCAATAACCTCTTTGATTGAAATATTATTTATTTGTGCATTATCTTTTAATTTACCAACAAGATACAAGGGAAAAACATTGTATTTAAAAAGTTTTACCTTTGTTTCATTTAACCTTTTTCCTTCTAATGTCACTGGTCTTCCCATAATTACTATATTTGGAGTACCTGTACCTGCACCTAAATCATCACTTATTTTTATATAAGAATAAGTTATTCCCCCATCAACATATCTAAAGGGTGCGTTAGGTTCTTCAGCTACGTAATTTTTAATAGAACCAGTTGGTTTAGAAGTTTCTTCAAATTTTACTGTAGAAGTAGTGTTTATGGTTCCATCAGCATTTCTATTTGCCACTTGACCGCCTGGCCAGTCAGTAATTCCAGATGTAAATTCTCCGTTGTCAATCTTTAAGTAGTAACCCTCATTAACATCAGTTGCCTCTGTTTCTGGGTTTTGCTGATAAAGTTGTTTAACATTAACTCCAATAGGAACTGGATTTGCAACTTCAAGATCTAATCTCGAACATCTTCCACCACCAGAACTTGATATTGTTGGAATTCTAGTATCTATTCCCATTCTGACTCTTACCTCAACTGGAGCCCATGATTCATTATACTCGTATCCATCTTCATTCATTCCAGCCCAACTATGAGTGCTCTCACCAAATAAAATTTGATCATTTGGTAAAATAGAAGTGTTTCCACTTCCTGGATTAGCTTGAGCGATATTTGAATAATCTGTCCAAGCTAAGACATTTGAATGCCACCCATTTAAGTTATTATTTTGAATGGATGGTTTTTTATCAGTCACACCAATCAAAAAGTCTGCCCAGTGACTATTTGGATTGCTATAAGATGAAATACCATCTTTATTAACTGGATTTACAAATTGAATTGATATTTTAGACCCATATATTGGATAATCTGATGCAAAATGAACATCATAATTACTTAAACGAATTTCATGAGGATACTCTCCAGTTCCAACTGCAATAACTGAACTTCCACCAACACCTGTGATTGGATCAGTAAGAGCATAATCTATCACAGAATTATTTCCACCAATTTCTCTCTCATCAGTTTTAGTTGGATAATTATCCAACCCTTTCCCAAATCCTTTTACTATGGCACTTGTATAAGTTTTAGATCCATTTGGATATGAGGTTGCTGTTCCTTGATCCATTGAATGAATATATGCATTAAACAGTGATGGTGCTATTATTTTTGCTCCTACGTCAGCATCAGTAAAACTTACACCAGATCCTACAGTGCTAATTAGATTTCCAGTATCAAATGATATCCTCATAGTCCTACCACTTTTTCCTGTCTTAACACCAGGAGTAAATACATGACCAAAGCCAGGACAAGCTTTGCATGTTTTAACTTTTACCTCTGATAAAGAATCGGATGAGATACTTAACTTTGTTGGTATCACTAACTTTCTGTTTGCAATTTCAACACCTGTACTATTAAGTATTACGTCTTTAGGTCTAATACCAATTAATGCTGACTCTGCTGTTCTATTAATTTGTTTTGGTGCTAATCCAGTTCCTGCTGAAAACTGTTCGCTTGTTCCTTCATCTCCACCATCAATGTAATATGATGCACCATACTTATAAATGTATTGAGGAGTTCTTATATTTGTTGTATTAAAAACATTAACCAAATACTTAAATCTAAAATAAGAATCTTGTAAACATGGTTGTCCTAATTGGTTTTCAATCACAAGTGTATGAACAGTTATCCATCTTGCCTCTCCTGCACCAACAGGAATATAAGCATAAAATCTCGCACCAATCGCACCATACCAACCAAATTCAATCTTCCACATGGTAACTTTCTCTGGTCTGATCGTATAACCAGATGGGCCATTTCCATTTAAAGCATCACCGTTAAATTTATCTCTTGGTATTTCAATTGTATAATATTCTTCACCATCAAATGGATCACCACTTGTTATATACGGTTGAACTGTATTATAAGTAGTACCACTAATATTGACAGATATATTTGCTGCTGGATCTAATCCATTTCTAATTAAAACGTCATTACTTAATAAAATCTTACTTCTACGAATAATAGATAATTGACCTCCATATATCTTAAACATGTATTGATCAGTTTTATTTGCAACTCCCCACTCATTTGCCATACCAGGAACTGGTTCTGTGGATGCTCTTGATCCAAAAGTAAAACCACTTATTCTACCTGGTTGGTATCTAAAAACTCTTCTTGATTGTAGCACACTAAATCTACGAAAATCAGTATTATATCCTGGCCTTGTATTACCCGAATCATAGATATTAGTCAAAACTTCACCAGTTCCTATGCTACTACTTCCTAATTTATCATTTAAACTTGAAAAAGATAAATATTCTCCAGTTATAGGATCTTTTAAAGAAGATCCCCTAGCAATGTCTCGATAAGTATCAGTCCATTTGTCAATCTTTGCAAAAGCATAATTATAAGCATTACTAAGGTCAGGATCTGGATTATCAGTCACATCAGTCAATTTATTATAATAAACCTCGACTGCATTTCCAACTCCAAGTGGTCTCACATCAAGAGGATTTAAAAATCTATCATTCCAAGTGCTAGGATAACCTAATCCTGCAAGTTTTTCAGAAAAAAGTTTATATAAATTATTTCCAAATCTAACAAAATTTAAATATTGTAGGTATAAATTTGATTTATAAAGTCCTATCTTATCAAATTTTGGCCCAAAAGGATATGAGTATGGGGGAGGGAATGCTTCTAAAGTAATTGCGGATTCTACAGTTCTTTCATCTACTTTTGCTAAAAAACGAGTACCATAAAATTCATTAATTCTATTGTCCCAACTTCTAAAACTGACACCATCCACATAACTAAAAGATTCCCATTCATCAGAATTTAATCCATATGATGATACGTTTGAAAATAAACTTAATTGTGTCTCCGCACGATCAATTCCAAGTAATGTCGTGCTAACTTCACTTGTTTCTCTAAATATCTCCTCTATTTTTAAAACATTATCTACTTGAGTTGGAACATTTTCGGTAATTTTTGTAAATTCTACTCTTTCAGTGGTACCACCTGCACCTACTATTACATTATTTGATAATGTAATCCTATCATAACTTTTTTTAGTGACATAAGTTCCACTAGGAATGCCACCACCAGTCACTTTAATAATATATTGAGTTTTATGATCTCTGACACTCGTGGGTAAAGTTACGTTTGCTACCTTTGGTATATTGTCTTCATCAAAATATATGTGGTTATAATTTCCTCCCTGATCATTAACAGTTCTTATTTCAACTGGTTGAGGAAAATTAGCCAGTTTAACTATTTCTAGATTAGATCGTAATATATTAACTTCACCAGGTGTTGTTGTTCCAACTCCAACTACATTACCATTAACTTGATTGACAGGTAGTGCTGTATGTGCATATCCAGCTTGAGTAACTATAACATGAGCATCAAAATTGACCCCGTAAGTTCCAGTTGCAATTCCAATGGTTTGAATGAGTCTTCTTGATTGAGTATCTTTTGGTGCTAATGGAAATACAACAGAAGTTGATCTTTCCATTGAAGAGTCACCAATAAAAAATTGATCAACTTCAGTTACTAGTTCATTACCAAACTCATCAGTTAATACCTCACCATTTGCAATATTATATAAAGGTTGCTCGTCTGACGGTACTACAGATATTGGGCGTTTATCGTGCCCAATTTTAACATCCTTTCCTCCATTCATGGATCACTGTTCCTCCCAAGTGATACTTGCGTTGACTGTTGCTATACCTACTGCAGCATCAAATACTCCTTCCGATGAACCTACTACAAATAAACTTTCTTCTATATTTGTAAGTGGGAATGATAGATATTCTTTATTATAATCAAAATAAGATGATAAGTCATATTCCTCGCCAGATGCAGGTATGAATAAACTTGCAACGATTGTTCCTGTTTTTGGAATCGGTGCTCTTGTTTGGGGACTGACTTTAATAGATGATAATGCATCTAATGTAAAGTCACTATTTGTTGGATTTGAAATAGTTCCTTTAGGTGTAGTTTGATTTTCATATAAGAAAGTAGAATTTTTTATTAATAAAATATCATCACTTGTTGAATTTTCTGCTCTAAAATAATAACCTGCTGTTCCAGTAGTTGCTGATTTTCTCTCAAGATATCCAAATACCGTGATTGTTTTTTCAGCTGCATCCAGTGCAAATTTTCCTCTAAAATATCCATATACCCCAGTATCTTCACTCAAGTATGTACTAGCACTTACACTAGATAAAAGAGTAGACTTACCTCTTCTTCCAATATTTAAATCATCAGTTTCACTTAAAGTTAAGGTACCAGATATAGTAGAACTTGTTTGGAATAGTGGTGTTTTAAGTAAATCAATTTTTATTAATGCAGTTGATCCTGTAGAAAGTCGAGTTGGATAAACTTGAGTTCTATTTCTTACATTTTGACCTAAACTACTTGTAATAAAATCTCTACATTTTAAACCAATCAAAGGTGTTGTTCGATTTAATATGATTGACACTGAAGATCCATTTGTTGGAATTGCAGCGAGAGGACTATTTAAATATAATCTACTGTTGGCAATATCTGCGTATGAAATTTCGATGTTTTGATCTTGATCGTTTCCAGTAATTACTTTTGAACCAACAAAAAATGAACTATTAGCAGCAACACCAGAACTACCACCAGGTACAATATAAGGTTCAATGGCTGTTGATTGAAGGAAATTAACATCTCCTGCAGTGCTTCCAACAGACACAACTTTTTTTGATCCAAATACTTCAACTCCAGTTTCTGTTCCATGGCTGAATAATTTTACAGTTCCTCTATCACCACCATCAATATAGTAAGAAGCACCATATTTAACAATATGTTCTGAAGGACTCGCATAATCATAACCAGCTCTATTTTTTCTCTTGGCAGCAGAATAACCAAATTTTGTATTTTCTGCTACATTATCAGTATCAAATCCTATACCAGATCCACCACCATAGACCATGTATGTAATCGGTAAAGTTGCATTACCTAGAGATGATCCTTTCAACTGGTTAGATGCTCTTAAATGGTGTACACGCACCCATCTGGCCTCACCTGCACCAACTGGAACATATGCCAAGAATAAAGCACCAACAGCACCATACCATGAGAATTCAATCTTGTACATGGTAACTTTATCGAATTCAAGATTCCATATACTTGTATCAGTTTGTATTGAATTTGTTGTTGGATCTATAACATTTGATCCTGCACGATTATCTGCAGTTACATCACTATACAACAAGTTGTCAGTCGCATTATCTAAACGATCACCACTAAATCGAGATCTTGGAACACGATATTCATAAACATTCCAGAAATCTTTCTTGACATTTTGGTTTACCCAATGCTTATAGAAGTTATTAACACCATCAATCTGTGCTCTTAATACAGCAGTATCACCTGTAGCAAGAGAAGTGTCAATATAACCCTCTGGATTGTTTCCATTTGCATCTCTGTACAGGTAAGGGAACATACCAGATCTTTTAGTAGCATTGTAAATATTTCCAGATCCATTTACAGCTGGTATAATACCATTTGCAACTGGTCTAACAAATGGAACTGGAGTTGTGAGGGTATGTCCAGATTGGGTGCTACTAGTTATAGTTATTGCCTTACTATGATCTGTATCTTGTGGTTTAGTATCAATAGATGGCATTGGTGTACTTATTTCTTTCAAAGAAACACTTGTTATTCCAGTTGAATATGTATATTCAATACTGTTAACCTTGTAAATTCTTCCATCTATTAATCCACCTAAAGAATTTGTATTTGATCCTTTACTATATGAAACATACTGACTTGTGCTTAAACCAAGGACAACTCCACCAGAATGATAGAAAGTTGGAACAGTTGAAACACCAACATTAACTACAAATGATGTTGTAGTTCCTACTTGTAGAATATTATATCCAGTTGTTCTGTCTGGATATTTTTTAAGTCCATTCCCCTGAATAGTTGCTTGTTCATTTCCTGCATTATCGATGTAACTGTACTGGCAAGTCATTCCAATTCCACTTAAATGAACATACTTACCAACAGGGTAATTATGAGCATCATGACAAGTAACTGTCATACGACCAGTATTAATATCATACACTGCATCAAAAATACTTATTCCAATACCAGTAGTATTATCAAATCCAAGAGCACCTGCATGAGAAGATGTAATTCCAATAGGCATTGGATCTTGAAGTAATGATGGATCATACGCTGCAGCATGAGTCATCATTAGATTATCACGATAGATAACCATACTTCCAAGACCAACGTTATCAAATCCTACAGGGGTTGAATCAAAACCAGGTGGATAACTTGTTCCACCAAATCCAGCTGGTTCATTATCTCCTTTAGTATCGTTACTTTCATTACCTCTTGGTGCCAGTGGATCTTCAGGGTTAGTTGCACCATAATCTACAACTTGGCCATTTGTAGCTGTTACACTAAAATCAAGTCCATTATTAAATAAAAGTGATTGAGTTCTTCTTACTACACAGAAATTATCTCCTTGACCATTATTTCTTGTTTCCCAATAATATCCGTCAAAATTATCAAATATTCCATACTTACGAATAGGTGGATTAAATATTGTAGTTCCAATATCTTCAGTATCAACAGCAGCAGAAATATCAGTGGTTGCTGTATCCATTACACTAGTTTTTACACCAAATGTAGCAGCAGAAACACGACCTGGTTGATATCTAAAAAATCTTTTCGATGTGAGAACAGCAGTTTTATCTACAGGTGCTTCAAGTAATGCACCAGCCTCTGCAGGAATGTGAGTCAAACCATGACCCATATCACCCGTAACAGCACCGTAATATCCAGTAGTTCCTTCATTTGGATTATAAACTTCTGGGGTCGCTGCCCATTCTGTTGGGTTTACATCATATGTATTAACGTCTGCAAATATACCTAGTGCAACTTCTGACCTTGGAATTCCTAAAAGTGAAAGTGCAACTTCAGATGCAACTTTATTTTGTTCTGCAACGGGAATCGTTGACTGATCACTCGCAATAACAACGGGAACAGATTTTTCAGCTTTTTGTTGACCAGGAGGGACTGGAGCAGTCCTTCCTACAACGACCACAGACGCATTATTATTAACATTAGTGTTATCAGGCATTTTTAAGTAACTCCGACTCTTCCTTTAGCGATAGTGAATACTCTCCTTATAGTTATATAGTCGTCATCCACAACCGTAGATCCATGCTGTAAAGCTGTTATTTGTGGGAAGGTTAACACCACACGATCAGAACCGAGTCTTTTCTGAACTGACATTTCTGTACTAGTAATTGTTGGACTAGTTTCATGAACCAATTTAACCACATCTCCAGTTGCAATTCCAGTAATTTGACCAGGAGTATCTAATCTAATTATATACTGGGTGCATCCAATACCATTACCATCACCAGGAATAGTTACAAAGTTTTCTTGATTTGCCCAGTAACCAGTTTGAATACCGATGAACGTTGTGAATCCAAGCGGTAATGCTTGGAATTCAACTGCATTAATTTCATAACCAAGTGCAGTACTTGAACCAACATAATCTCTTAATTTTCCAGTTCCATTAGGTAATGGTTGATTAGCATCTTCTGGTGCAGCATAAAGTCTAACATATCCAGCATCTCTTCCAGATACTCCATCATTATCCTGTGTCTTGATTGTAAAATCAGTAAAGAACTTTTGTCCAAGAGATGCGGTACGAGTTGTGCTATAAAGACCAACTATAGTTCCAATTCCAGCAGTAAGCGTGACGTTATTGCTACTGAGATCATATCCCTCGCCATTTTCAATATAAAGTAACTCTGGGCCATCAAATGTTTCACCAGCCTCAATATTAATGTTGATGGAGTCAAAGTCTGTATCATAAATGTCTGGTGATGCAAGGAATTCATCTGATGGGCCAAGGAGAATATTATTCTGTGTGGTAATCTTACCAGTTGCGTAAGCATCAATACCTGAACCACAATTTCGAATGATGTTTCCACCAGTTGCTACAACTGTCGTTACTGAAAGATCAACAGCACCTGGATAATTCTCGAATAATGAATCATTTACTCTAACTGATTCTGATCCCTGAACATCTAATGGTCTAAATTCATTGTATCTATCAGTTTGACCACCATCAACAATTGTACTGTTTTCTATAGAAATACGTTTTGAATTTCTTGCAAATAATCCACCTCCACCAGCATTTCGAATCTCCATATCTTTGAAGAGCATAGAAGTTCCATTTCCAAAAGAAAGTAGATTATTTTCACTTTCCTCTTTAAATAAGAAATTATTTGAACTGTTTCCATCAAAAGTAACTTCTACTACTGTAACATCAGTTGGATTAGTTGTCCCGATACCGACTAAAATTCCATCTTCATCTGGTAAATCATATATGTCGGTTCCAGCTGAACCTACAGTACCAACAGAAGTCGCATCATTTGCATAATATTGATACTTAATGATACTATTTTTACCATTACCTCTTAATGTAAACGAGGATGGGATTACAAGTTTATTTGTTAAATAAGTTCCACTTGGTAGATTTAGGAAATTACCACCAGCAGAAGTTATTCCAGAAATTGCATCAGTTAATGCTTGAGTATTGTCATGAACTACCTTTACACTTGATGTTGTTCCAAATCCCACAGTCCCATTTAAATTATAATTACCACTTACAGTAACGTAGTTAGAACCAACTTCGGTTATTTGATCAATATCCCATCCTCTTCCACCAACTGTATCTCTTGCTATCACTGGGAAATGGATTTGGTTTGTCAATGTGGAATCATTATCAGCTCCTAAAAATTCATTATCAGTTCCTCTTGCATTCCAAAATGTTTGTTCATAGTTTCCATAATCTTTCCAAGAAATATCTATCGTTTGATTTTCTAATTCTTTTTGACTAAGAGTAGCAATCAATTTTGCATTATTAATGTTTGGTGTTGCTGTTCCTGCTCCGTCAAATATTTCACGATAAATTAAAAGACCATGTTGGGGATCTGATCTTTTAAGAGATAAAGTATTATGATTTAAAGCATTAAAATTATCAAGAGTGGTATTTGCTACTCCAGCTCTAGCACCTGCTCCAGAATAGGAACCATTTGCATCTATTTGCGAAGAAACACCTACTTTTCCATTTCTTAAATGATATTGTGCTTGCCAATAGAAATAAGTGACGTTACTATCAGTTCCAACTTTTGCGATTTTTACACCAGTATCTTGAATTGGTGGGGGAGCTACTACACTATCAGAAACCTCGGTAACACCAAACATTTTAATTCTCTCACCAACATAGAATTTAGAAGTTGAAATTCCAGATATTTGCAACTTACTTCCTACAATTGATCCAAAGCCAACGTATATTGTTCCATCATTACTAACTCCCATACTTCTTAATTCATATGCAGGTAATACATGTGGATCAACCAATTCATATCCACTACCATCATCTTTAATTTTGATGATACGGTTTCTTGCATATGTTGTCTCTTCAGTTGCATCAGGTAAATCTGTTAGTTTAAAGTTTTCATATACATTCGCACGAATTGTGCCATTTACATCTAATTCATGTTGAGGATCTGCTTTTCTGATACCTACATTTTGAGTGTCTTTATTGATAACAAGAGATGGATTTGTATCATCACCAACTTGGAAGAATGGATTATTTAATGCATTTCCTTTAATTAGAAGTTTAATAGCTTCGATTCCACCAGATGAATCTGTAGATGTTATTTTATTTGTAAAATTAACTGGGCCATTAAATTCCGATGGTAAATTTTGATTTGCACCACCACCAACACGGAGTGTATTACGAATGAATACATCATCAAAGGTTACAGAACTAGAATCTCCAACTTCACCTAATATCAATTCTCTTGGTTCGACTCTATCTCCACTAAAGAAGTCACCACGATCATTCATACCAGAGAAGAATACAACACCACCTTTTTCTTCTTTTGATATTGCAAGTAACTCCTCTTCCTCTTCAAGAGTTCTTTCAATTAACTGTGGTAATGCAGTTGAATAGTTACCTGGCCCATATCCAATGTATTCAAATGTATGACCAGAAGCACGGATAGTTGAGAATCTATGCAATTCTGATGGAATTGGATTTATTTTTCTAATTATTGAATTGTGATCATGTTTTACAGCTTGTGTTCCTAATACGCCTCGAATAACTGTTAGATCGGAAGCATTTTGAACCTGTATAACTCTCACAATTTCATTATCTACTTGGAAAAACTCACCAGGAATAATTCCAGTGGTGCTTGATACTTCTAATGTTGTTGCGGAA
>Ga0209348_1000435_pt1 | contig 22376 bp, 8 predicted proteins | sample ETNvirenome_2_30_FD_184065 | JGI IMG/M metagenome (GOLD analysis project Ga0209348, IMG submission 184065) | Marine viral communities from the Pacific Ocean - ETNP_2_30 (SPAdes) (version 2) | ecosystem: Environmental > Aquatic > Marine > Oceanic | place: Pacific Ocean | collected 2013-06-22
TTACTTCCACTTCCGTCTTGTGCTCTTAAACTTATTTCACCATCAGTACCATCTGTATGAACGGCAAATTGAGTATTTGCAACATCAACTATAAAATTATCTTGATCATCTACACCTTTTACTATAGTTTGTCCACCTGATGTGATGCGAAGTTTTTCACTTAATGTTCCATCTTTTCTGGTAATGAAGACTAAATCTGCTGTTCGATTTGCAGCCGTTGAAAAATCTTCACTAGCATGACACTCAATTCTTGATCCTACAACTTTGTTTGATGGTGCAAAATCATATCTACACAAACCACTTGCACTCGTGGCAACGTTACCAACTGTAATTGTGGCTTCATTTCCAGTAGGTTTAAATGCTTGCACATAAGAATCATTATTAGTTGCTGCATCAACTCCGATAAGCACTCTACCAGTTGAGTCAATTTTTAATCTGGTTGTGGCACCAGTGTATTCAGTAAGATTAAGTTCTTTTATTTGTAATTTAAGTCCTTGATTACCCGTATCACTAAAAATAGTCGGGCCACCTGCATCATGGTAAAATTTGAAATCCTGTGATGCTCCAAGAGTAAGTGCTCCACTACCACCATCTTTATTAATTTGAACTTGACCTGCTGATGTGATGCGAAGTCTTTCTACTGTTCCAGTGGCAGTATCTGGTCTTGTATAAAAATGAAGTGAACCGTCATCTTTATTTGATGTATCTGTTCCTGATTTTACAATCATTCCAGCAACTTTATTTGTATCCCAGAAACCAAATATTTCTGCTAATCCAGTTTCCGCACTTGTGGTGGTTCCTCTAAATAAAAGTCTACCGCCACTTGTTCCACCAGAAATATGAAGTGCTCCAACAGTTGAATCAAGAAGTTGTGTGGAACCACCAGTAAATAATCTACCACTTGAGTCGATGAAAAGTCTCAAATTATCACTACCAGTAAAGAATTTTAGACCTTTTCCTGATTCTCTGTTGTTCATGAAGAAATCATCATCCCCATTAAGTCCCATTATGACACCATCACTAGCTGCAGCACCCATAGCATCATCGGTAAATTGAATTCTTGTGCTTGCTGAATCATGTAAATGTAGAATAGTTTGTGGACTTGCAGTTCCAACACCAAGATTTCCCCCATTATCAATTGTAACTTGTCCAGTGTTTGCGTTCGTATTGAACTGCAACTTATCATTACCATTATCGTATCTAATTAATCCACGATATGCCTGATTACCAGATGTACCTTTTGCAAATGCGATTGAAGCACCACTGCCATTTTGAGAAACAATAGTAATACCACCAGTGTCACTGCTATTACCAACGACTAAATTATTGTATGATGAGAAATAAGAATCGGGGTTAGTGATGCCTACGCCAACTCGGCCATTAGATTTGATAAAAATCCTATCTGTCCCATTTACTCTGAAATGTAGATTCCCGTCTGACGGATTATGCATTCCAGTATCAGGATCGCTTATGAAAGTATATCCACTTCCACCAGTGGTTAATCTTACTTCTCCATTAATTCTAGCACCATAACTTTGTGTTAAAACTTTAGCACCACTACCAACATAATGTAATTCACAAGAGTTACCACTATTAAATCTTGCATAATATCCATTAGTGGCATCTACAAAATCAATCTTCTGTCCATCTGCACCAGTGATTTTTAAAATACCATTGTAATTATTAATATAACCTATTGAACCTGTATGATATGCTTTTATACCATTTAATCCAAGATGAATTTTTTTATTATTATCTAACTGTAATGCTTCATCAGGTATTGCAGTTCCAAGTCCAACTTGACCTACATCATCAACTGTAACTACCTGTGATGTACCATCATATAATCTAACTAAATCTCCTGAACCATTATGTGTGACTGCAACAGCTACATTAGAACTAGCAGTTGTAACTTCTATTTTATCTACACCAATTAAGTTTGTATCTATAGTTGATGTGGTTCCGTTTACCGTTAAGTCTCCACCGATTACGAAATTGCCACTTACATCTCCATTTCCATTTAAATCTAATCCTGTGCAAGTAACTACACCTACACTAACACCACCACTACCACCATTAAATGATGCTGCTGTTAAGATTCCAGTTACATTTACATTTCTACCTATACTTGTATCACCACTTATATTTGCACTTCCAATTACATCTAATGCAACTGTTGGTGATAAACTACCAATACCAACTCGATTATTTGCATCGTCTAGGTAAAAGAAACCATCATAATTAAATGGTTTTGCCATCTGGGTGCCATTCACCGTTCCATTACCAGGTACACCAATACCTAAAGAAACTGCTAGAGCAATACAGAAAAAACTATCCTGTGCTGTAGGAGCATTCGCAAATGTTATTTCACTATTATTAACCTGATATGCAGACTCTGGCTCTTGTATAACACCACCAAGAGAGACTAAAATCGAGAAGGCAGAACCTGGCGTAAATGCGGAACCTCCTACTGTTAAATTAAATGTTTGTGTTGATCCATTAAAAGATGAACTTATATCATCTAACTTTAAATAATTACCACGATTTAAGTCTCTACCTATGTAAGGCATTATTTTACCTCATTTTTCTCTCAGAATAAAACTATTTATCCTTCTTTTGCGGGTGCCTCTTCTACGACCTCTGTTGCTGCCTCTGGTGCTGCTTCTTCTTCCTCTTCTTTTGGAAGTTTGACACCAAGTTGATCTAGATATTCTGCAATGCCTTGTAATTTCACAGCCATCTCACGCTTTGATGTGATTTGACTATTGAGAGCATTAATCTCGTCAACTAAAGTTTTTTGTTGTGTTAAAACTTGCTTTAAATGATTTTCTTGGTCAGTCATTCTCAATAAATTGATTACTTGTCTATTATATATGATACTTTTGAAAGTGTCAACTATACGGTTTTTTCTATGAACTCTTAAGAGCAGCAACCTCTGCTTCAAGAGTTTCAACTTTTGTGATGAGTTCTTTAATCGCTGCTGCAAGAACTGGGGTCATGTGACCATAATCAATTCCTTGATAGTCAGGTTTATCTGAAAAAGTGCCAGTGCTATCACCAGGCTTCTTACCTGCTGGTATATTCTCATCTTCATCTTTATAGAAGACTTCTTCCATAGCATCTTTTGTACCAGAGACAATGTTTCCAATATCAGGTATTGCTTCTTGAACTTCATGTGCAACAAATCCATGATGTTTCTTTCCATCATCATTTGGATTGAATGTTTTTCGGATATTATATATGGAAGGTTTTAATTTCTTAACTGTTTCTATACCATTTGTTATCTCGACTATGTTCTCTTTCATACGATAGTCAGAACCAGAAGTTATACTACCTGCTTCAGCATAAATTGCCTGTGGACTACCAGCATTATTTCTAATTCTTAAAAGAGCGTAACCTCTACTACCAGTAAGACCCCAAGTAAAGTTAGAAGTGCTTAATGTTGCATTATCATGAAACACATTTATATTACCACCATACCATATTGCTTCTTGTTCATTTATTCCTACGCCATTACTAGTTCCCTCTCGATGTACGAATTTATGTCCATACACTCTCGCAGGTTTAATTCCGTTAGTGCCGATCCAGTAAGTATTATCCGCATTAAATGTTTGGTTAGCAGTAAATTTCATTTCAGAATTTGTAATTCTGATTCTCTCTGCCATACTTCCTGTTCCAGTTTTGAAAACAAAGTGTCCATATTCACGAAACTCCATAGTGTTACCACCAGTGATTGTCGAACCATCAGCATTCGAAGAACCTCTTAAAATAATCGCATGGTGATTATCATTTCTTTGTCTAATAACTCCACAAGTTTCACCAGCGATACCATTTATTGATAAACCAGTTGCACCACCAGTTGGAGCATCAACTATTATGCTTCCAGTGACATCAACTACTCCTGCCGATGTGATGCGAAGTTTTTCTATTGGAGTGTTACTTGCAGCAGAGGTATAGAATACCAAATCACCAATATTATTTGTTCCTTTATCAATATGAATAATTGCACCACCAACATTAGCACCAGAGTCATTTGTAAAAGCAATACCATTTCCTTGATTGGTTGTTGATGGGTTACGAATTACAATTGCATAATCATTTGGGTCATCAGTATCACCAGCAGCATCTATTCCAGATGCATCTATATCAAGTTTTCCTTTTAAAGCAGCAATTTGGTCGGAATTCATCCCGATTCCCAATTTACCAGCTCTGGTCAATCTCATCTTCTCATTATTAGCACCAAATGCTAGATATCCCGATCCACCATGCTCACCTTTAATAAATGCTGTATCACTATTTCCGAAATAAATTCGATTCGTAGTTGGAAGTGCTATATCACCAACAATATTTGTATGTCCATTTACATCTAACTTGAAATAAGTATTTGGAGTTGTATCATTAATTCCTACTGTTCCACCTGATGTGATGCGAACCTTTTCATTACCACCACCAGTGGCAAATAATAAATCACCACTTGCTCTAATAGCAGAATCAGTTACATTACTTGCTTGTCCTACTATAAAGTCTCCTGCGAGACCCATAAACATTTTATCGGTATGATTATTTTGAATTCTTAAGCTTGTTCCACCACTATTAGTACTATTCAACTCTAAAACAGTTGCATCAGTATCAAATATTGAAAGTCTCCTTGCTGGATCAGTTCCGATACCAACGTCACCACTTGAGTTGATGCGAACTTTTGTATCTCCATTAGACGCTAAATCGATAGCAGCACCACCGCCACCACCTTCGTAAGCGTCAATTATCATACGATTTGGTGATCCACCACCTATGATAGTTAGATACTTATTAAAGTGACTATCATTTAATTTAAGTACAGGAATATTTGCGTGATTTTTTATGTCTAACTTGGCAACTAAAACATCAGTTCCAATACCAACTTTATGATTACCTGAATAATTTAGCAGTGTTGCATCAGTTTCTGTAAATTTAAATCTTTCATATCCATTAGTTTCAAAAGAAAATTGACCATGAGCAGGAAATCTAATCGAACTATCTTCATCACCAGAGTGCATTATCTTGTCAGGAATCTTAATCGTACCACCTGCTCCAACTTCTATTCCTCCTGTAGGAGTGATTTGAAGTCTGTTGGTGCCATTTGATTGATAGAAGATAGTTCCAGCACCCTCTTCAAATGTTGCAACTGATTGATTATAGGATTTTAAATGAAGTCTTGCACCACCATCACAGTCTATAGTAGAACTCGCACTATTTGCATTATTAAGTAGTTTTATTTGATTACCACTTGTAAGTTGCACTTGACCTGTTACAGTAAGTCCAGAATCTTCCAGTTTTAACCTTTCATTGTTAGCAATATGGAATTTCATATTAGTTCCAGATTGAACAGTATAGAAATCTAAATGACCAGTAGCATGTCTTAATGAAATATATGAATTTTGCTCAGTTCCACTATTAGTTTGAAATCTTATTTCAGAATCTACTCCTGCGGTATAAATGTGAAGAGGTTTAGTTGGAGTTGCGAGACCTATACCAATTTTTTCACCTGGATCTGTAACTGCAAAAAAACCATTCTCAACTTTTACATCACCACCGTGTTCAACTTTTAATTTTCTTGATCCACTATCTCCACCAGTATAAACAGCAAAGTTACCGTAATCAGATCCAGCTCTTACATCAGAATTATTAACATTTGGATATTTAATTAATGATAATGCAGAACCTCTGTTTTGAACTTTTACAACATTATCTCCAGAAGAAACTCTTGTTACATCCAAATCTAACTCTGGAACAGCACTTCCGATACCAACATTACCATTAGAGAGAATTGTTACTTGCTCTCCACTCGCATTAGATAAATTTAAAATATCTGCTGATCCACTCTGTATTCCTACGATGGCTGTTGTTGTATTACTATTTGCATTAATTTCTAATCGATCAACACCAGTTACATTTGTATCTAAAGTTGTTGTTGTTCCTTCGACTGTTAAATTATTACTGACTCTTAAGTCATAAAATGTTGAGATACCAGAAGCATTACTTAAAGGCCCACTAAATGATGTTGCAGTTAAGATTCCTGTTACTACGGCTCCATGATTTGTGGTTTCAATCTTCTTTGAATTATTAAAATATAACTCTACTTGTGCATCTTTAAGTGCGTTTACCATCGGATTACCGCCACCTTGGAGAGTGACCTTTGTTCCATTGACAGTTCTTATTTCTAAATTACCTGTACCATGATCCTCGATCATGCTATTAGAAGCATTATGATACAGTTGTAAATCTCCACTATTTCCAAATTTAAGTTTTACATTATCATTAAATTCGAGTGCGTTGTCTGATGAGTCGAATAATGCTGAAGTGACACCAACCTGTGTTCCACGAAAATGTGCATCACCGTGAAGAATTGCACCAGACAATGAAGTTCCCGTTGCAATTCCAGATGTAGATATTCTCGTTAAGTCAGTGAGTGCCATTTATATCTTTTTAGTTATTTATCAACCTGTGCTTATCTTTAGATCGTTACCACTTCTCCAAATTCTACCAGACACACCAGGATCTGAAGTAGGAAGACTAGCAGCATCTATGTTACTTGAGAATGTTGCGACACCAGTAACATTTACTCCAGAATCTGAAATTGCAAGCCTAACAGTAGAATCAGCATTACCACCTATATGAAAACGAAGTGCTTCTGCAGATGGTTTATATGTGATTGCTCCTTCGTTTGCTCCATTACTGTTTGCAAATAAAACACCAGCACGAGTAGCACTACCTGTGCCTGAAGCAATTGTAATATATCCATTACCATTACACTCAAAAAGAGCAATTGATTCATTATTGGTGCTTGGTAAACTTGCATCACCACCTGAATTACTTCCACCTGATCCTAGTCTTAGATGCATTCTATTGTTATTATTAGGATCAGTAGTACCAAGATTAAGATTCTTATACTTGAACGCTCTTAGACGAGATGCTCGTATTTCATTATAATAATCATCAAAAGTAATACCACCATATCTGTGATAAACTGTTTTAGCAACACCTACATTAGCAGCATACTGTGTGTTATTTGATGTATCAACTAAAGCAAAAGTGTATTCCTTACTCGAACCAGGATGACTGGTAAATTCGTGAGAAGGTGTTATTGTGGTTATACCAGATATAGTTAACCCATCAGTTCCTGTTATTGTTCCACTAAATGTAGAAGTTGCTGCATTTATGTTAAGATTACCACCACCAGGACTTTCAATGGTTGGAGTTCCAGTGCCAGTTATTCTTAATTCTTTTACACCAAAACTTTTATCTGCCATCGGTATTTTTTAGTTATTTATATAATTTTAAGAAATTGTAATTGTGCCCGATAATAAAAGATTTGATCCTCTCAGTTCACATTTTGCTGTTAATTCTGATGAAGATGCATCCCAAAGAATTGTTCTACTGCTACCTTGTAAATTTCTTGTTGAACTCCAATTAGAACTACTTGATGTTGTAGCCTCAGTTCCTTTAAAAAATTCTGAATCACTTGATTGGTCAGTAACTTTATTTTCTAACCAAGCTTTAAGGTTACTCCAAATCCACTCTCGCTCATATTGAAGTTTGGTGGCAAATAATCCTGCACCAACAGGACAGGCAGAACTTGTTCCATTAAAAAATTTATCTTGTGATGTAAGAGACAAAGTTCCACCTGATTGCACAATATTATAACCTGAATCTATTCTATAACTTGAATCATTTCTACCATAACCTCCTCCTCCACCACCTAGAGCAGCAATAGAACCATCACCTATCGTATAAAAATCTACAGCATTTCCCATATTACTATAGGTTGCTTTCTGTTCGAAAAAAGTACCATCACCATTTGAAACTTGATCATCATCAAGAGCACCAACATTAAATGTGCGATATATATCCACCCCTCCACCATTATAATCTGGAACATTTCCAATACAATTAGGATTTCCAACACGATTGACCATTTCACCATTTGTTTCTGCTTGTGCTAATGTTCTGCTACTACTGGTGCTTACATAATTATTATAATTTGCGTGATCACCTTTCACTTGTTGATTATTATTATTTCCTGAAGAACCTAACCATATCACTCCAGAGTCAAGCATTGCTGCACCTTCTACCATTGTAGAATGTGTAGGTCGTATCCAATAGGCATGCTTATTGTTAGCAGAAAAATTATCCAACCATTCTGGTGAAATTGAAGAACCCGATACACTAATTGTTTCCTCACCAGTTCCATCACCATTAGTACGCCAATAAGCATAAGATCCATTAGAAAACTCTATCGTAGAACCCCAACTATTACTACTAACTGTTGGGTTTTTTGTATTATCAGATGACCTATTTGGTTTTAAATCATGAAAAACTTTGTGTATTTCATATAATATACTTGTGCCTATTGCTCCAGAAGCCCAAATAATACTAATATACCATTTATTTGCATTATACGCCCATCCATGAGTTTTTCCATATGCTTGTGACATACAGGGAGTGCCATGAGTTGCTACAGCACCATCATAGTAACCCGTATGTAAAGCAGTATTACTTCCATTCATAGCTGCTCTCGTATAATTCGAACTAATGAATATTGCCCCAAAATCTTCATTGCTACCTATGGTGGCAGTACCACCAGTTATGTTTGTGCTTACATACTTTGCAGACCTATATGTTGTGCTTTCATTACTCCACCAAGCACGAGCAACACTTTCAACAGGAACTCTTGTTCCATCCCAACGAGTTGTTAATCGACTTCCAGGATTTGCCTCAAAAAAATCTGGATCAAGATAATATGGCCCATCTAAAATTACATCTAATACACCACACACTCCTGTTGTGGCAGAAGTGGCAAAACCATTCTTAAGTGGATTTGTTCCTGTAAAATTAGTTGGTTCTCCAGTGCCAGTTTTTATAAATTCAATATGTCCAAACCATGCTGCTGAATCACATACAATAAGATCAACATCTGTTCCATCTCCAAATTGTTCTGGATTACCTGTTAAAAGAGTATCGTCATTTTGATTTCTCCAAGGGTTAGCAAAAGTTTGATGTCTATGAACTTGAGCAGCAGTTTTACTTAACCAAGTAGAATCTGTTCCAGAATAATATCCAGACTGAGAATTATCTCTTGAGATTTTTACATTATCGCTATACCTAGCAGTTTTATTTGTAGGTTCAGACATAACATAGGTATCACGACCTTTATAAGTGCCTTCATAATATTCTTCATCAATATTTACTCCAATAACTTTTGGGTGAGTTTTTAATTGTTCTGCCTCTGCATCCGAAATCATGTAAGATCCAATTCGATTACAAGTCTTTTTTAAATTAGTGCATTCTATTTTTCTATTTGGAATTCCATCAATTTCGTTTTCATTGATAATGTAATCATGAACCTCATTCCAATCTGATACATTCGCACATACAACACAGTAAACTTTTGGGCCACTTCCATCAGGAACAAAACGCAATCCCTCTGCTTTATGTCTTTCTACTCTATTTTTTTCATACTTTTCGTAGTCGAAACTAGTTTCTATCATTTTACTCTATAATCATTTTAGTAAATTTAATTGTTGTTGAACCACTAATTCCAGTTTCTGGGGTTGCTAATAATCGAACATTTCCACCATTTACATCAGCACTAAATGTTGCGATTAGATTTGGGTTTGACATCACTGAAAATTCTTGAATATAAGCAGTTGTGCCATTATCCATAATCAAAACTTTCTGTGATTGTATATTTGTGCTGTTGCTTATGTATATTGTATATTCAATTGCAGAACAGGAACCAACTGCAGTGGTATCTGCTGCGACTGCAGATCCTGCAGAAGCTGTAAATGTATGAGTTCCTGATGAAATATTTGAAGATCCTAAGTCTAAATTACCTACAAATGTTGTGGCAGTTAATGTTCCATTTGTTGAGTTAAAAGTTAAATTAGCATTTGTATGAGGAAGTTGATTTCCTGTTGCTGATTGTGCAAACAAAACATTACATGAACTATCTCCAGTTTGATTTGTTACTGTAACTCTCGTTGCAACAGCAGCAGTCCCAGATGTATCTTGATTACCCGAAGCATTTACGCCAGGTAAATTAATATTTGCAGTTCCGTCAAAGGATACACCACCAATTGTGCGAGCATTTTGCAATGCTGTTGCAGTCGCAGCATTTCCAGAAGCGTTACCAGTAAGAGCACCCACAAAAGTCGTTGCTTTGACTGTTCCATTAACATCTAATTTTTCTGTTGGATCATTTTTTCCAATACCAACATTTAAAAGTGTGAATATCTCTTCTGTGGTTGAAGTATTAACATCAGTTGTCTGCCAACTTGCACCACCAGTGATGTAAATATTTCCAACCATACCACCATGTGATGTACACTGATAATATAATCTTGTTGGTGCATCGTGTTGAACATTAAAATCTATATTTCCTGAACTTGCTCCATTATTTGTTACACCCGTGTTGTATGCTGAACCACCTGCAGATGAACGTATTTGAAATGGATGTGAACCACCTGAATTGTTAATAAAACGATATCTCTGTCCTCTTATCAAATATAAATCTGGGTCATCATCACTACCATCATTTCCTGGCCCTGTAAATCGATACGCAGATGATCCATTTGCTGTAACACTCCAAGTTACCTGAACATTTGTTGCTGCTGTTGTGATTCCTGCAGTCGCACCGTCAGCAACATTCAGTAGTGTTCTCACATCTGAAGCACTAAGTGTCTCCATATCCCCACTACCAGCATCATTCCTTCCAATCAATACTCCCGTACCAACGTCTTGCATTTTGGCAAACGTGACTGCATTATCTTCGATTCTTGCTGATGCTAATGTTCCTGATGAAATATTGTCTGCATTTAAAGCAGTTAAGTTTGCACCACTAACTGCAGGTAATGTTGTGGGAAATCTACCATTTGGGATTGTTCCTGCATCAAGGTTTGATGCGTTTGTATAATAAGATCCTTCCTCACCATCTAATAAGTCAGCGTCTAGGGTACTTGATGCTCCATCGTTTCCTGCATGCCATACTTTATGAAAAGTGCTACCATCTAAAGAAAACTGAATATCATCTTTTATTCTTAATTGTGAACCATCTTCTTCATTAGTTAGTCTTAGATAACCAGAAGAGTGCCACTGAATATAACCTTTATTTGTTGAACCTTCCTTAAATCTTATGAGAGGATTTGTACCGAACAACAATATTTTTTGATCACCAGCTCCACCATCAGTTATATTTAAAGTATTTCCATCAAAAGTTAAATTTGCTTCACCAATTAATGCATTCGCACCAGTCACAGTTGCAACTGTATTATTTGTTGATCCTGATAGTGATACGCCACCACCAGATGCAGTCACAGTTACAATACCTGCAGATATTGGACTCACATCTAAGTTTGTAGAGAAGTTAATTGTACCCGCAGTTCCTACGTTACTACCATCGTGTTGTACAATAATACCAGTACCTGATGCAGTTATTCCAGTCAGTGCAGAACCATCAAGTGAAGGTAGTGCACCAGTTAATTGTGCAGATGGAAGGTTTGTTAAAGATGCACCAGAACCACTAAATGTTGTGGCAGAAAGAGTTCCAGCTACAGTTGCTCCAGCATTTGTTGTTGTAATTCTTGTTGCACCATTACACGATAAAACTACCTCACCATGATGCACAGCAACAATTGCATTTTCAGTAGATTGATCTCCCCCAGCTCTCATAATTATATCGCCATTACTATCAGATGCAAAAATTGAAATATTACCATCAGTATTTTCAAATCTAGTTTGACCTTTACTGTTTATAAAAAATCCACTGGTATCATTATGATATATTTTAAGGTCGTTATCTGTTCCGAAGTTAGCAACAGCATTATCAGCAAACTTTGCAGCAAATGTAGTTGCGTTTGTTCCGAGTGTGATTCCATCAGTTTCAATTTGTCCGATAGTTCCAACACCAGTTACACTTAAATCTGGAACTTCGATTCCTGTTCCAGTGGTGGTTAGTTTTTGTTGGTCATTATAAAATAATGTCGTTGCACCACCTACATTAGCACTTAAATATGATTTATCACCAGTTCCACTTCTTAATTCAAGATTATCAGCAACTATTTCAAGTTGAGAGGATGCAGCATTTGTTATTTGTGAAACATGTGGAGTTACAGTGGTATTATGTCGGATTTTTAAATCTCCCTGACCACCGAAAACAGCAAACGTATTATCTGCAAATTCTAGTGAGTCGTCTGTTTTATCCCACATCAAATCATAATTATCACCAGTAAATGTTACATCATTATTAAATGTGGAAACACCTGTAACATTTAAATCATCTAATTCAGTATGTCCGTCAACATCTATATCATTAACAAATGTCGCATTGCCCGTTACGTCGATACCAGCTGCAAAATCTGTATTTCCAGCTATATCAACGTGTCCATCTGTATTAATTGTAAAAATACTTGTATATGTACCACTTAGAAGATTTCGTATTTTAAATAAACCGCTATCTACTGTTAATCTGTAATCTGGATCTCCATCAGTCTCTGTAAAATCTAAAATTGGAGTTGTGCCAGATATCGTAGTTATACCAGCGATGCTTACATTATCTAATTCTGTATTTCCATCTACGTCAATATCTACAAAATCTCCATTACCTTTTAATGTTGTAGCAGTCACAACACCAGTTACATTGATTCCACCAGATCCAGTTATAAACTTACTATTCAGGTCAAGGTTCCCTCCCAGCTGCGGTGTCGTGTCACCAACGACATCGTTTAATCCACCACTACTAATTGTGACAGTTGCTTGTCCTGCAGCTAGTGATGCAACAACACCACTACCAACAAAGTTAATTGTACCTGCAGTTCCTACAGCAGATCCCTCATCTTTGACAACGATACCAGATCCAGAACCAACAACATTAGTTAATCCAGATCCATCACCAACTAATTGAGTCGCAGTTATTATACCACTTACGTTTATTCCACTAGAAGTTATTGTTGTTCCAGTTCCGACCTCTAGGCCTTTTTTTACCTTAAAATTCTCAGCAGCCACAGGTTCACTCTCCCCCGTTGTTTACTAGATATTTATCAAACCTTAATACCAGTAAACTTAACTTTAAATACTGTTGAGTTTGTACTTGCAGGTGTCGCTAGTAATCTCATATTTCCTGAGTTTATATCAAGTGTAAAAGTTGAGAGAGATGACGTTGTAACTAATGTTCCATACTCATTGAAAGTGACATTTGTTCCATCATGAATTGCAAGAACTTTAGTCACATGATACTTCGTTCCTTCTGTAATTTGAATTGTATATTCCACTGATCTATAAGATGAAATAGGCAAACTAGAGATTGCAGTTTGAGATGTGGATGTTGTAGTTGCAGTAACCGTAAAATCATTTACAAATACACTTCCATTATGTTGTAATGTCTCACCAATAACTGGGGTTCCTGTTATCGTTACATCTGCTAATCCAGTTAGATTTTGTGCACCTGCACTTGAGTTTGGAACGGTATTGTAAGAAACAAATTCAAGTGTATCATTTGCAAATGCAGCATCACCTAATACAATTGTTGATCCATTACTTGCTACAAATTCTGATGCTGGTAATTTTACACCATTTAAAAATACATCTACATAACCAACATTATAAGAAAAATTAAATGTTGTTTGACCAGCAGTCGCAGATGTGGTTAATCCTGTTCTACTATTTGGAAATGCGGCCCATGTGACACCAATACCAGTTGTCTTTAAGTAATACCCATCTGTTCCTGTTGTCCCACCCGCACTAACTTTTCCTGCAAATGTTGAAATACCTGTTGAGTTTAAATTTACAGTGCTTACTGAATCAGTTTCAAGATCTCCATGAACATGAATCCCACCAAGTTTTGTACTTAAGACTCTATTTGTCAACCACATTAAATGTGTTGGTCGATATCCTATTTCAAGACCTTCACTGACGTTTTTAATCTGAGTAACAACAAGAGTATCATTATATCTAATAAGAGTTTTAGCAGTGCCAAATCTATCAAAAATTAAATCTTTGTCTTTAGTTATTGTTACATCATCTCGAAATGTAGAGACACCCACAACATTTAAAGCACTACCAATACCAACTTCTTTAGAAAGAGTAGAGATGCCAGATACACTTAATGTCTCAGAAATATTAACAGTATCAAATTCTGAACGACCATTTACATCTAATTTTGCTGTTGGTGCTGAACTGTTAATACCAACATTACCAGTTGAACCAGTGATACGAAATCTCTCAGACCCATTTGCATTAACTTTATAATTTCCATTAGTGAGTGTAGATAATATATCTTCTGGAACATTAATACTTAAATCTTTACCTGTATTTCCTATCTTTATTGTGGTTGCTACCTGTCCGTGTCCAGAGTCTATCAGTGATATACCACAAGGCCCATCTGCCATCAATGATAATAGTTCTTGAGGATTATCAGATCCGATACCAATTTTACCATCAGATGCGATGCGAAGTTTTTCACTATGATCATTTTCAGCATCTCTTGATTGAAATACAAGAGTAGATTTATAATTGGTAGAACTATTAAGAACAGAAATATTAAAAGCGGCTGCAGCAGCGTTAGCATTATGTGCTTGTAATCTTAATCCTGCAAATGAATTAGTTAAACTAGCATCATTTCTTATTGCTACTATCGGTGTAGCAGCTGTTGTTGGTGAATATTGAGTATTAATAGTTTTCTTTACATTTACACTTCCATTAAATGTAGAAATACCAGAAACCTCTAAGTTACCTTCAGAAAATACATCTCCAGTGAATGAAGTAACACCAACTACATCTAATGTTGTTGATGGTATTGCACTTCCAATACCAACTTTACCCCCATAACCTTGAAGAACTAAATTTCTATCATTAGTGACAGCATGTTCAGTTGCTTGAATAAAATACGTACCATTACCAGAGGGAAAATCATCAACTATAAGATGATTTCCTCTCATATTGGTATTAGAACTATGAAGGAGAGCTAATGCAACTCCAGTTTGTGAAGCGTGGGTTCCAGAATTCCTAACACTAACTTTGGCAACAGAGGTATCAACTCCTACTACATCAAGTATACCTTCTATTTTTGTATCACCATTTACATCTAAGTTTTTTTGTGGAATTGTACTTCCGATACCAACTTTACCATCAGATATGATGCTAATCCTTTTACTACCATTAGTTGTGAAGTTGATAGTATCATTACCAGTACTATCAATAAAAGTATTAGGATCATCGGCAAAACCAAATACCTTACCAGCAGCGACCCGAATATGTTCTGATGATGTCCAAGAGTCTGTTCCATTTAACCATCTCCAAGTTTTATCTCCATCTCCAGATTTAACAGTAATACCACCACCATCTGCAGCTGCATCATTTGCTGCTCCAACTGCCATTTCAATATTCTTATCAGTCACCGTCATGGTGGATGAATTTACTATAGTCTGAGTTCCATCGACTTGAAGATTTCCTTTGACTACAAGTGTTCCAGTATTATCACCTACTGCTGCGGGATCAATATATGTAACTGCTGGCCCAGTAATTAATCCTGTACTGATTCCGATGCTTCCTAAAGTTGTGATACCAGTTGCTTTTAAATTTACAGTATCAGTAAAACCAAGATTATATTTTTCTGTTCCTGTACCAACAACTCCATTTGATTCTTTATTTACCAATTCATACCATGCTCCACCATGAGCAAAGTATCCTCTTCCATGTTCATGAACATGTGCAAACATACCATGATAAGTACCAGCATTTGGTAAGTCAGAGAAAGCATTGTATAATGATGGGATTTTATTCTGTCCTGCAATTCCTTCTATAATTCCATTTGCGTCTATGTTACTAGTAAATGTTGAAATACCACCAACTGATAAATTATTACTTACAACAAGATCATGAAATGTTCCGATTCCAGCTGCTGGTTGAATACCTTTTCTACCAATATAACGATATCCTACAAGATAAACATTATCCGTATGTATTCCTACTAATTGTCCGTCTAAATCTGCACCATTAAAATTTAAAACCCCTGAAGAGTAATCAAAAAACCATACATCATCCTTACCAGCAGTACCTGCAGCAGACAAATTAGTATATGCCACACCAGGAGTTCCAGTTGATGGATCACCCATGTAAACTTTAACAAGATAATCAGCACCGAACTGTGTATCAATCCAATCTCCTTGGATTGTAGATGAAGGATTTCCCCATGTTTGTCTTGCTATAAATGTTCTTTCATTAGCGACTGTAGTATCTACAGTCATACGATAGGCAGTTGCTGTGGTATATACCCCTACGTACGCAGTGTCCGATGTTGGTGGAGTTGTTGTTATAAAACTACTATCTGACCATACAGTTCCACTCGGAATGACCAAAGGTGATGCAATTGCTTCATTTGGTGGTGCTTTCTTTGTGTCACCACTAAATCCAGTGGTTTGATCTTCAGCAACACCTGTTTTTGTTTTGGTGAAACCAATTTTCTTGAATAGATAATCTACTTTTTGTTGTTGAGTTGGATATCCCACTTAATTTTCCTCTCCTTATCTTATGTAGATGTGAATGACATTGCTGTGATTGAATCACCTGCTTCCAATCTCCATCGTATTAAAATACGATTATTGGTATCATTTGAAGATGATTCTGTACCAAAAGTACAAGTAAATGTCCCTCCATTATCATCCATTACACCACCGTAAGCACATCCTGGATCAATATTTCTAGGAACTCCCGAACCGACATATTCATTAAACATATCTGCCCAACCGTTAGTGTTAGATAATGATGTAGTCCATGTAGAATTATCAGGCATACACACCCAACATCCTGCTATATTTCCAGTATAAGATATATTAAAAGTTGAAACATTTGGTGTGATTAACTGAACTTGATAATATTGTGCTCCACTTCGACTTGCTGAATAATTTGGGCCTGCTGGTAAATATCCTGTAGAGTAATTAGTTTGATCGTGTCTTAGAACTCCACCTCTGACTACTGCCTCATAAGTTGCAACAGTGCTTGCAACATTCCAAGCATAACTTGCACCAGTTTGATCTGGATTATTTTCATCAGATAAAGCTGTAACTCTTGTTCCGTTATTTCCATTTCCAGCTGTGTTTGATACACTAGTCTCTAGAATTTTAGATCCATGTGAACCACTCATAATATTCATCGGTGTGCTATATGATATTCTCTGGTTATTATGAGAACCATATGGTGTAGTCGCATCATATCTTGAGAAATGATTTGAAGTGATGGTGGTATGTAAATTATTTTTTGGAATACTTGATATAAGTGTAGTAACTCCAGTTCCAACTCCGTAGTTTCGTGTAGGTGGGTTTGTTCCACCAGCAAAATTTGTATAACTTTTATTTCCTGAATTTGCAAATGCGTTTCCCCCATCACCACCACCTTGAGTCAAGAAGGTATTTTGAGTATACATATCACCACTCGCATTTGTAACTGTCAAAACATATGTGAATGCGTTTGATGCACTATTTGTATAATGTGGAACTCCTGATGAGTGTGTAGTCACACCTGGTGATGGCACTGTTACAGAACCAAAAGAAATTACTGGTGCACTTACTGTGCTAGGATCTTCATACCAAAAAACTTCACCAGTTGTTGCTGATCCATGAGTTAAAAATGCCTTATTATATCCGTCTGGTGATGCTGCATTAATCAATGCAACATCATACACTTCATAAAACTGTGATGTGATTCCTGTATTTCTTGCTGATTCTGAAGCATCTGTATTATTTGCAATTTGAATCGCACCGTAGGGGCCAGCATTATCTCCAACTGATAATGTTGTTGTTCCAACTCCAACTGCATTTACAAATCCAGTGACAGTTCCTGCGTCTCCTGGCCCAACATCAGTTATATAATTTGAAGTTATTGTGCTATCTGTGTTTCTTGTATATTGAGTTCCTGCTGATGGTGCTGCTCCACCTGTGTTGTTTGTTGGTGTAAATCCTTGGCACAATCTTCCATTACCAGCAGTTCCTGTTAAAGATAATGCTAATCCATTAAAGGTATCTGGTGCTTTAGGGACTAACTTTCCTAATATAAAATTTAATTCGTTGATTGAGTCTTTTGTATGATCTGAATTGTTTATCGTAAATGCTCCTGACTTAAATCCACCAGCTGGGGTTCCAATTACTTGATCTCCGTGATAAGTATTTGCTGTAACAACTCCAACATAAGTAATTGATCCACCACCAAAGTTTTCTTTCCAAGGAGTTAAGAGTGCTACAGTGGTTGCTATTCCGACACCGCCAGTGTCTCTCTCTGCGAATAGATGACCATCGTAGAAATTAAATGCTAGTTCTCCTATCTGAACGTCCGCAAGTGCAGGTCTCTTACCTGTGACAGACGATCTCTTTAACCTAAAAGGTGTTGCCATTTATTATATTGGGTATTTACCAGAAATGACTTATATAAGTCTCTTTCTATTTATCAATATTAAGGGACTGGTAAATCAAGAACTTCTAATGCTTCAATCGCACCCTGTATTTTAATATATTGTTCTTTTTTTAAATTAAAAGTGTGTTCTAACTCTATTAATTCATTTTTTAACTTTTCTTCTTTTTCTTTTAATTCTTCTAACATTTTACCAGCTTCCATCATGGTTAAATAATAATAGGTATATTATATATTATACACTAAATAGTAAAAAAGTCAAAGTTATATGGCGTTCACGAAAGTTGTTGGTGCTGGTATTCATACGTTATCAAACATCGCAAGTCACAACATAAACTCTTCAGGTATCATAACTGCCACAAAATTTGTTGGGCCTTTTGACGGTTCAAGTGGTGATTTTTCTGGAAATGTCACTATAGATGGAAATCTGACAGTCAATGGAACTACATCAACTATAGACACAAATTTAATTGGTGTAGATAAAATAGAAGTTACAACTGCTGGCACTAACGTAGCTGTTGCGGTCACACATAATGGAACAGGAGATTTAGTTAGATTATATGATGGCACATCACAGAAAGTTACAGTTGATGATGAAGGTAAAGTTGGTATCGGAACCATTCCAGCATCGGGCACTACATTAGACATAGATGCGAGTGGTGGTGGTGTTCTTGTTTTAAGACGTAATAGTGTTAATACAAGTAATAAAATCAGTTTATCACATGATGGAACTCATGGAACATTAGATTCTACAAATGATATACTTTTCCGTGCTGGTGGTGATGAAAGACTTCGCATCAACTCAAGTGGTGAATTAATATCAACTAATGGCACATTAAGAAGAAATGTAAGCGATAGTTCATTTACAGTTAGTGGTGATAGTGCATCTAATACTGGAGCAAATATTAATTTATATGGTGCTAGTCATGGTAGTTTGGCAAATGTTTTTAGAGTAAGAGTTGCGACATCAGAAAAATTTCGCATCAACTCAAGTGGAGATGTATGTATCGGTGGTGCGGATTCAGATATTGGAAATAAGTTAAATGTTGTTGAATCCAGTGGTAATGCAGGAATTCTTCTTGCTTCTTCAACTGTTAGTGCAAGTGGTTATGCTGATTTTACTTTTGCTCCTTCAAATACAGTTGCAGGTGGAAGAATTAGAGTTGAAGCTGAAGAAGATTTTTCAACTGCAGCCAATAGAACTGCAAATATGCAGTTTTATACAAGGAAAGATGGATCATTTGATGAAAGACTTCGCATCAAATCGGATGGAACAATTAATATTGTAACACAAAACGGTGCTCTTGAATGGACAGCATCGTCAGGTAGTAATCCATTTATAAGATCTATTGGTGCTGGTCAAACAGCACTTGAATTTAATACTGGTGGGAATGAAGCACTTCGCATAGCACATGGTGATTTACTTTTAGGTGGACATGGAACAAGAATTTTTGATGATTCAAGTGGAGCTAATGTAGTTGTTGATATCTATGGTGGAACAACTGCTGGTAAGAGAGGAATACTTGCATTAGGTGGTAGAGTTGGTGATGATAATGGTGACATCGGAACTATTCAGTTCTTAAATGAAAATAATAGTGTCGGAACTGCTGCAAATCACAATCAATCAAAATTGGTTGCTTCGATTGATGCTAAATCAGAGACCACTGATAGTAATGCATCAGCTGATTCTGGTGGTCATTTACTCTTTAGCACCAAACCAGAAACAGGACAATTAGCAGAAAGAGTCAAAGTTAGTTCAACTGGTGCCATTACGTCTACACAAACCACTCCTGTTATCACAATAAAAGGTACGAATGCAAACGCAAATTCTCATGCATCTGTTTTATTCCAACTTCGAGATGGTAATAGTAATGATTATGATATAGCCAGAGTTTTTGGACAAACTGATGCTAGTAATGGTGGTTACGGAAAAATACTTGTACAGACTGCTTTTAATAATGCTTTATATACAAGAATACAAATTGATAAAGATGGTGCAGTTCAAATAGGACAGAAAGGAGGAGCTACAGATTTACCTGCTGCAACTAGTGCATTAAATGTAAGAGCCATGACTGATGGTAACTTACATGTAAGACCATCAACTGATTTGCAAGGAGGCACAACTGGAGTTGCATTAGATGTTCTGAATAACGCATCAAATGCACTTAAGGATTTGATACTTCGTGGACAAACTATAATTTTTAGAAATTCTGCTGAATCACTTCGCATCTCATCAGGTGGGCAAATTGGAGTAAAAAAATCTTCTCCAAAAGAATGGAATACAAGTTATAAGTCATTACAAATTTACGATGCTGGTTATATTGCAGGTTCTACTGATGATTCATTTGTTGCAATAGGTGCTAACAATTATCTTGCTACTGATGGTAATTATAAGTATACAAATACTGATCATACATCTCAACTTTATCAGGTAGATGGGACATTAGTATTCCGTAATGCTGGAGCAGCAGGAAATGATAGTGTTGTAAGTTGGACAGAAAGATTTAACATTGCATCAACTGGTGCAGCGAGTTTCACAGGAAACGCAACTGGAGCAATAACTCATCAATTCTATAATTCAAATAGCGGTAGTGGTGCTGATACAAGAGTATTGATAAAAACATATGCCAACCAAGGTGCAGATCCTTATATTAAGTTTGACTCTGGTGGATCTAATATGATCGTGGGCCAATTATATGCTGGTACAACAAACAACAAATTAGTATTAGGAACTGGTGAGTCACCAAGTGGTGGTGTCAATGGAATTCATATTAATGGTAGTGGACAAGTTCAAATTCCAACAAATGGACAACAATTAACTTTTGGTTCATCTCAACAGATAAAGTTCTACTATGAAAATAGTGAAGAGCGTATGTATCTGCAAGGTGATGGTGCATATGGAATGGCATTTAGAGTTAATAGTGGGAATCGCATAGAAATTAGTAAGAGTACTGGTGATGTAACTATGCAAGGTTCATCTGGCAGAAACTTCCTGTGGGATAATTCAGAATACAGTTTATATCTAACTGATAATGGTTCTGGTGCGAGTGCAAGACTTAAAATTGGAACTGGTGGAGATCTTCAATTGTATCATGATGTTGGTGGAGCAAATCATATTAATGCTGCTAACAACGCTGAAATTAAAATATCATCAAATTCAGTCACATTCTATGATTATACTGGTGTAACTAAAAGAGCAGTCATAGACTCCGATGGTCTTAGAACAGGAGGTGTTGCTGCTCCTACATTAGCCACCACTGGTAAACAACCAATGATAATGCGTAATGCAACGTATTTCACGAAAGAAATTCACAGAACCATAAGTGATTACCGAAGCATATGTGATGGTGCACACTATGGATATTTACTTTTAATACCTGCATATCCTGGTTCTGGAAATGTATCTGCTAAAAAATTCTATGGAACAATATCGTGTGATCGAGGTGGCACTGGGTCAGGTAACTCCACACAAGTTTCTACAGTTCATGCATCAACTGCATATAATGATGATCAATTCTATGTTGAAAACGCAAGAAATTCACAATATGTTGTCTCTGCTGCAAGGGTTACTTATGGCGGAACTATATATCTTGCATTGAAATTTGGTCAAAGTGGTGGTGGCCCACATAATGGCATTCATATTGATGGACAATATACTGGTGCAGATTCTAACTTCTTAAAACTGGTTAGATTAAATGAACTTGATTCTGTTCAGAATGATACTCACGGAGCAATCGCTAATCACAATGCACAATATCCAATTTGTGGAGTGATGGTAGTAGATATGGATGGTACTGATATGAATGATAACTCTATCAGGTATATGAGGGGTGGAACTATTCACTTTGAGTATTCACCAGCAGGAACAGATTGTTATGATAATGGAATATTCACTGCACGTGTAAACGGAATTTATCATGTAACTTGTGGTTTTTTAACTGGTA
>Ga0209348_1000436_pt1 | contig 22367 bp, 17 predicted proteins | sample ETNvirenome_2_30_FD_184065 | JGI IMG/M metagenome (GOLD analysis project Ga0209348, IMG submission 184065) | Marine viral communities from the Pacific Ocean - ETNP_2_30 (SPAdes) (version 2) | ecosystem: Environmental > Aquatic > Marine > Oceanic | place: Pacific Ocean | collected 2013-06-22
TAAGTCTGATGCTTACGCAGCATTAGAACAATCCGAAGTTGAAGATTACTTGGCAGAGTTAATGAGCAACAAACCTGATGAAATAGCTTGTGACTGTCAACAATGAACCCCTACGAAAAATTATTAAACAGAAAAAGGAAATGGACACCTGTCCAAACTACTAAAGGAAGAGTTAAATATGGAGCAGAAGAAACCATCTTCAATTGTCTCGCAATACGCAACATGGAATGTCCAGTTGGCGCGTTTGTATCTGATTCACTCTCTGAGATTCCAGAGAAAAGTAGAAAACTTTTGGAATCAAACATAAAAGATGAAGATAACCATGATTTAGCTCTCGGATATATCGCTAACGCTCTAGGCGTAGATGATAAAGCCGAAGCCGAGGCATTACGCCTAAGAGATGCATGGATAGCTCATCCAGATCACACAATATTGAAAGCATTAGTAATAGAAAGAGCAATCTTTTTTGTAATACTTCCTTTCTTTAGATTTAATGGTGATGCTGGATTAAGAACAGTCAGTGCAGATATATCTAGGGACGAGCAGATACACGTAGCAACTAATAGTTTGGTATGTGCAGAGCTTGGTCTCAAACCAAGTCCTTCTTTAGACAAGCTAAGGAAGGCAACAATTAACTGGATCATGCAACCGTTAAATCAGATACATGACGATCAATATTTGAGCAAAAAATTTTGGCTCGATGCTAGTGATCGACTTATGTATGAAGGTAAAGCACCAGAATTTAATGCCACCAAAGCTGCACGTATGCCAGCTTTTTTTGAACATGCAAACACAAATCTCCCTCAGTACTCTTAAGCTTCACAACGAAAGGTTGGACAAGTTGCTTACTGATCTTGAGGAAAATTTTGGATGGAAACCTATCCATCCTAAAGAAGATGTACAGACCATCATGTACCGAGCTGGACAAGCCAGCGTTATTGAATATATAAAATCCATAATGGAGGAAGAAATCTAATGTGTGCACCCGTATTGCCAATACTGGCAGCCGTTGGTGGAGCTGCAACTGTAGCTCAAAGCCTTGGAATAATTGGAGGTGGTAATAGAACTCAAGCAGCACCATCCAGACAAGTGACACCACAACCATCAGTTAGAACCCCAGGACCAGCAGCAGCTGGAGCTGGCGAAGATGAAAAAGTTAAAAGAGAAGACGAGTCTATTAAAGTAGAACAAAACGCAAAACAGAAAAAAGATAAATCTACAGTTAAGAAAGGTCTTAGTGCATTAGGAGCAGCACCAGCTGTTAATACACCTATTGTTACACCACCAGCAGGAATTAATACACCATGATTCTGGCACGTACTAGATACAATCGACTTTCCACTGGTCGTTCACAGTTCCTTGACACCGCAGTTGATTGTAGTGAGTTAACGTTGCCCTATTTAATTAAAGATGACACAAGTGGACCTAATCATAAAAGGTTAACTACACCTTGGCAAAGCATTGGAGCTAAGGCAGTTGTCAACTTATCAGCAAAGCTTGGATTAGCCTTGCTTCCACCACAAACTACATTCTTTAAATTACAAATAAGAGATGACAAGTTAGGAGTTGAATTACCTCCTGAAGTAAGAAGTGAAATGGATCTATCGTTCTCCAAAATGGAGAGAATGGTTATGGATTATGTTAATGCTTCTACTGACAGAGTAGTTTTAAACCAAGCTTTAAAGCACTTAATTGTATCTGGGAATGCATTAATATTTATGGGCAAAGATGGTCTCAAGCATTTTCCCCTTAACCGTTTCGTTGTTAATAGAGATGGAAACGGGAACATCCTAGAGATTGTCACAAAGGAACTAATATCACGTCAGGTTCTCAATGCAGACTTAGAAGAACCACTCCAAACTGAAACAGGTTTGGGAGAAGACAAGTCTGATGATAATGATGTCGAAGTATTTACTTATGTTCGTTTAGAAAATGGTAGATGGATATGGCATCAAGAAGTATTTGATCAAATTATTGCTGGCAGTAGAAGTACTGCACCAAAGAACGCTAACCCTTGGCTCGTACTAAGGTTCAATACCGTAGATGGTGAGGACTATGGACGTGGCAGAGTTGAAGAATTTTTGGGAGACCTTAAATCTTTAGAAGGTTTATCTCAAGCACTTACAGAGGGCAGTTCAGCAGCAGCAAAGGTTGTCTTTTTAGTCAGCCCATCCTCAACTACAAAGCCAAAAACTTTAGCTCAAGCAGGTAATGGAGCAATTGTTCAGGGTCGGGCAGAGGATGTCCAAGTTGTACAGGTTGGTAAAACTGCTGACTTCAGAACAGCTGCTGAAATGATATCTACTTTAGAAAGAAGAATCAATGAAGCCTTTCTTGTATTACAGATTCGACAAAGTGAAAGAACTACAGCAGAGGAAGTACGTCTGACTCAGCTAGAGCTGGAACAACAGCTAGGTGGTCTCTTTAGTTTGTTAACTGTAGAATTTCTTATACCTTACCTCAACAGGACATTACATATTCTGCAAAGAAATAATGAAATTCCAAAGATCCCTAAAGATTTAGTTAGACCACAAATAGTGGCTGGTGTTAATGCTCTAGGAAGAGGACAGGATAGAGAAAGCTTGACTCAATTCGTAACAACACTGGCTCAGACTATGGGACCAGAAGCGTTAATGAAATATGTAGAACCTGCTGAATATATAAAACGATTAGCAGCTGCACAAGGTATAGATGTTTTAAATCTTGTTAAGAGTAAAGAACAACTAGAACAAGAAATGCAGCAACAACAACAAGCAATGCAACAACAGGAAATGACCAAGCAAATGGGACAACTTGCCAGTGCTCCAATGATGGACCCTAGTAAAAACCCAGCTCTAATGGAAGAACCTGAAGAAGCAGAACAACCACCTATAGAAGAATAAAATGTCTGAAACTTTAACAGTAAATAATGAACCTAATTCAGAAGTTTTAAGTGCGGAAGAACAGGATTCGTTACAACTTGGTGAAGAGATGCAAGCCGAGCAAGAACAATTACTTGCCGGTAAGTATAAAAATGCTGAAGAATTAGAACAAGCATATGTAGAACTCCAAAAAAAATTAGGAGATAATCCACAAGAATCTGAACCAACTCAAGAAGTAGAAACAGAAGAATCAACAGAAGCAGAATTATATAATCAAGATGGATCAGTTAACTATGAATCCGTTAATAACGATTATGGTGAAAAATTAGGAAATCTATTTAAAGAAAATAATGTAGATCCTTATAGTATTGCCGATCATTTTTATAAAAATAATGGTCAGATAACTGAGGAAATGCACAACCAATTAACTGGAGCAGGTTTATCTAAAGAAACAGTTGATGCCTATTTAGCTGGTAGAGCTAGAGAAATGGGTTACAACTCTGACATTAGTCAAGCTGATATTGACTCTATACAAAATTCAGTTGGAGGTGCAGCTCAATATAAATCTTTAATGGATTGGGCTTCCAATAATTTGTCTAAAGATTCTGTTGAATCCTTTGATAATTTAATAGTTTCTGGGGATAAAAATTCTATCCAACTAGCAGTTAATGGTTTACTTGCACAATATCAAAACGCTAACGGTTACGAGGGAAGAATGCTTACAGGCAAACCAGCCAAAACAAATACAGATGTTTTTCAAAGTCAAGCTCAATTAGTTGAAGCTATGAATGATCCTAGATATGACAGAGATCCAGCTTACAGAGCAAACATCGCAGCAAAACTAGAAAGATCTAATTTGGAATTTTAATTATGCCCAAAGGCAAAGGGACCTACGGAACTAAAAAAGGTAGACCACCAAAGAAATGAAAACAAAAGACTTAGATACGTTACTTGAAAATGAGTATGCGTATGAACCACCAATACAACTATTACCAAAACAAAAACTAATGACACCCGAAGCAGAAAGATTTAATGGCTGGGCAGCAATGCTTGGCTTCGTAGCAGCACTAGGTGCCTACGTAACAACAGGACAAATAATTCCAGGAATTTTATAAATGGCAGCAATCTCAGTTACAAGAGAAAGCACAACAAATTGGCAGAAGTTTTGCGAGTGGGTTACTAGCACAGAGAACCGCCTCTATGTAGGTTGGTTTGGTGTGTTAATGATCCCTTGCTTACTAGCTGCTACTACTTGCTTTATACTCGCCTTTATCGCAGCACCGCCTGTAGATATAGATGGCATACGTGAGCCAGTTTCAGGCTCGTTGTTGTACGGAAACAACATTATTTCAGGAGCAGTCGTCCCCTCCTCTAACGCAATCGGACTACATTTTTACCCGATCTGGGAAGCTGGCACACTGGACGAGTGGCTATATAACGGCGGACCATATCAACTCGTTATCTTCCACTTCTTAATTGGAGTAGCTGCTTATGCAGGAAGACAATGGGAATTATCTTACAGACTAGGAATGAGACCATGGATATTCGTTGCATACACAGCACCTTTATCCGCAGCTCTTGCAGTGTTCTTGGTTTACCCTTTCGGACAGGGGAGTTTCAGTGATGGTATGCCTCTTGGTATCTCTGGTACTTTTAACTTTATGTTCGTATTCCAAGCAGAACATAATATACTCATGCACCCATTCCATATGGCTGGTGTTGCTGGGGTATTCGGTGGATCTCTTTTCTCTGCAATGCACGGAAGTTTGGTTACTTCCTCACTTATTGCAGAAACATCAGAGGAGGTCTCACAGAACTATGGCTATAAGTTTGGGCAAGATGAAGAGACATATAATATTGTCGCTGCACACGGGTACTTTGGGAGATTGATATTTCAATATGCTTCTTTCAATAATTCTCGTTCTTTACATTTCTTTCTTGCTACTTTCCCCGTGGTTGGCATATGGCTTACCTCCATGGGAATCTGCACTATGGCTTTCAACCTTAATGGTTTCAACTTTAACCAGTCAGTAGTTGATGTCAATGGAAAGATAATCCCAACTTGGGCAGATGTATTAAACAGAGCTAACCTCGGCTTTGAGGTAATGCACGAGCGTAACGCTCACAACTTCCCACTCGATTTAGCTTGTACTCAATCTAATTCAGTTGCATTAACCGCTCCACAAATTGGCTAAAAATTTTTTAACAGTTTCAACACTAATAACAAATTTATTTATCATCGCTGGTGTAACAAGACACTGGAATAATATGTCACAACAATCAACTAATGGATTTGGGGTAGCAAACCCTGTTAGATATAGTCCACAAAAAAAAGAAACTGAAGAGTTTCAATCTTTAGAAGAAGCACTTACAGGTGAAGTAAAACAAAAAGAACCTGAAGGTGATCCTTCTTATTAACGCTACATCCGTTCATCCCTAACGGGACGCATGACTCCTAAGCATGGAACGGGGCTTAGGTATATGGAGATGACACATGAAAGTTACTTTCGTATATCGTGGCGTTGCTTACACAAGAGTAATCGGTTAGGCGATCTTGGGGAGGTTCAATTCCTCCCTACTCAATATGGCTTTTTGCCCGTACGCGGATACCAATTAGCCGTCTAGACGGTGGGATAGACCACAAATAACTATGAGTCCAATTAAGACTCACAACTTTTTACGTAAAGAGACAAGCAAATATACCCTTAACAATTAATAAAGACAATGGCACAACAAGCCACAACAGCTAATGCCAATGGTCCTATTTATGGTGGTGCCAATAATGGTGCCTTAACAGGACTTGGTACAGCTGACGAAAGGAGAGCCCTTTACCTGAAAATTTTCTCAGGAGAAATGTTTAAAGGCTTCCAACACAACACAATTGCAAGGGACTTAGTAACAAGACGTACCTTAAAGAACGGCAAATCATTGCAGTTCATCTACACAGGACGCACAAAAGCTGAGTTCCATGTTCCAGGTCAGAGCATTCTCGGTAATGATGAGAAAACTCCTCCAGTAGCAGAGAAGACTATCACTTGTGATGATCTATTAATCTCAAGTGCATTCGTCTATGAATTAGATGAGACACTTGCTCACTATGATCTACGTGGAGAAATCTCAAGAAAGATCGGATATGCACTTGCTGAAAACTATGACCGTAGAATTTTCAGAGCAATCACAAAAGCTGCAAGACAGCCTTCTCCAGTAACAATGTCTAACTTCGTTGAGCCAGGCGGTTCCGTAGTTAAAGTTGGTACTGACAGTAGTACTGCTACTTCTGACGCTTATGATGCTGGCAAACTTATAGACGCTTTCTATGACGCTGCTGCAATCCTAGATGAGAAAGGAGTTTCAGGTGATGGTCGTGTTGCTGTTATTAACCCACGTCAATACTATGCACTTATCCAAGGTGCTGCTGCTGGTAGTGGATTAATCAACCGTGACGTTACTGGAACTGCATTACAGTCTGGTAATGGCATCATCGAGATTGCTGGTATTCAGATTTATAAATCAATGAACATTCCGTTCTTTGGTAAGTTTGGTACAGACCCAGCTAAAAACCCAAGAGCTTCTAATGATAATGCTGGAAGCTTTGTTGGTGAAGCAATGGGAGATCAAGATTCTAAGACAACACCTTCTAACTCAAACACACAGAAGACAATTAACAACTATGGTACAGCTTCTAAGTTTGCCAATAGCTGTGGATTAATCTTCCAGAAAGAGGCTGCAGGGGTTGTAGAGGCTATTGGTCCTCAAGTACAGGTAACTTCTGGAGATGTTTCAGTTGTATACCAAGGTGACGTAATCTTAGGTCGCCTAGCTATGGGTGCAGATTTCTTAAACCCTGCTTGTGCAGTTGAACTAGTTGCTGGTATTGATGTTTCTTCTAACTTCAATAACACTGCTGTTTCTAACGCAAGTTTCACTTAAGTTTTATACACAATGGGAGTCTATATGGCTCCCTTTTTTTTATTTATATTATGACAACTCCCACAACAATAGATACCGAGACCGAACTCTCCGCTGTAAATACGATACTGGGAGCTATTGGTCAATCTCCAGTTACAACATTAGGAACCGTAACCTCAGATACTACTAATACAGCTTTTGAAATATCTAATACTTTTGAGAACCCAGAGATAGCACTCATATACCAAATATTAAAAGAGTGTAATTTTGATGTACAGAATGAAGGTTGGGTATTTAATAGAGAAAATCATGTTCCTTTTACCCCAGATCAAACAACACAACACATAACAATACCTTCTAATGTTTTAAGAATAGATCAAGAAAATCCAGAAAATAAAAGAACAGATCCTATTAGAAGAAATGGCAAATTATATGACAAAGTAAACCATACCTATGAATGGGGTACTGATGAGCTGCATTTCAATGTTGTTTATTTATTTACATATGATGATTTACCTTCAGTTTTTAAAAGATACATAACTTATAAAGCAGCTGGTAGAGCAGCTACACAGATGGTTACTAACCCTCAATTAGTCCAACTTTTACAAGTACAAGAACAAATGGCTAGGGCTTCGTGTATGGAATATGAATGTAATCAAGGTGACTACAACATGTTAGGTATGCCTCATAACACTCATTACTCAACCTATAAACCTTATCGAGCATTACAGAGATAATGGCAACAGTAACACAACAGATACCTAATTATATTTTAGGAATTTCAGATCAGCCAGATGAATTAAAATTAAATGGACAGGTAAAAGATTTACAGAATGCATATCCAGACATTACTTTAGGATGTACAAAAAGAGCTGGTAGTAGATTTATAAAAAAAATAGCTGCACCAGCTTCCGGTCAAATAAGTTGGTTCAATATTTATAACAGTGAAGATAACCAATACATATGTAATGTAGATCAAACTGGAAAGATAACTGTTTTTAGAAGTTACGATGGTGAAGAAATTCCAGTTGATTATTCAGGAACTACTGGTACTAACAAGGCAGATTATTTAAATGGTTGGACTAAATCATCTGACATACAAGCTTTAACTTTAAACGAACAAACCTTCTTAACTAACAGAACTAAGACAACAGCAATGAAACCTGTGAAGGATGCAAATAATAATCTCACAGGATTTGGTTCACCAGAATTAGTTAACGAAGCAATTATTGAATTAAAAACCATATCTTATGGTAAGCAGTATGCATTAAATATTTATGACCCTCAAAACCCAGGAAGTCCAGTTTCAGAAACTAGAGCTACTTCTATAGCAGCCCGACAAAACTTTAATTCTAATAAATCTAATGACGGTAAATGTAGGGGTATGACCAGAGAGGTTATAAATGCACCTAATAATTTAAGGTATGAAATAGATATTAGATGTACACCTGTAGTTGATCCAGGAAATATTGGAAGTAATACTACTGGACCTCAATATGATGACTCTTATCAAGAATTTGCAAAACTACAATTTGGTGGAGAAGGTTACGTAACAGGTAATACTCATGGTTACACTACCGAAAAAAATGGAACTGGTACAGTTGAAATTAAATCTCATGTAACCATAAAATCATATTGCAATATTGCTAAAGTTAGACCTCCAGCAACCTCATCAAGTGCAGACGAAGCAGTAACCTCTGCTGGCATATTAGGTGGGATGAAGGATGCATTAGATGCAATATCAAATACTGGTATTACTGCAACAATTACTGGTAACTGTCTACATTTAAAACGTGCTACTCCATTTGCAGTAGAAACACCTGAACGTCAATTAATAAACATTATTGGTAATGAAACTAATAATGTTAGTGATCTTCCTACTAGTTGCAGACATAACTTTGTAGTAAAAATTGTAAACAGTGGTGATGAAGATGATGATTTTTATTTAAAATTTAATGTTCCAAATGCTGGTACAGCTAACCAAGATTATTTTGGAGAAGGTTCATGGGAAGAATGTGTAGCACCATCTAGTGAAATAACAATAGATAAAACTACCATGCCAATTAAATTGGTTAGAGAACTTCCTGGAAATGTTTATCCTAATGGTAGGTTTCTTGTTCAAGAAATTGATTACACTGAACGAAATGTAGGTGATAACAATACAAACCCTATACCAAGTTTTATAGATAGCAACATTGAAAAAATGATGTTCTTTAGAAATAGATTAGTAATCTTATCTAAATCTAATGTCATCGTATCGAAAACTAATGACTTTTTTAATTTCTTTAGTACGACAGCTATGAACGAGGTATCTGCTGACCCTATAGATATACAAGCAAGTTCAACATTTCCAACTACTTTATTTGATGGTATAGAAGTTAACACTGGTTTATTAATATTTAGTTCTAATCAACAATTTATGTTGACTACAGATAGTGATGCTTTAACACCAACTACAGCAAAAATAAATTACTTATCTTCTTACAATTTTAATGAAGAAACTAATCCATACTCATTAGGTATAACTAGTGGTTTTATAAACAGCTCTGGAAAAAATTCCAGAATTTTTGAAATGACTAATATTGCTAGAGAAGGTGAACCACAAGTATTAGAACAAAGTAAACTCATAGCAAAAAGATTACCTATAGATATTACTAAAGCTGCTGTATCTAAAGAAAATAGTTTACTAATGTTAGCAGCGGTAGATGGTACTGAAGTTTGGGGATTTAAATATTTTAATAATGGTGAAAAACGTATTCAGTCTGCATGGTTTAGGTGGTCTTTAACTGGACAATTTGTACATCATGCAATGGTTGATGATGTTTATTATGTTGTATTAAAAGTAAATAATAACTATTACATTGAAGCTATTGATATTAAGACGCAAGGTGCAACAGGTTATAGAGTAACTAATCAAATTGGTACAGATAACTATAATATCCATTTAGATAGACAATCAGAGATTGCTCAATTAACAAGTGGTTATAGCTCTAACAAAACTACCTTTACTAGACCTACTGGTTACGAATCAGATACAACTGGACAACTAGCTGTTTATAACAAAAATGCTGGTGATCATATTGGTGATTACGCTTTAGTAAATCCAGTGTCAGGATCAACAACACAATTAGAAATTGCAGGAGATTGGACTAATAAAGGTACATTAATGCTTGGTTATTTATATGATTACAAAGTTGAGTTACCAACTATTTTCGTTACCAGTTCAGCAACTGATGGTAAAACTAGATCTGATACAAGATCATCATTAATAGTCCATCGTATACATTTAAACTTTGGTGAAATAGGAAATATTGATACAACAATTTCTAGAAAAGGAAGAACACCTTTTACTTATACTGCAAATTACTCAGCTGCTGTAATAGATCAATATCAATCTAATGAATTGCCAATATTAGAGGACTATACACAGACAATACCTTTGTACGAAAGAAATACAAATCTAAATATAACTATTAAATCAACTCATCCAGCACCAGCTACTCTTCATTCGATGAACTGGGAAGGAGATTACAACTCAAGATATTATAGACGTGTCTAAATTTATTCACCCTGCTACAAAAGAAAGTGCTCTTGAAGTAGCTAAGAATTTAAGACCTGATGATTACAGAGAAATAGTAGAGGGATATGGATTACTACCTACAATCCATCTTCCTCTCTTTGTACAGTCAGGAGAAAATATAGTTTTCACTGTGCCAAACGGCAAGACTGCTGGCATGGCGGGAGTGGAAGCCGATGGAAGAATATGGATGCTTTGTACCCCAGAGATTCATAAATATCCATTAACTTTTGCACGAGAATCTAAGCGTTGGGTAGACCAACGAACTGAACCACTGTTGTGGAATATTTGCGATAAACGCAATAAAGCACATCTAAGACTATTAAAATTTTTAGGATTCAAATTCCTAAGAGAAGTTTTACATGGTCCAAATTATTTACCTTTTATAGAATTTTGTAAAATACCATGTGTTCCAAAAATTTCGGAAAAATGTCCCCAGGAATGGGAGCTGGATTAGGATTTGGTCTTGATGCCTTTGGTGCATTAGGCGGATTTTTTCAGCAAAGAAAAGAAACTGCTGCTTATAACGAAGCAGTAACAAGACGAAACAGACTTCTTATTAATGCATACGATACAAAGAATCGTAATGAAGAGAATATCTGGAGAAATAATAAAATTGATCTAGATATAAATACAGATCAAAAATATAGAGAAGCTGTTAATACTATTGCTGAAAATCAGTTAAGAGCTAGAGAAGTTGCAGGTGATGCTGCTATTGCTCAACAAAAAATATTAGCTGAAATGATGAATGCCAGAGGAGCTAGAGAGCAAACTGGAAGACGTAGTGGTAGAGGAAACATTGCTATGTTAGGTGCTCAATATTCTGCTATTGGAGCTAAAGCTGCATTTGCTAGAGATGCTGCAATTTTAAATGAAAGCAAATTAAGAAGAGCAGTAACTGAAGTTGCACAAGGTAACTATGTTCAATACATAACTGGTAGACCTAGCCCAGCTGCACCACCAATATTAGAAGAGTACAAATCTCAACCAAGTTTCTTAAGCACTGCGTTACAGATTGGTTCGGCTGGTCTTAATAGATATATGCAGTGGCAAGATAAAAAAGCACCTGATACTAAAAATGATGGTTCATGGTATTTACCTCCTATAGACGAACAAACACCAAAACCTGAAGCTCCTTATCAACAGCTACCTTTTATGCCAGAGAGCTTTGAACCTAATCTACGAGCAATACAACAACCTGAATTTTTAGGTGGTGATGTTGAATTAGGTAATGAACTACTTAGTTTTGTTAGGGATAAAAGAGCAGCTAATACACTCAACACTGAAATTTTTAATCCTTTTGGAGTAGGTTAAATGACATATAGTGAAGTATTAAGAGGCTTAACAGCCGGAGAAGAATCCAACATTTCACGTGTAGCTAGAAACGATGAAAGGCGTTTAGCTGACATGAAAGAACGTGGTATAGAAAGGTTAAGAGCTGTATCTACATTCTCTTCTACCTTGGATCAGTTCATCCAAAAAAAAGTTGATAAACAAATTGAAGATGATAAATTAACTGGAAAGCTTAAAGCTATTGAAGAAGATTTAGAATCTAAAGATCAGACAGGAACTACACAAATACCTGAAGAAAGTAGACAAGAATATTTAACAGATAAAGAAACCGTTATTACTGGTAAAAAACAATTTAACCAAGTAGCTAATGACATCATTGAAGAAGGTGGAACATACGAAGAAGCTAGTTCTGTCAGTAATTTATCTGGTTGGGCTTTATATAGTTATGTTCAACAAAAATCAAAAATAGCTGCTGACGGTTATGAGGATTGGTTAGCTGGTGAAATGCAAGCTAATGAATCTCTACAATTAGAAGTTAATGGAGTAACATTTACACCTTCTACAGCTGAGACATTAGATCAAAAAGCTGTTGCGATGAAGGCTTTAAGAAGACAGTATATAATTGAAAACAATTTATTAGATGTCAATAGAGCTCTACTAGATGACAAAGAAGTAGGTTTTTATGACAAAGTACAGAGTGCTCATAGCAAACTAACTAAGCAATATGAAACTGATAAAGATATTGATGATGGTATAAAAACACGTACTGATGCTGTAGAACAATTTATTGTTAATAAAGATTTTGAATTATTACTTGGTGAGATAAAAAGAACTCGTAAACCAGATGGTAGCTCGTACAACAGAAAAGAAGCATTAGATGAAACTTTTAAAATATTAAAAGGTTTAGCTTTATCTGGAGATATAACTGTTGAAGAATTAGATGCTTTACAAGAACAAGAAGTAACTATAAATGGTGAAACTTATACAGCTGGTAGATGGAGAAAAAGGTGGGCACAATTAAAACTCGATATTGTTGAAGCTAATAGAGAAGTAATGAAGGCAGAGCAACTTGAGTTTGAGATGCAGGGTGATATGTATGTTATGGATATACAGGCTAAAGAAAAGGAATTATTAGATGAAGGCAAAAGATTTTCTGAAGCAGAAATAGATGAAATGATTGCTAACTGGAATCCACAATTTGGAAAGGTAGATCCATATTTATTAGATTTAAAAAATCGTTCTGCTGAAGATAAAATTGATGACGATCTTATTAAAATTTTTGAGGAAAAAATAAAAAATAAACAGCCTATATATCAGACTGATGTCAACAGAATACAAGACCCAACTAAATGGGCTAGGTGGACAAAGGTAGCTAAAGAAGCTGGTTCGCTTGCATCAGAGGAAGATTTAAGAGATCAAGCTGTTAAAGGGGTTATTGAAACAGCATTTTTTGAGGGTGTAGAACGACCTTCTGGAGAGAAATGGAGAGCTGCCAATGCTCAAGCAACTGAAGAATATAATAGATTGTTTGCCTTAAAAAGAGGAAATTTTGAAACTGTAGAAGACACCCATGATGCAGTTATGAAGGAACTCAAACCTCGTATTGTTGCTGGTGAATTTAATATATGGGACTGGGATAAACCAGATAGTGGGACAGCAGATCAAACTTATTTTAAAAATAAAAAAATAGCTATTGCAGCTGTTGAGATTGATTCAAACTACATAACTAGAAGTGTAATTCCAGGAACTGAAGATGCTTTAAAAACATACATAACATCTAAAGGTAAAACTGTTCCACAAATATATGAAGATCTTGCAGTATCAATAAATAAGGGTAACCCTGATAATCCTATATCTCCATCAGGTCTAGCTTATTTACAAGCTAAAGCAGCTGGTGATGATGTAGAAAATATTAAATCTGAGATTGATAAAGAAATTGATGAACTTCCTAAACATGTAAGACAGACTCTTTTAAGGCACTCAGATCAATACAAAGTAGCAAGAGCAAAACTTGAATTACTAAAAGAAGATGGAGATATATCCTATAACGATATTGAGTATTTAATACATGAAGTTGCTCAACAAGATATTGATAAAGACAATGAACAAAAACCTATACAACAAGAACTAGAACCTCGTATAGGAGATTGGAAAGATATTGAAGGTATAGGTTATGTTGTTTGGGATGGAGATGAATGGTTAAGAAAAGGTAATAAAGGTAGATATAAACAACCTTATTTAGGAAATGTCGAAAACTATAGAGATATTGATAACTACGTCAAACCATACGATGGAAACTATACCGGAGATATACCACTAGGAGCTTGGTACAAGTTACCAAATGCTATTGGTTACGCTGTCTGGGATGGAAAGAATTGGGTAAGAAGTGGAAACAAAACACGAGCTGCTCAATACGAAGGCGAAGTTACAGAACTCATAGATGTAGATGGAGAAGTAAAACAACTCTCTTGATAAAAAATGGAAAAATTGTATGAGGATTACGATCCTTCACAACTCAATACTTCTGCACTCAAAGAAGAAGCTGAAGTAATGGATCAAGTAATGGATCGAGAAGAAGAAATCGAAGCCATACTTGAAGAAACAAAAGAAACACAAAGCGCGGAAATGGACCAAGCCATGGCTGAGGTTGAAGATCCGCGAAATAAAGAGGGCTGGGGACTTAAAGCTATAAGTAAAGAACTTGGATCTGCTATAGGTGGTGGATTCCAAGACACAGCCTCTTCTCTTGTTACTGTGCCAGAAAGAGCTATTGATATGTTCAGTGGTGAAATGGTAGAGGAACAAGCAACTGATGAAGGATATAAGGCGGAATGGGATGATTGGTTTGTAGATGATAAAAACCCTATTGAAACTAGAACTTGGTGGGGAGGAGCCATACGTGGCTTAGTTCATTTTGGATCAATGGTTCCAGCTAGTGTCCTTGCTTTAAAAGCTGCTGGATTAGGTGGTATAGCTGCTGCTACAGGAGCTGGAGGTACATTACTTAGAGGTGCTGCTATTGGTGCCACCTCAGACCTTATGTCTAAGTACAGTCAAGAAAACAATGCTTTAGGCATGGTACGAGACAGATTTGGTTGGATAGATACACCACTATCTACTAAAGATGACGATCACCCTGCTATGAAAACATTGAAGAATGTTGTCGAAGGTATGGGTATTGGTGCGTTTTTTGACGCTGCAAGTATTGTGCTAGGTAAAGGAATTAAAAAGATAAAACCTGGAAAAAAAGGCAAAGTTATTGAAGTTGATGGTGTTGAAGATGCTGTACAAAAAGCAGCAAAGAGAACTGACAGTATCAATAAACAGAATGTCGAAATGGCTATGGATCAAGTCAAAGGTGAAGACTTTGGTGCATACAAGAACAGAAGCATGGCTAATAAATGGCAGGGTGCTACTACTTCTATTGATGATGCCTATGACGTAGATCAGTCACTTAAACGTATTAATAATGAATACGGTGCTGAAATGGGATCTGCTGGATCTACCTACACACCAGCTGGTTTAAAACGTATTCAAGTTAATGCAAACATGGCATCTAAAGACTTACAAAGAGTAATGTCTCAATTTATGAGTGATGCCAGAGTAAAAGAAGAAGTAGGTAAGGCTGCTGCTGATAATAAACCTTTATATGAATTATGGGGTGATGCAATAGCATTAGCTCAAAAAATATATGAAGGTAGAAATACAAGCGAATTAACTGCTACAGAATTTTGGTCTCCTTTAGATAAAAACAGTAAATTATTAGGAGTAAATTTTATTGATTCTAATCAAGTTAAAGCTTCTGAATTAGTTATTGGTTCTTTATTAAAAGAGATAAGAGATTCTGGTATTACAAATAGAGAGTTATATAACATAGCTGATTTAAGAGATATAGATTCACCAGCTGCTGCAATGTATGACAAAATCATTGCTGGAGTTATTCATGTAAATACATCTAAGAAACTACAAAGTTATTCATTTGCTGGCTTACAAAATAGAGGTATGAAAAAACCTACTAGAGCACAGATCAAAGCAGAGATACAAGCTGATGCTGAACAATCAATTAAAGCTCATCAACTAGCTATGCAAATGGCTGGTGATGGAGATGATGATTTGTTTAAAGCTTATATGGAAGCTGTCTCAATGGGTGGTGATATTCATAACCTTACTGACTTTGATAACTATATAAGAAAAAAGTTTCTTGGTGGTAAGTTCACAGATGCGAAAGGGAAGATTAAAAAAGAATCAGGTTTAATTGTTAGAGGTATGGGTCGAGTAATGACCAATAGCGTACTTAGTGGACCTAAAACTCCTATGCGAGCAATTTTAGGTACAGGTACTGCAACATTTTTAAGACCTATATCTATGGCTTTAGGTGCTGCCATGCGTGGTGATGGTGCTACTATGCGTGCTTCTTTAGCATCAATGAATGCTATGCGTGAAGCTTTACCAGAAGCTTGGACATTATTTAGAAAGAATTTAGATAGTTATTGGTCAGGTGATTTATCAACTATTAAAACTAGATTCCAAGAAGTTACTAAAGGTGACGAGCAATGGAAAATGTACACCGATTGGATTGAGAAAAAGACTGCTGCTGGAGAAGCTACAGCTGGAGAACGATTTGCTTTTGGTGTAGCTGATGCTATTAGATGGACAAATGATAATAAGTATTTAACTTATTCAACCAAAATAATGGGTGCGACTGATGACGCATTTGGACTGATATTAGCTAGAGCTAAAGCAAAAGAAAAAGCTATGCGTGAAGCAATGGATTTGTACAACACAGGACAGATCACAGAAATTTCACCTGAAATGCTTAAAAAATCTCAAGATGATTTCTTTAGTCAGATAATGGATGCTGATGGAAATATCATTGATGATGCAGCTTTATATAGTAAAAAAGAAGCAACTTTAACAAGTGATCTTCATGGATTTGCAAAAAAACTAGATGCAACATTTAGTGCTAATCCTTGGACTAAACCATTTCTATTGTTTGCAAGAACAGGTATAAACGGACTTGAATTAACTGCTAAACATACACCTATTTTCAACATGCTTGTTGAGGAAAGTAGAGATATATTTACAGCTACCAGTAAAAACTTAGATAACGTAAGACGCTACGGAATTACTAACGCTACTGAATTAGCTAATGCCAAAGCTCTTATGAGAGGAAGAATGGCTATGGGTTCTGGTTTGATACTCATGGCAAATATGCACTTTATAAATGGTGGTTTAACAGGTAATGGTCCATCTAACAGACAACAACGTCAGCTTTGGATAGATAGTGGTTGGAAACCTAGAAGTATAAAGATTGGTGATGCATGGGTAAGTTACGATGCATTTGAACCATTCAACTTAATACTTTCAACTATTGGTGATATTGGTGACCATATGAATCAAATGGGTCCTGAATGGACTGAGAAGCAATATAGAAAATTAGCTGTTGTAGTTATGCAAGGTTTATCACAAAAATCTTATCTAGCTAGTATTCAGCAATTTGTTGATTTATTTGCTGGACGTGAAGGTCAGATGGAAAGAATCCTTGCAAGTCTTGCCAACAACTCTTTGCCTTTATCTTCTTTAAGAAACGAGCTTGGTAAACTATTTAATCCTTATATGAAAGAGCTTAATGCTGGTATAGGGGATTCTATTAGAAACCGAAACTTGTTTATGGAAGGTTTAGCTGGAGAAGATGCAGTACCTACTAAATATGACATGCTTACTGGTAGACCAATAAGAGATTGGGACTTCCCAACTCGTATGTTTAATGCTATCAGTCCATTCAATATTAGCTTAGATTACAGTCCAGGACGGAAGTTATTGTTTGATAGTGGTTATGACTTAAGAACAACTACCTTCTCATATACATTTGGTGGTGTAAACGTCAGCTTTAAAGATCATCCTCATATAAGATCTAAATTCCAGAAAGCTATTGGAGATCAAAACCTTCAATATGAATTAGATCTATTAGCTAAAGATCCTGAGATTATTGCTTCTGTTAAATCTATGGAAGCTGATACATGGAATGGGAATAGGCAAAGAGATCCTATGAAAGCTTATTATCACAACGATATTATTAAAGCTTTATTTGATAGAGCTAAGAAGAAGGCATGGTCAAAGATTAAGGATGATCCAGAAGTCATTCAGCTTATGAAAGAAAGTAAGGAAAGAAAGGTCGATAACCTTGCTTCAAATAAAAAAACAAGAAACTTCACTCGTGAAGAAAAAATTCAAAATATTTTAAATAACAAGAATAAATAAATGGCATCCGAAAATCGACACAATGGCGGTGGGACCGGTCCATTTAACTTTACCTTCCCATCCATACAACAATCAGATATAAAAGTCAGCGTTAATAATACTGATTTAAGTTCTGGATTTACTATAAATAATTATAATTCAGTGTCTGGTGGTAATGTAACTTTTTCAAGTAACACTGCTTCAGGAACAAACAATGTACGTATTTATAGAGAAACTGAACCTGAGACATTAGCAGCTACGTTTGTTTCGGGATCTTCAATTAGAGCTATAGATTTAAATACTTGTAATAAGCAATCTTTATTTGTAGCTGATGAAAATACAACAAGATTAAATAATTTAGCATTAGGTAATTCAGGATCAGCAATTGTAATTAGTGGAACTAATATTGCTGACAACTCTATTACAACTCAAAAGATTTTAGATTTAGAAGTAAAGACTGCTGATTTAGATAACTCTGCTGTAACTACAGCAAAAATAGCTGATCTAAATGTAACTTCAGCAAAAATAGCTGATCTAAATGTAACTTCAGCTAAACTTGCAACTGACGCAGTTACTACTTCAAAAATAGCAAATGCCAATATAACTGGTGCAAAGTTAGCACAAAGTTCTGTTGGTACAGGCATGATAGTAGACGGTGCAGTCACCCAAGTTAAATTAGACAGTGCTCTTCTTGCAGCCTTACAGACAACTTTCAGTAATCCAATAGGAACTGTTATATGGTACGCAGGAGTCGGAGGAGCAGGAACGCCACCACCTACTGGATATTTAAAAGCTAACGGCGATACTATTCCTAATGGAACTGGAACTGTACAAAATATTACCGCAGATTTTTCTGCATTATACGCATTAGTTGGAGCTACGTTACCTGATCTTAGAGGTGAGTTTATTAGAGGTTGGGATGATGGAAAAGGTGTAGATGCTAATAGACAATTTAAATCTACACAAGCAGAGTTAATTAAATCACATAGACACTGGATTTCTAAAGCAGCGGGTCCTGATGATCTGAACTTTAGTGGTACTGGAGGTAGTCCTTCACAAGAATATGGTTTATTTGCTGATGCTGGTAATGGCAATATTAACGATGATAATAGTTATCCTAATGGGCGTTTTACCAGATTAGATCCTCAAACAAATGACAATGGAAACGGCAGTTTACATGCTGAAACCAGACCAAGAAACGTAGCTTTATTAGCTTGTATTAAATATTAAAAACAAAACAAACAATGGCATACCCATCAAATTATCAAGCAATCAAACAGATTGAGATATTAGGGGAAGTTGGAACGGCTAGGCAATTAACTGCTGGTTCTGCATCTTCTAATACTGCTCTTACAACATCAGTTAATCGTATATCAATGCGAGCTGTTGGAGCAGACATACGTTATAGCGTTGGGATAGGAACCCAAACAGCTAATGGAAATACAAGTCATTTCATTGCTAATGGTGAAAGACTAGACATTGCAGTACCTGGCAATGCAAACATAGCCGTCATCAGAGATGGCACAGTGAATGGAACTTTAGAACTCACGGAGCTTATTTAATGAAAACGACTGCTTCAAGGGCGAGTGCAGTCAGTCAAACTAGAGGTTTTGGTGATCTTCTATATGACAAGGCTGGATCTCGCCCGTCCTTAGACCTAGATTTTGCTGGCACAAGTAGTTTAAGAGATAAGATAACTGGAGAATATTTAGTAGATCATACGAGAGGAACTACAGGGACATATATAGATAGTGAAGGTTTGGTTAAAGAAGCACCTATAAATTATTTACCGAACTCAACTAATCCAACACTATGGGGGAAAGGTTCTAACACCACATTAACTGCTAATGCATTTACAGCTCCTGATGGAACCCAAACTGCACATAGAGTACAATTTAGTGCTGGTCAGGGTACATATTTAGCACTACCAGCAGGTGCAATAGTTGCAGGTGAAACTTACGTTTATTCAATATGGTTAAAGAAAAATGGATCTAATACAACCACTTCTCTGTTTATTAATGGTGCAACTACTGTAGGAGAAAGTTCAGCTAATCCTCATTATCAAGTTACACTTACAGATGAATGGCAAAGGTTTACAAGAGTATTTACTGTATCTAATAGTTCTTTAATTGTTCAAATTGATAACTGGAACTCTCAAGCTGAAGACTTTTTATTTTGGCATCCACAAGTAGAAAAAGGTTCTGTTGCTACAGATTATATAACAACAACATCAGTACCAAACTCAGCACCACGATTCACCCATGAGCGTGTTGAAACTGGGAACTTAATAACCAAATCAAATCAAATTTATGATTGGGGTAGCAATTCTGGAGGTAGTGTAAATGCTGCTGATATTCAGTCTTATGCTCATCCTAATCCTGTGGATGGAAAATTTAATGCATATAAATTTAAAAAAGTAACAGGAAGTACAATTAAAACTGGTGTAACAATTAATGGTCGTAAGACAGTTTCTGTTTATGTAAAACCCATTAGCAATCCTTGTATTGTTCAGTTAATGTATCAACTTTCTGGTTATAGTAGAGCTAACTTTGATTTGATAAACAAAACAACAGGAGGATCTGGTACACGAACTATCCATGAAGCAAGTAATGGGTGGCTACGCTTAGAGTGGACTCCTGATGCTGGTTCAGGTGATTCAAGTGGAATTGAAATTTCAGCTAAAGCAGATAATATAAACGCTAGTAGAAATAGTGGTTCGAGTACAAATGAATTTTATGTTTATGGTACTCAAGTTGAAACTGATGGTAACGGTGCAACAGCTTCTGCTCCAAGCATTGACACATTTACAAGCCGTGCAAGTAGTGCGACATATGTTGATAGTGCTGGGTTGGTTAAGACTTCGGCAGTCAATAAAATTACTTCTTCAAATTTTATTGGCTGGTCGAAAGATAATTCTTTAACAATAATTACTCGCAATAACCAAATAAATCCATTTGGTGAATACGTTGATAATAGGGTAATTGAATTAAGTCACAGTAATGTTACCTCTACGGGAGTAATGTATCAAACTGCAGTCGGAAAAGGAGCTGGTGTAATATCAGTCTATGCAAAAGCTAATACTTTTGGTTATTTAAATTTTGGTATTCAAAACCCTAAAGAAACTATTAGTTTTGATTTAGTTAACGGTACTATTCACTCTCGTTCTTCAACTAGAGCAGGAGCGATAGAAGATGTGGGAAATGGCTGGTATAGATGTTCAGTACATGTAAGTGGTAATGGTAATTGGATAATTTTTCAGCCACATGCTGGTGCAACACATTCTAGTGATTCAAGAGTACAAATAGTTGGAGCAGGATCTATCTTCTTATACGGAGGTATGTATGAAAGTCCAGCATCTCAACCATCAGATTTTGTTGAAAACCTTACTTCTTCAGCAGTATCTCTTCCTAGATACAGCCACGACCCAGAAACATTAACACCAACAGGTTTGTATTTGGAACCTGCTGCGACTAATTTGATTATTAGAAGTAATGAGATGAACAATTTTGGTGGAGCAAATCAAACACTAAATACACCTGATGTAATTGCCCCTGACGGTACTAATACTGCACTTAGTTTAAATAGTATTCAAAATGGTTTTGCTTATGGATTTCCATTCAATCAACAAAATCATGATAATAATAGAATAGGAAAAAGATTAAGTTATTGGATTAAGAAAGCTGATTTTGATGAAATTCATTGTACTAATAATAGTTATCTTAAATGGACTTTTTCTACAAAATCATTTACAAATAATGGTTCTTTTACTTACAACGAATCGTTTGAAGAATACCCTAATGGTTGGTTTAGATTATCTTATACAATACCCGCAGAAGCACCTAACCATACATTAATGGGAGCAGTTGGATCCCCTGCTAATACAATAGTTGCGTATTATTGGGGTTTTCAGTTAGAAGATAGTCCTTATGCAACTTCTCTTATTCCAACATCAGGTTCACAAGTAACCAGAGCAGCAGACGTATATACCTCAACAGCTAATCTTACAGAAACCTTTGAACCAAGAGGTTTGTTGATTGAAGAAGCTAGGACAAATGTTATTCATAATAATACTGCGATTGATACTGCTTGGAATAATAGTCAATCAGGCTGGTTAATAGGTAGAGGTAGTATTACTGCAAATAGTGATATAGCACCTGATGGTACTCAGACAGCAGATAAATTTGTAGCTAATACGGAAAATCATGGTTTACATGGTCCTTATGTTCCTAAAACTTGGACTTCTGGTGCTACTGTTTTATCAGCATATGTTAAAGCTGCTGGTTTAAATTATGTAAGTTTAATAAGTCAAACTGGAGCACATAATACTACTAGAGTAGTTCAGTTTGATTTAACTAATGGAACTGTTAAAGTTTCTAATAATGCTACAGGTGAAATTATAAATGTAGGAAATGGATGGTATCGAGTAATAGCTAAAATAACTGACAGTACTGCTCAACAATACTTTTTAATATTACCTAATCAGGGAG
>Ga0209348_1000438_pt1 | contig 22325 bp, 35 predicted proteins | sample ETNvirenome_2_30_FD_184065 | JGI IMG/M metagenome (GOLD analysis project Ga0209348, IMG submission 184065) | Marine viral communities from the Pacific Ocean - ETNP_2_30 (SPAdes) (version 2) | ecosystem: Environmental > Aquatic > Marine > Oceanic | place: Pacific Ocean | collected 2013-06-22
TATCTGGCCATGGCAGCTGCTCATGCTTTACAATTAGATCAAAATGCTCAATAAAAATAGATCTGGCTTCATCAAAGCCGGCCTGTTCTCTGGCCTTATTGCCTCTTGTATATAATGGAGTCCTTGTATTTTTTAATTCTGGTGGCTTCTCCTCTACATAATTTGACTCTGTATGCGGCCAATGCTTTCTGCATCTATGGCAATAACTAAAATCTTCCTGTATACTGACACTAAAATCTTTCCCGCAATCTGGTTGTGGGCAAACCGCTCTAGTGCCGCGCGAATTCACGCGACTAAAGTGCGGTTTCAAATTGTATTCTTTTTATTGTGTAGATTTAGAAGATCTTGAAATATACTGATACCGGCATCAATCTTTTTACGGTCCACCTTATGCTGGTGGTACTTTACCTCAGTTTTATCAAATCTTAATATCATGGCATAAGCAAATTTTCGCGCATTTTTAGATTGCTTTAGCTTCTTTGGCGCACCGCGTTCCATCACATAATAATCTACATTTTTATCTTTTTCCATCATATGTACGTACTGAGATATTTGAATTTTATGCTCTTTATATAAATATTTTGAACTTTTCCAATCAATCAAAACCAAGTCATCGCCAACCTTACCAACACAGTCCACTGTGCCAGCTACACGCTGGTCATTATCTACCAGTATAACCTCACTTGCCAATGGTTTAAATTTTACCTTGTTTGCCCAATTTAAATAACCAGTGAAACACTTCATAGCGCTTACAAATTGATTCTCAGTAAAATCTCTTGGGTCCACATCAAAACCACGTTGGTGAGCTTCAATTAATATATGTAACAGTGTACCAGTCTCCCCGGCGTCTTTTAGCATAGCGTCTACATCATTACCTAAAGCCGTTTGACGCTTTGCCCAAGCCATTAATGCGTTTTTATTCCAACCTAAATTTTCTCCAATAATCGTAGTAACACTTGGAGCCTTTGTCTCATCATCAAGTAGGTACATGTGACCATGTTTTTTAAACTTATTATATTTTAAAACATCGCCAATTGTTTCATCAAAGCCGGCTTCCACAAAGCCTTTATCCTTATTGTGTTTTAATAATTTCCCCATTTTAAATTCCTATGTTATGCGTTTTTAATTAAGTCTGCTAATTTTTGTTTTATACTACTGCTTTGCCACGCCTGTTTACATACGCTTATCATCATCATCATTGTAAACAACCCGATTGCAAAAAAGAAAAATGCCAATGACAGCACTAATGCTTCTACACACCATTCAGCAACGTCAATCAGAAACATGATCATCCTCCTCAAACAGCATATCTAGTTTTTTATTTATTGCTAATAATAATAACCATATGCGCTTAAACCAGATCCAAACATACCACTTCATCAAAAAGTAAAACACTACACCAAATAGCGCAACCATCAACACATCCATCACCCCGGTCATCATTACCTCATATAAATACCATTTTGCCATACTATCTCCTCATGTTTTTGCATCGCGGACATGTTTTAATCTCTTTACCATATCTAGGTATGACACCAAATGGATAGATCATATGGTCCACTGCATGTACGCGTTTATTTACTTTTTCCCACACTTGGCCACAATGTCCGCAAGCTTTCAACACATCATCAACTATTAGTTTACGACCTCTGGTTTCTTTATTTTTTATGAATAACATTACCCAATTTCCTCCCTTACCTTCATTGTAATATCATGTTCTCTTCCACTTTTATCTATATACGCAGCAAAGTGTACCTCAGAATTTTTTCTGCGATCCATGAACGATTTCATATCTTTTACTAAATCTTTAAACGAAAAGGCCATAAACATTGCATCTTCCCATTCGTCGTGTTCATTGTCATATGCAATGCTACCAGCATAATGTCGTTCCATTAACTAAACTCCGGAAAATGTTCGTAACTGTAAAACCACTTACGATGTTTTGTTTGATTGTTCTTACTGGTTTTTAATGCAAGCGATAGCGCATGTGTATTTTCATAAGGCACATATGCAATGATGTCATCTGGCATGTAATACACAGCGACGACGTCAATTCTATTCGTATTTTTATATTTTGTCAAGCTTACCTCTACAGCCGTACCGCGTTTTAATTCTGTAACAGTTTTAATTTGGACTCGCTTCATTGAGCCGTTATTTAATTCAACAATAAGATCTACTTGTTTTGAATCCACAACTGGTACGTAAATACCATATCCTTGCTGTATTAAATTTTTTTGCACAGCTAGCTCGCCCATCTTACCTTTATTTAGACTGTGCATAGCGATTGCTCCATAGCTGCTGCACACTCTGTAATTGATTTTGTTCTAGAGTATAAAATTGTCCATACCCTGTGTCTTTTATGTTGGTCGAGCGCAGTAAATCTTGTGCTGTAGCACCGCCCTGAATGGTATAATGCGGTAAATCAGCTGTAACTAATAAATAAATGTCGGCATCTTCAAATCTTTTATTGAGTTTTGCCTGTAGATAACCGGGGTTGTATGTAGTGGTCTTTACATCAACTTTACGGCCAGTAATGATAAGATCGTAGCCACGCCTGTGTGGTCCTACTGATAAATCTGGAAATCGATTAAACGCTTTGGCTACCGCTATTTCGCCAGCCATTCCATTTATGTCTGGATCAAGTTTTTGTTTGCGTGTACTCTTTCCATTTTTTTGGTTCTGTAGCAGTCTCTCCGCTCCGCTCAGTAGTGCCATGCTCAGTTCCATCTGGTTTAGTGTTATCTTCATTTGGTTGTGGTTCTTTTTTAAGTCCAGTGTATAAAACCATGTAATTACAAATGTCCATCGCTCTGGAAAATACCGTTTCATCAGATACTTGTACCCCGGTTTTTGCGTCATTACATATTGCATCTACATGCTTCAATACGTAGACCATTAATGCTTGCTCTGGCGTAATACCCAGCCGAGCAGCAACATGTTTAAAATTATATAGTCGGTCAATATTTGAGATCGTATACTCAACGCTCTTAAGATCACTTAGAGACATTGCAGCTTCAAAAAATTCTTTTCTATGTTGATTAAATTCTTTACTGTTCATCGTTCTTCTTAAAGTTTTTTGGATTGTCTAAAAATCTTAATATTTCGTCGCATACGTCCATAGCGATTTCTATGCGCTTTTCTTCATTTAAGGCGATTGCAGATGTTTCTGTGTGTGTATGTTTTTTCAAAACCTTATCTACGCTACTACCAACGATTTCAACTAAATTTGCTCTTGCATTCATTTTATTATCTCCTAATGCTTGCGGGGCCTTGGCTGTTACCACCAACGCCGACCCTTGACCAGTTTTTACAACACTTTTGACCCCGCTTTCATGCACTGCGACATGATCGGCATTTTCAGCTGGAGAATTACTTGTTTTGCCAACTAAAAAGATCTCATTTGCCATTCTTTTTATTTTTAATTCTCCAGCGTAATCTTTATTTACTACGAAACACATTTCTCTAATAATCTTTTAAAAGTTGACTCACGTAAAATATATATCCAGCGACCTCTATCTTGCCTTGTCGCTACTAAATCACAGTTTTTAAACTGCAAGTACGCTGGTAGCTTTTTGCGACGTTTTACTTGTACTTTTAAATCTATATCATCGACTTTCGCTAAAATATCTACATCGCTTTTTTGCATAATGCTACGGCCATCACTACCCCATGCGCGTACTGCTTCGATGTCAAGGCTCTCAAATAAATTGAGAACCTCGACTTCACCACGGTAACCTTTTTTCTGGACGTTTATCAAAACGGCAAGCTTTCTTCTGAATCAGTTGCTTCTTGTTTATAAACCACACCTCCATCTTTAAATAACTCTTCTGGCCTGTAATGATCCTTCATGTTTGCCCACGCATCTTTTGCTGCTTTTGATAACGGCTTTTTTGGTACTGGAGCAATTCGGTATTGCGTTTCCATACCTTCTCCTTCTCGATGCACAATTACATCATAATCTGTTAAATCACCCCAATCTTCGTTTGCGTCAAAGAATGCTAATTCTTTAATAACAGTTTTTTGAGCCATTTCTAAAAATTTAACAGAATCGTTCATCCATACTGGTACAAACCAAAAATGCTTGACGTCATCCGCACCAGCTGGTACATCAGACATTGCTTTGTATCTTGTTGGTTTACGATCTTCCCATACTACGTAACCGGTGGTAGGTGCTGCAAGCACTCGAAACCGATTTTCACCGGGTTCTAGTCTTTGAAAAAGATCCGCTCCTCCGCTTTCCGGTACTTCGTAATCATTAGGTAATATTCCCATGTATTATTTCTCCTATTTGCTTGTTTTATTACGCAGTAATGTATAACCACGCCGTTCAACTTGACTCAACACTTGAGCCAATATTTTTTTATCAATTCCATTAGCTTTAATACCAATGTCTGATTTTAATATTTTATTTTTGTTTCCGGGTATGTATTCAACGGCTTTTATATTTGCGCTTTTAAGAATTTTTTTAATTTTAGCTGCAAACGCGTAACGCTCATTCTGGTCCGGTATGTGTACAATATATTGCACTAGACGACGCCTTGTGTCTTAAAAGGAAAGATAGACATCATACTTGAGAAGCAACGCCGTCTAGTGCTGCGGAGCATTAATTTGTATTGATTCGATTTCATCTAAACTTTGCACATTTATAAGTGTGCGATTTCCATATTGTTTTAACAACAAACTATGATTTGCCTTATTTTTCTTTTTTAAAGTAACCGCATATTTAAGACCTCTTTCCGAAACTCCTAAATATTCAGCTGCGTCCTTGATCGTCATCCAACCTATCTTGTTTTGTACTTTTTCTGTGGCCACTTTATACTACTTTCATCAACATTAAATATTTTTGTAATTACTAATTTATGTCTGGTTAAAAACTTACGTTCTCCATTAAATAACCTACATAGCATACTTGGAGACAGGCCGGTCATAGGCGATAAATCACGCAAGCTATATTGATATTTTTTCATTAAATCTTGAATTGTCCAACGGTTCTGTGATGTGTTTATAATCATATCTTGCGGTTAATATATTTAGATAGATATTTGTTTTACAAGTATTATTTTGTTTTTTGTGCATATTTATGCTTATATTCGACCATAAAGGAAAGGTAAGTAACATGGCATCTATTAGTAAACGTAAAGAAATCACAGCAAAAAAACCGTATGTGTTATCATACTATGATCCAGTGCTGTGCAAATGGAAGAAAGCAACATACAGCGACCAGCAAACAGCTCAAGAGGAATTGCTGCGTTGGGAAAATATTGCTCACTATCATAAAACACACAATCCAGTGTGGGAAGCATTATACTATCAAGCAGATGATACGATTACTATACAAGACGTATTTGAAGCATATACTAATAATGTACTGTCTCACAAGTTAAACCAGCTAACCATTACCAGATACACGGCTGTAATGAACAGCGTAGGTAAAATATTTAGCTTAGACACACCAGTTAAAAACATACGCAGCATGAAACGTGATGGACTTATAGGCTGGGAGATATATAAAGCAGAGCGCTCCAAAACATGTAAGCGTAATGGCGTCAATAGCTACTTGCGAGATCTCAGAAATATATTTATGTGGGCCAAGTGCAATGGCGGACCACAGGGTCAAGGTATGGTAAATTTTGAAGTAATCACTAAAAACGACAAGTACCATGCAAGTGAAGTTGAAGAGTTGCAGATAAAAATCTGGAAAGATGAAGAGATTATGACGCTGTTTAATCACCCGGGATTATCCGAGTTTCAATTAGACTTAATCACACTATACTTCCGCACTGGTGCTAGGGCCAAGGAGCTGCTGGGATATAATTACAAGAACAGGAAGAAAGAGCTGCAATGGTATCATGTGGACTTTGACAAGCGCGAGATCAGCATTTTACCAAAGCGCAAGCAATCTAGAAAGCTTGCAAAGCAACATCCAGTGGTCATGCAGATCCTTAGAAAGTGGAAAGATCAAGGTAACGAAAGGCCACTGCCATTTGCATATAAAAAACTTAGACAAATTATCCGTGAGATTAATGATATAACTGGTGTCCAGTTTACGTGCCATGATTTACGTAGGCTTAAAGCACAGCTGGCTGAAGAAGAATTCGGCGATATGCAGCTTGCTGGGTACGCTATAGGCGATACTACGCAATCAGTAGTACAACGTCACTACGCTCCAGTATCTCATGCAACCATGGATAAGATCAACAACAGCGTGGAAAGCGCTTTTAATCGTAAAATAGGAGAAGCATAATGAAAGTAAACATAGAAGTCGAATTATCTGTACAGGATATGATGGATTTTCTTTGCACCGCTTTTGAGGGCGGTGTGAATTACTGGGTTACATCTATCCTTGGTGAAGGCGGAGACACTGGTAAACTACCAGAAGGCCGCACCAAAATAGAACATGAGTATGAGTGGCTTGCTGTTGGTGGTAGTTTAAAAATAGGATATGACGATGAGGAGCGTCTTTACAGATACTTAGATCAAGATAAGCTACAGAAAGGTCTGCAAGAGTGGATTTCTAGAAAACCAGTACAAGTATACTATGATGGTGCGCGCAGAAATACAGCATTAGATTTGAGTATTATTGATGCTGGTGACGCAGATGAGATTGTGCAATTTGCGTTATTTGGAAAGCTTGTATTTGGCTAATTAGTAGCACGCCAGCGCGGTCCTCTCCATTGGGCCGCGCACCCTAAAACTCTTCTTCAATCCTTAATTTAAAATTAAATCGATTACTAGCCACTTGCTGCATCTTTAAATCTGATTGACCAAACCTCGCAAAGATATGACTACTCTCCGCATTAGTTCCAGTGTGTGTATTATCAATACTAAATATGAATGGCAAATGATTGCCATTTGTTACATTCCACACGTCATTAACAAATGAATCTCCGCTAGGATTGTAAGTATTATATTGAGCTGGCATTAATTCATCATGAGCTACATGACTCATGGTCATATCATAAATCATACGGCCGCCAAACACTTGTTGTTGTGTGGTAGTAGTAACAAATGGAGATTTAGATGTACTAGATGTCTGACGACCGTGATTTAACATTGTTGAAAATCTTTGCCCACCTATGCTTTCTTGAACATTTACACCATCAAAATCTATGGTTCTGGTTAAATTGACATCCACTGGAGCTGCATCAAAAAACTCGCCCACGAGTACACAGCCCACGGTAAGGTCTGTGCTGCCAAAAGATCCGTCGCCGGTGGTAACACCAGTTTGACCAGATGTACCCTCAAACTGTATACCCACATAACGCAAATCGTGTTCTGCTGACGTTACTAACGTACTACCATCTGATGCCGGCGCAAACATATTTGATGATCCATTTGCACCGCCGGCGTTTACTACTTCTGTGCAGTTTATTGCAGTTGCTCCAGTAAGATCGTCATTGGTAATGTGGCTTTTAGTATCGCTAGCTGATATTCTAATCTTACCAGATGCTGTGGCCAAATTATGATTTAAAATTGCAATAAATGATCGTTTGGATGCTGTTTCGCCAGTTACATCTAAGCTTAAGACAACATGATCATCTTTAGAAGCAGACGAAGCAGCAGTATCAAACGTCACTAAATTATGTGGACGCATGTCAAATAAATCTTCTTCAGTACCAAAACCGCTTTTAATTCCTACCAAGTTATTGCTTGTGCTGGTTGCCTGTACATCATAAAAACCATTAACTGATATACCACGCGATAAACGATAACTTATCTGATCACAGTAAAATCTAACTCTTGCTATGGGTAAATTGCTTGCCATTAGGACACCTCTCTTGCTGTTATATCAATCGATCCAATCTTTCTTACTAAGTTAGTAATCATAAAATATTTATTTGTAAATGCATCTGCACCAGCGCTATATGGCATATCAGAAAACAAAATTACATCCCCAGTCTCTAAGTTATATGCTTTGCTTGGATTAGTAATACTGCATGACACCACATCTTTTATATCGCCGTGCAAATGATCAATAAAACTGTAAAAATCAGCGTTATGATCTGTGGCTGGTGTTGTAGCTGGAGTGCCAACATTCATGTCTAAATTTACTTCTATAATATTTTCTTTATCATTGAAAGCAAACTTCTCTCTTTTAGTTGTATTAACTCCGGTAGTACTGGTTACGTATTCGTTGTTCTTAGCTGGGTGCAATTCATTATTGATTATCATTTTAGTAATAACATCATCGATGCTTGTTTGACTTAGTTTAAAAGAATTTCTTTCAATATCATTTTTAGTTATGGTTGCAGCTGCGTCGTTAGCTTGATAGGCGCTGTTTGATCCATTACCAACGCCCGGCATAATATAAGCCATGGATCCATCTGGCCTTCTTTTAAATATAAAATTAAACTCATAAGATAGTTGATCTAATTTATCTTTGAGATTAACTGGCTCTAATGCCCAATACCTTATTTTATAATTATCAATATGTCGTTTATCATGTAAACCGCCACTTGTTTCTGAGCTATCATGAAAGCTGGCTTCCCACCCATCTGGATCTGTTGGATTTATACCGGCATATCTAACCATTAAATCTCTGTGTACTTCATGCCCATGAGCAGCCAATGCGCTTGAACCACTGTATGTTTCTGTTAAGCCATTAGTTCCAATATACATGTGTTTTATTTTTTCGATTTCACTATAAGTACTTTTAGTTTTTGCTGTACCATCGAAATCACTTTCCACATCTAAATACATTATAAAATCGTTACATGTAATAGTTGAAGCTATTTGTGAACTTACTGACCATTCTGCTTGCAATCTTATATTCATCAACTGAGCATTATTATTATTGTAAACGGTTAACGCGTCAAGCTCTTGATAACTATTGCCGTAAATTGCACTAGCTGCTCCTAAATCATCGCCTAATGAATTACTATAATTCGCAGCTGTAGCGCTGTTTAAGTCTAAATAAGATCCGTAACTAAACGATCCAGATTGGTTTCTATATCCTACCCTAAAATCTATAAATGCTGTGCCAGTGTTGTTGTTAAATTGCACAAGTCCTTTCGCAATAAATTTTATTGCATTATACTTACCTCGTATTTGTGGAAAGTTAAAATGAATATTATTTTCTTGCGCCCCGGCCCCACTTAAATTGGTAAAACTTGCAGATGCACCACCAGAATTGTATGAATGTGCAAGTAGATTACCCATGCTTGTCCAATTACTAGCAGCTGTGGTATCAGAAAGACTTATAGGAGCTGCACCAAATCTTCTTCTTAAAGAAACATTGACTAAACCAATATTCGCATTAGAATCATAATTAGAATTATTATTTTCAGTTGCTGATTGATACGATCCACTATGTAACTGAACAAAAGAATCCATAGACTCTTCATAAAGATGCGGCCTTATGTCGGTGTAGCTTTGCGGCATGAGTAACAAAATTTCCGGATCGGACAACCGTAATACTGGCACTGGATGTACTTTTTTTGTTGCTTCTCTTACTTTGTGTTCATCACTATTGGCAGCATATTCACCATATGCAACTGGAATGTAAATATTACCAATACTTGACTTGTCTTGTGGAAAACTTATATTGTGCCAAGGCTCTGGACTTTCTAATTCTAATTCCAAAGCAGTGCCATCATTAATCATTGATATGCTGGTTACAATACCAGCGAACACAGTACTTCCATTGCTTTCTGTATCTTCATTAAATAACATACTCATAATTCGCACTGGACGGCGTAAATAATTGCGAGTTCCGTTTATTAATTCTTCACTGATATCAGCTGCATTATATTGAAAGTTTGGTATCTGAATTGTGACATTTGATACTGAGCTACTCATTGAATTAAGATCAATACTTGTTCGTATTGATGGAGAATTGCTAATGCATCCAGTATAATGCTTACCGCCTACAATTGTATTGCTGGTTGCAATTTTTATATTAGTAACGGTAAATAATTTACTGTCATCAGCGTGTACTCTTTGAATTGTCGATCCAATTGCTCTTGTAACACCTATTAAACTTGTGCTAATGTGTTGTTGAGCAGTGATTTCCATTAGTTCGTCATTAATACGAATAATAGTATCATCTGGTAAATCAGCTTCAATAGCATCGCTTTTATCAGAGTCACTGCCACCTACTCTTGGATTTAATGCTATGCTAGATGTTTCGTTGATAGATACTTCTTCATCTAATGTATACCCACTATCTACGTCACCATATAGATCTACTATCCAAGTTTCTGCAATGTTTGTAGCCTTAATGGCATTTGAATATGCTGATGGTAGCGTTAATGGCATTACGCTCTGTTCATTGATTTTTTAATTTCTGGAACCATGATATCTCTTACAAATGATTTATCGCTAACCATATTGCCTTGAATATTTATAGTTAAACCACCGCTACTTTGACCAGAATTCATCGCTGCTAAATTATCAACGCCTATGTTTTGCACTGCGCTGCGTTGCATTATAAACTCACCAGCTTGCGCCATAATTGGTATGTTATCTTGCCCTTGGACCATACCGCCAGTAGCAAAACGCTGTATACCGTTATTTTTTATTAATCCACCAGTATGGCCTACAAACATTGATCCAGCTTGTAAAAATGCTCCACCAACTTGACCGCCTGGTATTGCCATTAAAATACCACCTATAGTTTGCATTGCAAGTGACATTTTTTGCTCAAATGTCATAGACTCATCGCTCGCTCTTTTTAATGCTCCAGCAACCGCAATAATACTACCAGCAAGTAATTGCATACTTCGCTGCTCTTGTTGAGCTACTTTGGATGCATCCTTCATAGACTGACTGTTTTCTTTTTCTTTTTCAGAAGCTTCAAAGTTAGCGCTAGCTAATTCAATGGTCTTATTGGTTCTATCTACAATCTGTTGAGCAAGAGCTTTCTGCTCCTCAGTTGCATTTTGTAATTCTATATTATCAAGCGATAGTGCATCAGTTGATTCTGTAACTTTACCTACTAAGTCTTTATACGGAAGATCTAAAGCATCTGCTAATTCGCTAGCTGTTTTATCAAGAATTTTCATCTTTTCAATCTGCAATTCATTTGCTCCATCTAGCGTAGCCTGTATCAATAATGCTTCTTGATTTACTCGTGCAATAGCATTCATTGTGTCCAATCTGTCTTTCTCTACCTTTAAATCCTCTTCTTTTTCTTTTTTGGCAGCCTTTAATGCATCAATTTGCTTTAAAAGCTCAACTTCAACATCACTTAATATTCTACCTTCCGCAATAAATGCTCTTTCCCGTGCCTTACCAAGTTCTGTGTCTTCTTGCATCATAGCTAACCTTACAGCTAAACCAGTTTCGCTTTTTTCTAATGCTTCATTTGCCTCTTTAAGTGCTTTATTTTGTGCAGCTTGCGCGGCTGCTGCTGCGTTAGTACCACCTGACAAGTCAAGCTGAGAAGCTGCTAGGTCCTTTACTAATTGATCTAGTGGATCGATTTCTACTGCTGCTTCTTCAGTTCTTGCACTTAACAAACCCATTTTAGTTGCTATTATCTCAATACCCATTGCTATTAGCGATGCACCAGCAATAAGTATGTTTCTTTTTGCTGCGGCGCTTAAAGCTAAAGTTGCTCTAGTGGCCAGCGCAGCCTTTACGGCATAGCCAGCTAAACCAATAGATGCTATTAAAAGTCCAGCCTTTAATGTGCGAAAGTTTGCTACAAGATTTGTAATTCTTAAAGCAAAACGACCAAGGGGCATAACAAAATTTCCGATGTCAATTGCTAAAGTTTGTAATCGTCCTGTAGTAGCTTTCAACTGATTTGCAAATTCTAATTTGGTTTTGTTCAAGTCTCCTTGTGCGTCACCAGTACCTTTAAACAATAAGCTCATACGACCAAGTATTTTTGCTTCTTCGGTCATTTCTTCATTGGCTCCAATAATACCTAGATTGAACGCTTCTTGTTTTATTCTTGCTTCAGTTAAGCTTATACCTAACTCGCGCACTGCTTCATGGTTGCCAATTAATGCACTTGTAAATCTACTAGCTACATCTCCAGTTGCTAATTTTTTAAATGAGCCAACGTCTAATGATAATTGAGCAATAGACATAGAAAGCTTACTAGCTTGCTCTCTACTAAATCCTAATGGCACAAATGTGTCTTGCAATCCAGCAAGTAACGCAACCATTTCGGATTTTGCTATACCAAAACTATTTTGCACATTGCCAGCAAATGCGTCTGCTTCATCTGCAAAATCGCCAAATACTACTCGAAATTGACTTGTCATTTCTCTTGCATCGGATGCAGCCATTATAAATCGACCTAAACCAGTGATAGCACCACCGATCGCAAACGTATATAAAAGCATGTTATTACGAAGTTGACTTACTTCTTTTCTAAATGTTGCACCAGCGTCTTTAGCGTTATTTGCTTCCCTTGCAAACGATCTTGTTTGTTGCGTAGCTTTTTTAAGTTCTGTTTCTAGCTTGCCAAAGCCTTTGGTTCTTACTTCTATTATAAATTTAGACATCTGATTTTGTAGCCTTATTATACTCTTCATCAATAGCAGAAAAGATGACTAAACGGTGGTAAAGAGCTTCGTCTATATTGTTTGCAAATGGGATATTAAAGCGCTTCATACTCATATATTCTTCCAAGGCGATGATTACCTCGTCTGTAAGAAAATACGCGGGATTTGCGCAATGTATAAGGTTATAATAGCATTGCTGACCAAGGCTAAACTTACGCTCTGGATCTTCTGCCATAATGCGATCTATCTCGTTCCACAGCTCATCTTCGGTGTACGTTACCGGCTTGCCCAATGTTGGACTTATTGCTGTGTACGGAAAATTAAAGTCGTTTGGTTTTGCTGATTTGATACTACACCACAATCCTATGCGGTGCATTAAGTCTTTTTTTTAGAGACTCCAGACTTGTATTTATTATATGCTGCGATAAGAATTTCATCAATGACGTTGTCATCCATTTCAGCAAATAATTTCTCTGGATTTGTAAATGCAAAATTCATGATATACTCAAGCATATCATAAAATTTATCATTGTTCATTTCCCCAGATTTAAGATCAATAGCGGCAACTTCCATACGATGGATTTTGCGCCTATCTGCAAAGGTAAGCTCACGGATCTCAAAGTCACCGTGATCGGTTTTTAGCTTCATGTAATACTAACTTTTAGTGTCCCGAATAAAAGCTTTTGTTCTACATCGTACATCATTGCAGCTTGCTCATTTAAGCTCATTCCGGTAATGATGGCCTTGTCGCAGTCGAATGCAAAGTTACTAACTTGAGACATATCAAAATCGCTACGATCTGACATGTGATTTGCTAAACCAGTTTGTGCTGATGCATTCATAAAATTACCAAGTAAATCTTTGGTAGAAAGATCCAGTTTTACTGTAGAGCTTAATGTACATACTGGTCCTTCCGGTACACTTCGGCTTATGCTATACGGTCTATTATTATTTGGATCATATCCAACGTAATCAGCTGGATTTTCTATATTTAAATTAAAACTAGCTACTACCGGTGCGGTTACTCCAGCAATTTTGCGATATGAAAGATCATGAATCGTAGTCATACCAGTAGTTACCGGCGCAGTGACTGTACCGGGTGCGTGTAAAAAGTTTGGTAAATATCCAGTTTTAAATGTTACGCTATATTTTAATCTTCCCCCATCGGTTCCAGCATCTGCAAAAACAGAAAGCGCTGTTACTGAACAACCAAACAACTCAACACAGCCATCACTCGTGCTGGGTGATCCGGCGTTGTTGGTTAACTGAGGAGAAATTAACTTTATTGTGTATGTTCGAGTTGCAGCTGCGGTGGTCATTCCATGAAATAAATTTGGAGCTGTATACGAATCGCTTACCGAGATAATATCATCAGAATCAGCAGCATTATGTAGTACACCTTCAAACAAGGTTCCAACCGTATCGTTGTATAAACCAGTTGCTGTAATCTCTGACGCTGTGTTTTTACTACTAGAATATATTTCTGCAAAGTCTGCAACAAATTTACCTGACTTCGCTGATAAATCTTGATCTGGCGCAAACGACGGCAGACTTACGCTATCTGTGAACAGTTGTGTCGGATCATCAATTGGAGTACCAAGCGTTGTTTCAGCTTTTATTGCTATCCCAAAATCATTGGGTTGATGTGCTGCGTTATTATTAGCCATAATTACTTACCTTTCTTAACCTCTTCTACATAATCTTTTGCTACTTCTGGAATCATATCGACATCCACAACCTTGCCACTGTTAAGTTTGTTCCAGTTTTCGCGTGAAAAACCACTGTGACTATTAAACTTTGGCACAGAATCTACTTTGTCTTTTTTCTTGATCTTCATACAACCTCAAATACGTTTGCTGTGAATGTTGCTTCTACTAATAGCACATCGGATGACAAATCACCAGTATCTGGTGCATAATTAATATTATCAAGCTTGCCATTAAAGAAAAATGTGCTATGTGAAGTATTGTTTCTAATTAGTCTTTTAGCACGCTCCATTATAGATGAAAGCGTATCAAGGTGGGTTTCTCTTTTATATTCCCCACCTACAATTCTATAATACTGGACCAACACCTCGTAAAGCCTTGTATGGCCATTGGCTTGCTCTTCTTCAATAGTGTCGCTAATTGGTTTTAGGTTAAACCAGTTGGTTCCGCGTTGTACATAGTCTCTATCATAACTTACTTGTTGTGTAAACTCTGCAACTAGCAAAGCTTCTAATGCAGATAAAACATTAGTATTTAAATGATTGGTAAACGTGATAGCCATTAACGATACATTTGTCCAGATTTAACACTTCCAACGGCTACATCGGACGATTGAAACGTAACGGCAAATTCATCTCCTGTAACGTATAATCCCGGCTGCCATATTACTTGCGATCCATAGGCGCACGTTTGATAGCTACCAGTAATAGTTTCAGCATCAACTACTTTACTCATACCCAACCCTGTGTCATCTTTTACCAAAACATCGTATTTAACAGTGCTTGCTGATTTTGGTTGAAAATTACCGCCAGTAGAAATCACTAATCTTATCTCGTCGTAGTCTACGTTTGGCGGACCATGCATTTTTATATCTCTTGGATAACCAGTAGTAGAGCTGTCAATTGACACTACTTGAACGATGCCATCCTCTGATCTATTTGTAGTTTCGTGCCACAATGCAAAATCACCACGTTTTAATCGATCTAACAATCCATCTCCATCAACACTAATAGCTTTAGAGTATATCTCATCTGCTTTCTCTTCATCATATCTACGGACCAAATCAGAAGCGGCTAATAACGCGTTTATTCGCACCAAAATGAAGTCGTATTCGCGTGAGCTTGCACCTTGTAGGTCTGCGTTTTTTCTGCGGTATACAGGCCGATTTATATAGGATCTGATTAAATCAGCGCTTTCATTAACTACTTGCGTTTTTAATGTGCTAAAATCCTGACTTTCCTCAAAGTTTAACGCTTCTAATGCAGTAACACTGCTGGATGTCTCAAAGTACTCTAAACGATCATCAGCTGCAACATAACGCCATGTTTGATTACTACTAGGTTCACTGCTTTGAGCAGCTCCAAGATCTTTACCATTTCGGTACAAAACGCTGCAAAATCCGGAGTTATGAAGAAAATATAGGTTGGACGTACTGGAAGCTACCCAAGCATTGTTTGGTAGTACTCTCTTGCGATCGTAAGAATCTATATCGCAGATCGCTTGTAAATCTGTTGTCGTGTTGCAAAATGCTTCGTATCTACTCATGCTTGTGCCATAGTCGGTTTATTATTACTTAAAATGGTTACATTTGGTATCTGTACTGTATGAATTAATGCCATCATAAGACTCATAATTACAAAATCTCTTGACTCTGCATATATTAACTCTAATTCTTTGAGTTGCTGCATAACCTCTATCAGTCTATCTATTTGTTGTGCGTCATCCATACTTACTTACTATTTCTGCAAAATGTTGTGGCGTACCCTTTCCTTTGTAAGTATTGTAAAAACTTTTCCAGTAAACTGCTTGCTCTTCTAAGGTACGTGGAAGAGGCTTAGGTACGCGTCTATAGTGCATCCGCGTCATGCATATTTGAGCATACAGATTACTAGTAAGTATGTGTTGCCAATCGTCCTCTTTTGGATTTATAAAGTATTTTAGATCTACCATACATACTTCTGCGATTTTCTTCATCAAGCTTTGTCTATATTTTAAATAGTTGGAGCAAATATCCATTGCGGTGGCAAACTCCATTTGAAAGTAGCCGCGCGCTGGTCCTTTAATCTGTTTAATATAAACATACTTTGATTCTACTAAGCCAGTATTATATATAAGCTCAATAGCCTTGGGATCGGCATATTTGGACCCCAAGGCATTTAATGTATCAGTGATGACCTCACGCATTTGGGATGCGTTTATCACTTGCGCTTCCTCATCTTCACCATGCGTCTTTTCTTCTTCTTCTTACCCTTCTTTTTCATTTTACTTCCGTAATGTCCCGGCATCATGCCCTCCTTACTCTGGCTGCTGTTTTTTTACTGTATTTAGCACGCTGCTTACCTTTACGGCTTGCTGCACGCTTCTTACGATTTTCGTAAGCTTTTTGTGATGCTGTCATACCTTTACGCACACTAGCTGGTAAATATCTACCACGCTTACGTCTTGGCTTTTTTGCATCGCCTTTTGAAACGTACCCCCAATCTTGCTTGGTCCATTTCTTTAAACTGCGTTGTGACTTTTTAAGCGCCATTACTTATACCCGCCACCGGCTTTTTTATATGCTCTTGCTAACATTTGTGCTTTACGTAATTGGATGCCCCCAAAGGGGTCGTCCTGACCATTGGCCAGCTCTACCTCCTTTTGACCCAGCCTTAATTCGGTAAAACAATCTTTTACGAAGCGCTGGCTTGGTGTAGTTACCCGCTTCGTTTACTCTTGACTTAGCTTTTCTTTTTCTTTTTTTTCTCATAATATCACCAATTGCGGCATGACCAATATCGAGCCGTTAATTTATTTCTCCTAGTAGCTGGAGAATCACATTTATGCCTAGCGCGAAATGATTTACGTCGAGCTGGATTTGATTTTTTAATTCGCATGTTCGGGTCACCAAAGCGAATAAGCTTGACCCGCTTTCCTTGCTTTGCAAGCACCGCAAACTTTTTACGCTTGCCGGGCGTGCGCTTGACCTTATTGTAACCAGAAAATCTTTCACCTCGGTATGTAATCATTATATGCCTATTTTTTTAAGCAGCACGCCTTTAATTACTTTCCATAGAGCTTCTAATATTTTTTGCTCAGTTTTTTCTGATATGATTGGTATGTCAACTGCTTTATTAATTTCAGCAATGACCTCTGCGCCATTTTCATCAGACAATAAATCGTCTGCTATTAGTTTTGCTAACATTATACTAACCTCATTATTACGTTTACTATTACTGGTATGCTTACCACTGCCACCGCACCAACTGTTTGCAGTTTAGTTATGGCGGTATCGTGATCTGCTACTTTACCATTTAACTTTTCTAAATGTTTCTCTATTCTATGCAATGTATTAAATATGGTCCTTTGCCTTTCATCAAACTTGACCATCATTGCAAATAAATCTTTATCGTTGGCCATGTCCGTTTATCCTTCCTTTTAAAAACGATAAATCATCGCTTATCTCACGCCAAAAATCTTCACGTTTTGAATCTGATGCATTGCTTCTGTCAACTAGCTTAATAATAATATTTTGACTATTTGATATTTCGCTTTCCATCTTAGATATACTTTGCTTAATAGATTCTAAATCTTCGCTTTGTTCCTTTTGACTTTGAATGAGATTAAAAATCATAAATCCAAATAGTAAAAAAACAAAACCAGCTGCGCCAACTTGCAAGTATAAATCTGCTAACTCCGTCATTTCCAGCGTACCTCTCTATTCATCCAATATTGTGTTTCAATTATTTCTTCTTGCGTTTTTTGGTCCAAGATAATGGATTTAGATTTAGCTCTTGCTGAAACCATTTTAACTGTTCCTCCATCTCTTTGACCTTTACAACATCCTCTTGAATGTGCTGATCTATTAGATTTTGTAGCTGCGCTTGCGCCTGAGATAAGTTTCTCTCTAAGTCGTTTAACTTTGTTTCTAATCGGTAGTACGAATACACCAACATTCCAACCAGTCCTAAGATTTGTATCAGCCATTTTATATTCAGATTAATTTGAAACGAGTCGTCAATAACGGCTCCGTTAAAACTTCTAGCACCATTTTTATATTGCTTTTCCATATCATATTAATGCCACTTTATTATCTACTAACTTGTGAAGCGCGACATCGATGCGCCCATGATCATCACTATCTTTACGAGATTCACATTCTTTTATATACTGATCTTCAATCGTTTTATAATTATCAGATTTCTTAACAATCTTATCATTAACGCGTAAAAAATATTGCTTGGTACTTGGGTAGGTAAGCTCAATAACCGATCCATCGCTCAATTGAACGTCCTTTTTCATACCTTTTTTATTATTAAGATGAATTACAACATCATTGTCATAGGCGCATCGTATAATCATTACTCTTCTTTTTCCAGCGATTCACGAAGCATAGTTACAAACCCATCGTGACCAACTTGTAATTGATCAGCAATAAATCTGTTTGATGCTTGTTTGTTTTGTATGTCACGCAAATGAGCAACCATCATTTTTTGCTCATCCGACATTTTATTAATCTCATACTGTTGATCATCTAATGTGAGTATGTCTGACTTTTCTTTTTCTTTTTTAGCCATTATTTTCTCCTGTTTAGTTAACAATTACAATTCTTGCAATTACAGCATTTGCACATATTATTCTTCTTCTTCAGATTCTTCTGGTTCAGGTTTACTATCTTCATACGCTTTCTTAATTTCATCTGTCCACAGTGCACTAGCTAATGCTCTCAATTCAGAACTTTCAGCACTTACATCTGCATCTGGCATAAATGATTTTCTATGATATGAAAATGATATTTCTTCACCATCTTCCATAATAGATGTTTTACATCGCTCTTGAATACATTTGTATTCTCCACGAATCTCATAATCGTATGTTTTTTTCTTTTCTAAAGCCATTATTTACTCCTGTTTGTCCATTCCAAGAATCCACTCGGAATAATTATGCGACTCTATAAGAGCCACCTATTATAACTGCATTTCTATTTGATCCATCTGACGGTGAACTTTCATCGAGTGTGGAATCGTCATCATTAACATCAGTTCTTTTGTATAATGCTATATAACTACCAGCATTAGTAATTCTAGCACTAATCGGATTGTTATTAGATGCAAAGAAAAAACTATTGATAGAACAAGCAGTAACCACATTAGTCGTACTATCTGGAGCAAATGGTAATCCAGTAATTCTTAAATCTCCAGAACCGCTACTGTTGGAATAGCCATCTGTTCTAATAAAGCATTGAATGTGAACAACATTACCAACTTTGGTATAGCGACCAATTTGTCTATCATGGGTGAATGAAGAATCGCCAGCAGTAGTCAATGTATAAGTAGGTGTCCAAGTGCCTTCTTCATAGTCATCAAGTGCATTTGCATTACTATTTGCAACTTGTGATGCTGGAAACCTAATTGCACTTGCATAAACTTGAGCTTCACCATCAAATGCCATATAGACATCAGTTACATTTGAATTACCAAGAGTGACTGTATTACCGCCTTTACCTACAGTTCCATATCCAATTGCTGTTTGATTAGTGCCATTAACAACGGATGTGTCTGTATCTGCCCCTATGAGAGTATTTTGATTTCCTGTGGTAATAGAATCACCGCTACTTTTTCCGATGGATACGTTATGGTCTCCTGAAGTAATTGCTAATAAGGAATTATGACCTACACCAACATTATTTGCTTCTGCTCCAGATGCACCAAAACCAGATTTGAATCCTACATAAGTGTTTGCATCGCCAGCAGTATAAGCACCAGCCCTATCTCCAACTGCTACATTCTCATCACTTGTAGTATAGTATAATGCTTCTGCTCCGATTGCTGTATTTGAATATCCAGTTTGGTTTGTAATAAATGAGTTCCAACCCAATGCTGTATTTTTATATCCAGTATTGTTGACTTTTGCACTTTCATAACCGATTGCGGTATTATGATAGCCATCAGCCAAAGCTCCTAATGCAGATGTACCAATCGCTATTGTTCCTATTTGTTCGTTTGCTCCAGTAGAATCTAATGCTTGATACCCAATAGCAATATTGCTTTCAAGATGTCTTGTACCTGTTAATGTGCCCCCAGCTAAAGCATCAGTTCCAATCGCCACATTGCGTTTTATTTCTCTATTGGTACTACTTGCTGTTCCATCTTGTTTAGCCGCACCTAATGCACTATTACCAATAGCAATGTTATCTGATTCATCATCAGCCGCAGTTGTTAATGTTGCTCTTCCCACTGCTACATTATGACTTCCAGCAGTTAAAGCACCAAGCGTAGACCTTCCAACTGATGTGTTATATCCACCCGTAGTAAGAGCATCAGAATTGTATGAGCCGATTGATGTATTTTGTTGTCCAGTAGTTAATGCAAATAATGAATTATAACCAATCGCAGTCGTACCATCTGTAGCAGTAGTTGTAGCAGATGCATCCCCATAAAAGGCATTTGCACCTATAGCTACACATTGTGCAATTCCATTAGCAGTGCCATTCATTGCCCTCATTGCAGAATCACCAACAGCAACATTCTTACTTGGGCTTATTGCATCGTGTAAGGCTTTGTGACCTAAAGCAGTATTATCTGCCCCATCTCCATCTGTATCTCCATTTAGAGCTTGATAGCCAACAATGGTGTTAGCACCGCCTGTTGTGGTTACTTCACCAGCCCCAGAACCGATTGCAACATTGTCATCAGCAGTTGTAACTGATTTTAAAGCTTCGTAGCCTACTCCAGTATTATTTGTTGCTCCATCACAAGCACTTCTCATCACAGAATTACCAATTCCTGTATTATAACTTGTTGCAGAATCTGCCCAAGTTCCTGAACCAGACTGGTATCCAATAAAAACATTTTCTGTTGAACCTAAACTATTTGAACCAGCATCAGTATCAAACATTGATTGATACCCAATCGCCATATTTTTTGCACCAGTAGTATGAGTTTTTAGAGCTTCATATCCAATGGCTAAATTACCTGCACCCGATGTTAATGCTGTAAGGGCTTCATATCCAATTGCTACTGTTCCATTTGCACCTGAACTATTGATTGAATAACCACTACTTCTTCCAACTAAAGTAGTATATTGTGTTGTAGTTAAACTTCCACCAGCCTGTCTGCCAATAGCGACATTAGAATTACCTTCAGTTAAAGAAAAAAGAGTATCTGAACCTACAGCTACGTTGGAATCTCCAGTAGTGATGCTCCTCATAACAGCAAATCCAATTCCAGTGTTACGCTCTGATGCACCAATGTTACCAGCACCCATTGCTTCTTGACCAAATATTGTGTTGTAGTCGGCTCCTACATTAGCTGATTGTTGCCAAGCAGTATGTCCAAATATTGTATTGCCTGTGTTTCCACCATCATTATTAGCTAATGAGATAACAGAGTTGGAGTCAAGTAACATAACTGTTGTTGTAGGAACACCATCACTTGCACTTGTTACTATTTCAAGTGAGCCTTGAGTTGTACCATCACCGCCATAAACACGAATTTGTGACTTACTTGATGATTCCTGACCTAAGACCATAGCACTTACATCGTGAACTGTGTTTTGACCATATACAGTGACTGCACCATTTACAGATAAAGGATGTGAAGGATTGTTATCGTTTATACCCAACATACCAGATTCTGTTAATCTCATTAATTCAGAACCACCACTATCTGATGCTCTATTTTTACCGAATACAAACTCTGTATCAGTTTGACTGTTGTCACTATCAATGTTGAAATACATTGATTCTGGAGTGTTTATCTTTCCATTAGTTGAGCCACTGACTCCTAAAGTAAGTGCAGAATTAAGGCTTACATCACCAGATGCTACTATATTGCCAATACTAAGGTCACCATTAGCCCATTCAATGTTCCCACTACCACTAAAATAACCTCTTTGCGTTCCACCTGTAGAAAATGCTATTGTATTATCTGCTAAGAAAAATAAACCTGTATGAGTATCGCCAGTATTTGTTAATGATGGAGCAGAAGCAGAACCATCTGGAAGAGAAATAGAACCAGCAAAAGTAGCTGATTGGTCTGAGCCTATGGTTAAGGCAGTAGAATAAGCACTTCCATTGTATCCTCTAATTACTAAACTTCCGTGACTTGAGCCATTTCTTAAACTTAGATATGTAGTTGCTCCACTTGTAAGAAGTTCAGATATTTGGTTTGTTCCATCTGTA
>Ga0209348_1000440_pt1 | contig 22275 bp, 7 predicted proteins | sample ETNvirenome_2_30_FD_184065 | JGI IMG/M metagenome (GOLD analysis project Ga0209348, IMG submission 184065) | Marine viral communities from the Pacific Ocean - ETNP_2_30 (SPAdes) (version 2) | ecosystem: Environmental > Aquatic > Marine > Oceanic | place: Pacific Ocean | collected 2013-06-22
CAAATGTGAAAATACTACATCACCATCAGAGTTGACACGGAACCTCTCTTCTCCTTCTGTTGTTATTTTAACATGCCCGTCAGAACCAGTATCAACTGTTTCTACAGATGTGTTACCCTCTTCTATTTTATCTGAAGCATTAACACCTGATTTAACTGCGGTTGCTAAATCTTCTATTTCTACGACTGTATATGTTTCTGGGTCTACACTACCTATATTTGCAGGATAACCAAATCCTTGGTTATTTTGTGTTAAACTAGCGTAATGAATAACCTTGAAATAAGATGTTTGTGTTATCTCAACAACAAAAACACCCTTAGAGTTGTTGGTGCCTCTTCCATAATTTTCTTGAGCATATTGACTACTACCCCAAGCTTCTCCATCACGATGATCTGTAGTGGTATATGTTTTGTTTATATCACTTTCAGTCGAACTCCATACCATTGCTGCCATATGCCGATTAACTTTCCATGCTGGTGCGGTAAATCTTATTTTATATTTTCCTGCTGGTAGTGCAAAATAACTAGCTCTATTTCCAGTGCTTGGTGTTGATTGGTAAGTTGAGAGGGTATATAATGTTACAAAACCAAATGGATCATCTTTTACGGTTAAATCTCTATCTCTCCATGCACCTCCAACAAAGCTACCACCATTAACATTACTATTCTTTTGATCTTTGATCACTGCAACTTTGGTTGCGCCTGTGTCTTGTAGTCTAACAGCGGTTGCTAAATCTTGTATTACCACCTGTGAATAAATCTCATCACCAACACTACCATGATGTCCTAAACTACGATCTGGATAAGTTGCATTAACCTGTTGAATGTAGTGTTGGAGTCTAAAATAAGTAGTTTGAGAAATTGTAACAGTTGCCGAACCAGTTGCATAAGCGTTAGTTTCATTGACTGTATTAGATTGAGCACTCTCCCCATTTAGATAACTCACACCAGCAGAACCATCAGTTGCAAATAACGTGTTGTAGTTGGTGCTTGTGGTATATGCCATCTTTGCTCTCATATTACCACTATCCCAACCAGGTGCTCTCCATTGAAGAAGATAAGTACCTGCTTCTAAAGTAAAAGTATTGGCAGTTCCGTCTTTACCCGTAGATCCATTAACAATGGCAACAAAATTTGCAGGATCGATTTTTGAATTTAATCTTCTTTGATGCCAGTTATTTGCAGTTGCAGTTCCACCATGAGTGTTTTGAGCTCTCACATCTTGTAACACTGCAACTTTGGTTGTACCTACGTCTTGTTCTTTAACCGCGGTTGCTAAATCCTGAACTCTTACTTGTGTGTATATTTCCTTCACACCCCTGTCCGCAGCAATACCATAAACGCCATCTGCTGGTGATGCATCTTGTTTTTCAATATTTTGTTCTATTCTGAAATATGTGACTGAAGAAAGAGTCAGCACAGTATCTGCACGAGATCTATCTACATTTTGAGAGTAAATATAATTTCCACCTGATGAACCTTGACCAGAATACTGACTACTTCCATAAACATAATTTGTAGTGCCACTAAAGGTTGAATTTGTATTATAAGCTAATCTTGCCTGAAATAACCCACAATGGTGACCTGGTGCACTGATGTTTATTGCGTAAGTTCCAGCTGGTAGTGAAAATTCACCATTAGACGTACTTGTAATACCAATACTATTTGGATCAGATATTGTATTTAAATCTCTAGTCAACCAATTACCTAGACTAGCTGCTCTACCTCCATTATCACCATTTGATTTTTCATCTTGTATGATTGCAATTTTTGTTATGCCAGCAGTACTACCACCACCAGGAGTCTTATATGAAACATTCATTGTTCCAGCGTCAAAAGTATCACTACCAGATAATATTACTTTTAATCTGTCTACCGTCCCACTTACTGAAGATAAAGAACCATAGGTTTGATTTCCTCCTTGAGCTCCTTGAGGACTAACTGCAAATTGACCCGTTTGAACGTAAGAAGTGTCTGATGCTTTTTTAATAAGCATTGATCCAGTTCTGACATGACTTGCAGAAGTAGACCTAAGTATAAAACAATCAGTGGCAAATAATTCATCACCACCACCTTCATTTTGAGTTAAAGAATCATATCCAGATGTGATATAACCACTAGAAGTTCCTAATTGTATCTTAAAGTTGTCAATTCCACTTGCAGATATTCCTTTAAACATTAATGTAATTTCCAGTGCATCTGAAGGAATACCAGTAAATTCTACATATGTTCCTCCTGTTGCTGTTTGTTCTGATAATAATACAAATGAATTACCACTGCCACTACCACTACCACCACCAGCAATCGCACCCCATGTGGTAGTGTATCCTTCAAATTGTCCTTCGGTGGTATTATATCTAAACATACCAGAAGAAGCATTCGATGGTCTTTCAGCAGTTGTACCTACAGGAACTACTATTGCGTCAGTTGCAGCAATATCAAGTTTAGTTTTAGGTTCTAGAGTTTCTCCAATACCAATATTACCATTTGGATTGATGATCATTCTATACTCTGTTGCAGCATTGTCGTGAATATAGAAAGAATTATCTGGATTACCAGACGAACCTCTTGCTCCTATCTCCCAATCATTTCCATTTGTATTAAATTTAAGTGTGGATCTTTTTGTACTATCAACAGATTCTAAAGTCAGTATACCACCTCCATCTGCGGCTTCTGCTGTTATAACTGCTAGACCTCTAACATCTAATTTTTCTCTAGGAGTGGTGGTTCCGATACCAACATTACCATCTATTATTGCTTTATCATTTAGCAACTCAAGAATATTATTATAATCTCCTACAGAATCTTTAAGAGGAAATACTGTTTTTCCACTATTTGTAGTATTATAAATGCCAAATATTCCATCTAGTCCACCATTACTGAGGAGATCACCGTCTCCTGCTCCTGTAGTATCGAGGTTCAGTGCCTTAACTGTAAGACCACCATTAACATCAAGTTTTGTTTGTGGATTTAAAGTTCCTCCAATACCAATATTACCATTTGGATTGATGACCATTCTATACTTTGATGCAGTAAAGTCCCAAATATAGAAAGAATTAGTTGCATTTTGAGCTCCAGAACCTCTTGCGCCTAATTCCCACTCATTTCCAACTGTATTTAATCTAATCGTGGTTCTTGACGTATCAACGGTGGATTCTAATTTCAGTACATCTCCACCAGTATCTGTTATAACTTGTTTACCTAAAACATCAAATTTTTCTCTAGGGTCAGTGCTTCCAATACCAACACATGTGTTAAAATATGCATGACCATCTGATGTGATGCGAAGTCTTTCTTGTCCTTCTGTCTCAACTAAGAAATGACCATCAGTTCCTGTATCATTTACTTCTGCCTTTGTATTACCCTGAACAATTCTATTTGTATTACCATCATCCTTAACTGCGGTAGCTAGATCCTCAATTTTTACCTGAGTATAAACTTCATGACCTGGAGCGGGGGGATTTAATATTACATTGCTATTGGAATCACGATTTATTGCAACACCAAGAGCTGACTCTGAAAAATCAGTTTGTCCAGACGGAACGTATATTTCAGTATAAATCCACTGTTCAATTCTAAAATATGTGGTTTCAGATATATTAGCTATGTACTCTCCTTCCGATTCATCACCAGAATCTGAATAATTACCTCCAGATGGAGCAGTAGGATTACCACCAGAATATTGACTTGTTCCATAATAATAACTTGTGGTTCCACTAAAATCAGAATTTGTGTTAGATGCCAATCTACTCTGAAATCTATCAACATGATGAGCTGGAACTCTCCAACTTATCTTATAAGATCCTGCTTCTAATCCAAAAACGTTTGTTGATCCTATACCAACAGAAACAAAATCACTTGGATCATACTCTGTGTTTATGTTTCTTGGGAACCAAGTGTCAGGATCAAAAGTTCCTCCTCCCCCTGTTGGTCCTGGCACGTATGCACCACGATATCCAGTATATTCTCCTGAACCAGGTTTACCTCCGTATGAACCTGCAGTCTTTTCATCTCTAAGCACTGCGATACGATTTTTTCCTTGTCCAGTTGTTGTGGTGTCATACCATATATCTCCTTCGATTGCTCCTGATGGTGTGTTCGGACCTACAAATCTATTTCCGTATGCATTACTTGTGGTTCCAATACCGATTGTTACGATACCCACTGTTTTTTGCACATCAATTGGATTTGCTGCACTTCTTACGGTGCGTGGATCCGCATTATCAGAATATTGTTTTACCTCAACATCAGAAACTCCACCTCCACCACCTTCAGAAATATCTGCACTAATTTTAAATCCATTTGTTGCAGATTCAATTACAATACCAGAACCAGCTTCTATTCTCACTGGATCTGTACCAGGAGTGGGAGTTACATTATCGGTTAAAGTTAACGTGGCAATTCCTGATGCACCTCCACTACCTGAAGTTCCATCCTCTACTGTAACTGGAAGAGTATAAGATTTACCTACAACAGATGAGTCAATTTTTAATGATCCAGTCTCAATTTTTAAACCAGTTCCAACTGTCAAATAATCTAATCTACCACCACTAATACCATCTTCATCCCAATATACAAGTTTATCATCAGTTCCTGCAGGATTTACACCTCCTATTTCACCACTATTAACATTTAATACTGCACTTGCACTGGCAGCAATACCAACACCAGCACCTTGAACGGCTTCTATCGTAAACTCGGAAGTATTCGAATTTGAAATTGATATATTCGATCCTGCTTTTAATGATACAGTGTCTGTAGCAACAGGACTATCATCATCAGTCAAAGTCCAAGTTACGATACCGACTCCATTTCCTCCATCAGTTCCTGTTAATGGTAATGTATAAGTCTTACCTGCATCTTTGGTTGCATTTAATTGTGCGTTAGTAATTTCTAAACCAGTTCCTACAGTTAAGTAACTTAATTCACCATCTGTATTAGTATCATCCCAGAATACAATTTTATCAGAACCAGCATCGACACCAGATAGTTGATTCCCTGAAACAGAGAATACATCCTGTATATTGGCATTAAGACTTATTGTATTTACATTAGTATCAATGGTTCCATAGAAGGTTCCACCTCTAAATTCATGTGCAGTTACAATACCAACAGCTAACTTACTTGTAAGTGCAGCACCAACCACATCATTAGGTCTTGTGGTGCCGATACCAACATCACCACCTAATGGATTTAAAAGAAGGTCATTATCACTACTAAAATTATCTCCACCTGATCCCTGTTGCGATTGAATCGAATTTCGATAATTTTTAGTTCCAAATTCTATTCTTCTGACTGCAGTTTGACCATCATCATTATATGTACTAGCAAAATGAACACTGGTTCCATCAAGTTTTGATGATACAACATCAAGAGCACTATCTGGATGATCAATTCCTATGCCAACTGAACCAATACCTGTGATGCGAAGTCTTTCTGTTCCTTCTGTCTCAACTAAGAAGTGTCCGTCACCGTTAGTGTCAACAACTTGTGCCTTTGTATTACCTTTTTGTATCTTATCATCGGCAACAGCAGGATCTATCGTTCCTTTAAATGTTCCATAATATTCGTTTGCAGTTACAATACCAACCGCTAACTTAGCAGTATTATTTGTAAGTGCATTAGGTCCAGTTGGATTATTAGTTCCTATTCCAACTTGGCCAGTTTCATTAATACGAAGTCTTTCTTCACCAGCAGTAGCAAAAGCTAAAAGATCTGCATTAGTGGTAGTAAATGATTGAACATTTCTACCAGTAGTATTACTTGGTGATGTAACTGTCTCTCCATTTTGAAAAGAACCTGTTTTATCATGTATTATTAACTGAAGACTAATATTATTCCAAGATTTAACTACGGCAGTTACACCAGACAAACCACCTGTAACAAGTTCACCTGCTACAAAATCACCAGAACCTCCAGTAAGAGTTAAAGTTTCTACTGAATCTTCACCAAATATGTAATTACTATTTGAGTCTCCAAAATATATTCCACCATTATTTTGAGTTCCAGCAGCACCACCCTCTCTTCTTATTCTTATATCTCCCCTTGCAATTAAATATCCATATGGGTCTATGAGAACTCTTTCTACGTTATTTGTTATTATTTTAACTTGTCCATCGGATCCTGTATCAATAGTTTGTACTATTGTATCACCTTGTTGTATCCTATCATCGGCAACAACAGGATCAATTGTTCCCTTGAATATTCCGTAGTATTCTCTTGCGGTTACGATACCAACAGCTAACTTAGCAGTATTTGAAGAAGAAACTGGGTCATCAAGATTTTCGGTTCCAATACCAACATCACCAGTTGATGTGATGCGAACTTTTTCTGTGCCACTGGTAGTAAAAGTTAATGCACCACCAGTTCCCATGATATGATTTACGTTATTTGCGTTATCACGAAGAACCATCTCAAAGTTACCATCTGCTTTCTGGTAAAATCCTGCTCCATCTGACACGTCAGTGTCTATTCTAAATTTCCAAGCATCTTGTGAGGCAGTAGTATAAATTTGTAAAGGTGCACTGGGAAATCTGGCTCCAATTCCAACTGAACCTATCCCAGTTACTACAAAACTATCATTACCAGAATTTATTTGAAACTTATCTATTGGTTGTGTGGTTCCAATACCAACACTTCCTACTCCTGTGATGCGAAATCTTTCTGTTCCTTCTGTCTCAACCATGAAGTGTCCTGGAGCACTACCATCATCAACTACTTCTGCTTTTGTGTTACCTTCTTGTATTCTATTAGCAGCAACCTCTGGATCAACTGTTCCTTTGAATGTGCCATAATACTCATTTGCAGTTACAATACCAACCGCTAATATTGTATTATTATTTGTAAGTGCATTAGGTGCAGTTGGATTATTAGTTCCAATACCAACATCACCATCTGATGTGATGCGAAGTCTTTCTGTTAAATTATTATTTGTTCCTCTATCTGCATATGGTTGATGATTTATTGCAAAATGATTTCCATCAGTTAATTGAAATCCTCCCCCACTATCACCAACATCTAGCTGAACGTGTTTTGAATCATTATAATTTGATATGATTGCTGGAACGTCATTATTTTGAACCTCAAGCATTCCAGCTGGGTTAGTAGTTCCAATACCAACTTTACCGTCAGATGTGATGCGAACTTTTTCATTACCACCAGCAGATAAACGAAGATCTCCACTAGCACTACCCATCTGAACATCACCATCCTCATCTTTAAATTCTACGTATGGTCCATCAATTGTGATTCTTAATGAGGCAGCGTTTGATGCACTCTTGTACAGATACATCTCTCCTTCTAAACCTCCATGTGTGGTTGAACCGAACATAAATCCAGAGAGGGATGTTGTGATACCTGCTGCTCGCAAATTTCCACCTGAATTGATGCTAAATCTTTCTGCTCCCTCTGTCTCAACTATGAAGCGTCCATCAGATCCTGTATCAGTTACTTCTGCCTTTGTATTACCCTGTTCTATTCTATTTGCAGCAACAGAAGGACTAACTGTTCCTTTAAATGTGCCATAATATTCTCTTGCGGTTACGATACCGACAGCTAACTTAGTGGTATTTGAAGAACTAACCGCATTAGGTCCAGTTGGATTTGTTGTTCCAATACCGACATCACCAAACCGTGTGATACGAAGTCTTTCATCTTCTGCTGATACCTGATTATTATCAAAAGCATTATCTACATAAAAACATAAATCACCTCTACCATAACCCGCACCTACTCCCTGATATCCTCCAGCTGACTCGAATGCAATCGCTGCTTTTGCTCTTGAAGTAGATCCACTAACTCCATGACTAAATGAATAACCTGCTAAATCTCCAATATTTTCATATCCACCAGCATGAACTTGAATTATACCAATATTACTAGCATTATTAAAGACAGAACTCGCACCTTGCACTGCAAATTTTGAAGTGTCTTCACTAACTTGACTATGCAATCCACCAACTAATACGGAATCATCAGCACTATCATCACCCAAGAATACATCTTTCCTTACATGCAATTCCTTTGCAGTTACGACACCAACAGCTAACTTAGCATTATTACCTGTAATTGCATTAGTTCCAGTTGGATCATCAGTTCCTATTCCAACTTGGCCAGTTTCATTAATACGTAGTCTTTCTGCTCCCTCTGTCTCAACTATGAAGTGTCCATTTAATCCCGTATCAATTACTTCTGCTTTTGTGTTACCTTGTTGTATTCTATTAGCAGCAACAACAGGATCAACTGTTCCTTTAAATGTTCCATAATATTCATTAGCGGTCACGATACCGACAGCTAAGATATTTGTATTTGTATCTAACGATGTTTCAATATTATCAGATCTTGGATTTGTTGTTCCAATACCAACATCCCCACTATAAATCTCTAGAGCTACATGAGGGTTTGTAGTTCCTATTCCTATTTTATCTGCATTTACTATGACTCTACCATCATTAATAATGGTATCGCCTTTTATCTTAATTGCCATCTACCGTCTTCGTGTTTCCACTGGGTAATTTCTTTTATTTATCAAGAAGACTCCTTAATTCATTAATTTGTTCTTGTTGATTTTTTACGACCTCAATAAGTAATCCAACTAAACCATTATAATTTACAGTTTTTGGATCTTCATCATTCACCAAATCAGGTAAAGTTTCCTGAACATTATCAGCGATCACACCAAATGATGGTTTATTTGATGACTTCCAATTAAATGATACTCCATCAATCTTCATAATCTTTTCAATGGGATTATCAATCACCTGAATGTTTGTTTTAAAATTACGATCTGATAAAGAGTTAAAATCAGTTGCAGTTGTCACACCTGTAACAAATATACCTTGAGCAGTTAAAAATCCTACGGTTGTGATTCCAGATGTTACATTAATACCTCCACCAAATGTTGCGATACCTATAAACGTAGATATACCATTAACTTTTAAATTCTCAACAACTAAACTTTCATCAATAAGAGCTGCTTTACCTGTAAATTCCTTTGCAAAAACTGTCCTAAATCCCACAGCATCAGAACCAATATCTATCTGATTATGATATCCTGCTCTTATGTGATCATTAAATGTAGAAATTCCAGTTACATATAAATTTTTAGTGCTTGTTACACCTGAGACTTTTATGTCCTTATCGAATTCTGCATTCTCCGAAACAAACAATTCATCTACATCTGTCCGTCCATCAACATCCAAATCTAATTTCATTTCCACATCATTACTAAACGTGGAAATTCCAGTTGTTACATGAATTCCATTACCAAACGTGGCTAATCCAACAAATGTTGAAACACCAGTAACATTAAGATTGTTTGTTGTTAGAATTCCACTTACATCTGCATCATCAAAATTAGCAAAACCATCTACATCTATGTCACTATGAAATGTTGCTACTCCTACAAAACTAGAAATACCCGATACGTGAAGATCTTTTGTGGTTAATATTCCAGTCACATCTACATCATCTAATTCGGCAAGACCATCTACATCTATGTCCTTATGAAATGTTGCTACTCCTACAAAACTAGAAATACCTGACACATGTAATTGTTCAGTAACAGTAAGAATACCAACTCTTAAAAAATTAAATTCTTCATTATCAACACCGATAATGGTTTCTGCATAAATCGTTTTCCATACATTATTTTGTGAACCTAAGTCATATTTTTCAGTTTCACCAGGAATTAAATGTGAAGTGACAAAACCAGTGACAGATAAATCTGTTGTTGTGGTGAGACCTGTTACAGATACACCTAAACCAGTTGTTTGAAATTTCTGTTCATTATTCCAATATAAATTAACAGAGTCATTATTTTTAAACTGTGCATAGATTTTATTGTCAGCGGGAACTGTTGAACTATTTCTAAATACGATATCACTTCCCTCTATACTTAAATTACCAGATCCATTTTCTCTTATTTTACTAGTGTTATCACTCAGATCTCTGGATATTTCTAATTCGTTATTAAGTCCAAATTGTATTTTTGCATTATCAGGTAATTTTATATGAGATTGAATACCGACCTCTCCATGAATCGAAGAATCTGTTCCAGTGATTGCAATACCAGTGGAAGTGGTCTCAAATCTTTTTAAATTATCATAAAATAACTCAACTCTATTATTTGGTACAGCTAAAAAGGCAGTTTCCAGACCAACACTTAAAATTAAATTACCTTTACCATTATCAATATAGAAATCTGTATCATTATGATATATTGATGCATCTTGATTAGTGCCAAACTTCGATGCAACACTGTCTCCAAATATTAAAGAATTATCACCTTCATCAAATAAAATATTTTTTTGATTGGTAGTGACAAATTCTACATCACCATCAAAACGTGAATTACCTATAACATCTAACAATTTTTCTGGTTGTGTTGACCCAATACCAACACGAGAAGTATCAGAACGATATACAAACTTACCTCCGTTACTTGAAGCACCATCTACCAATCCAGCAGTATTGTGAAATTGAACGTCATATATGTCTCCACCAGCACCAGATTTAATGGCATTTTGATTTTGCCATATCATTCCACCTGTTGCCGTCTTTACTAATAAATCACCTTGACCACCTGGTTGATTATTTTCATCATATATTGTTTTATCTAACTTTAAATCTCCCTGAACTCTAAGATTAGTTCCAATACCAACAGACTCAATACCTACTGTATTATCAAAAGTAAAAAATGATGATGTCGCAAACTCTCCATCATTGTTAAACAGAACTCCATGATCATCACCTGGTGCAAAAACTGTGACTGTAACACCAGTGCCAGGAAACCCATTTTCATCTACAGTGCCAGTGACGGTAATACCAAGACCTGCAAAGTTTACATCAGTAATACTATTAATTCCAGCGTTGGGATTAGGATTTCCATTAGGAAATAAGGCATTTTTTGGTATGACAACACCTTCATCTCTTACGGTATGTGCAGCGGGTATCGTTCCACCACCAATTTCTTTCCAATATCTCTCACCTGGTCTACTTTTAACCGATATTATTTGATATTGAGTTTCTCCACCTGGAATAGGATCCACCTCTGGTGGATCTCCAAGGTTAGGTTCTGCCTGATCCAACCCAAGATATAAATATCTGTCCTCTGTTAATTTGTCTTGTGGAGTTCTTTTGACTCTACCACTAAGATACTTAGGCATTACTGTTCTCTAGGATGCTACAAATGAATTCCATTTGAAGTGGTCCGACTAATCCACCTGTGGTTGTCACTCCTACATCAACGGTAAAAGTGTTAACACCCACCACTGATTTTACATCTGTGTTTATACCTGAAACTGGATCAGTGCTACGAGGATATTTTTTTTCTTTAAAGAAATTATCTTGTGAACATTTAAAACTTAATGATTCATTTGTAAAACTAACAAAATCACCTTGTGAAAGATTGTGTGGTGCAGAAGCTGTTACAGATAAAATACCTGTAACAGAATCATAACTTGTTCCTTTTACGACTTGTATTTTATTATTTAATTGACTTCCACTGGTAACAGTGATCGCATCTTTATCCGCACGAATAAATCTGTGTAGAGATGGAGCAAACGTGTGTGGTAGAGCGTTAACAATACCAGTATTAGTCTCAAAGGTATTCACACCAACAACGTTCTGAACTGTGAACGAAGCTTGTGGTGATGGGAAAATAGATGTTGTTATACCATATGTTCCTGTGCAAGTAAATACAATTCCAGCCATGGTAATTTGATCATTCACACTTAATCCATGATCTATTGAAGTAGTAACAGTCGTTAATCCAGTAGTATTATCATATTCTACATTACTAATCGTTGTTATTCCTGTCTGCACTCCACTTATCACAATTGAATCAGAGACAAGTGCTGTTCTCTCTAAAACTAATCTACCATCGATCAAAACAAGAGAATCATTTGGAGGTATCTCTCCATCTTTAATAATTCTGTTGTTTCGAACATTCCCTAAAGTTCTGGTTGCAACACTTGTTCTTCGATGTGAAAAAGTCACAGTCGGGTATGATTGTCCAATACCAACATTGGCAACTTGTGCATATAAAACAATTGCAGATGTTCCCACTGGAGCTTTATAAATTGTCTGTTCACCTGGTGCGACTGGAACAGCGATTGTCAAAAATTTATTTAGTGGTGCGACTGCCATATTATCTCAATGCTAGTATTAATGGTGTGACTTCTGCCTGAAGTGATCTACTAAAATCTCTTCCAGAAATTGTAGAAGTTGTTTGATTTATTTGTAGACCTTTACCTATATCAAAATTACCTTTCTGATCGGTAGAAGTAAATGGAATTTGTGCTCCGTCTTTAGCTACAACTTCGTTAGCTTTTATTGGAATTGCACCTTGTAGGGGTGTCGCTATATTTATATCTGTTCCTGTGCCAACGTATTCAAAAGAATGTGAACTTGTTAGTATACGACTGATTCTTTGTAATTCAAAAGAATCATCAGGAAATAATTCATAAGGTATAAACTCATTAAATGTTATTGTTGTAATACCAGTAGGATCCACCACTGGAGTCGCACTTTCTACCGTGAAATATATTGGTTCCATAATCGGATCTGCAAGTGTTCTATCTCCTTCTATATCAACAACTAAATTTTGACCTGCAAGATAATTTCTCCCCTGTGCAACCACATTTATTTCAGTCAAGACACCTGCAGGACTTACAGTTGCTGTCGCTTCTGCAATTATACCCTGCGGACCTTTAGGTTGTAATGAATTATCATCAGAGTCTACAATCAATACATCTGGTGGATCAAGCGGACTAAATCCACTTAAATCAACATTTCTTAATTTAACAGATAATAATCTTTCTAAAGGTTTTGTAATTCTACCCGTAGAAGGATCAACGTTAGGATTGTTAGTCGCATTAATCTCTGGATAATTATTTGTATTAATTTTAAAATACAATGCTTGTCCATCAAAAGGTGTTCTTACTTCATTTGTTGAATCAGTAACACCAGCAGCAACAACAGTATCTTGCTGTTCAGGATTTGTACTAGCAATTATTTCTCCAGATGAATTTGTATTACTTACTATACCAGTAAATTGTGTTGATCCTAATCCTACTGCAACCAAACCAAAATTACCAAATGATGAGTTAGAGTTTGTTAAATCACATTGGGCACCTGTATCGGCATAAATTCCTATATCAGTGTTAATTGTAAATATTGAAACTAATTGAGCATATCCATTATTAGTAAGTGAAACACCAATACCATTCTCATTATACTGAGTGAATGAATCACAAACCATAGATTTTAAATCAGCACCAACTGAATTAATTCCTGTGAAAGCACCATTTGCATGATTACCATCAATTTTCATTCCAATACTTCCAGTCATAAAGTTTGTGCAGTTTCGAACATATGGTGATCTCCATCTTCCTGACGGACCTTCATTCGCAGGACCTGCATCAGTAAATCCTGTTGTTGATCCAGATGGAGGTGGAAATGCTACACACGCAGCACCATCATGACTTACACCCACATTTGAACCACCAAAATTGAGATTTTCAATTAGACAACCTCTTCTTACATGAAACATATTCTGTAGTGGATTTTGAGATTTTATGATAACCAATCTTAAATCTTCTCCTGTGACTGTTACGTCAGTTCTTAAACCAATTGGATTGTTTTCTTCATAAACACCTGGTCTTATTTTAATCGTATCAGTTGGTAAGGCAACTGCAGCTGCTGCACCTATTGTTGCCTTTGCATCTCCTTCTAACAGTCCACTATTTGTATCACATCCATTTTTAGTAACCCATATTGTTCTCTTTGTCTGAACACCTGATGGTCTCCATGATACACCTGTGCCGACTGATGCCAAACGATAATCAGTTTTACAAACTCCGACATCATTAGAAAATCCTGTGTCATCATTTATATCTTTTAAAGCACCATCTAAATCAACTGTCTTTTTGAATGTTGCAACACCAGCTGTAGATGATTGTTCCATAAACATCGTACTCGTTTGAGTAGTGATGCCAGGTCCGAATGTTGAAACACCAGTTACATTTAATTGAGCGTCTATTTCTACATCATCATGGAATGTAGAAAATCCAGATACATTAAATTGTGTTGCAAATAATGTGCTCTTCTGAGTAGTAATGCCAGGTCCGAATGTTGAAACACCAGTTACATTTAAATCATCAAGTTCAGTATGACCATCTACATCTAAATTTTGATTTGCATCTATATCATCATTAAATGTTGCAAGTTCATCAACGGTTAACTTATCTAAAGTTGTGACTCCATCTACATCTAAATTTTTATTTGCATCTATATCATCATTAAATGTTGCAAGTTCATCAACTGTCAACTTATCTAAAGTCGTATCTCCGTCTACATCTAAATTTTGATTTGCATCTATGTTATCATTAAATGTTGCAAGTTCATCAACTGTTAATTTATCTAATGTTGTGTCTCCGTCTACATCAAAATCACTTCCAACAAATAATTTTTTAGCTACTGCTGCTCCACCATCTATGGTTACAGAACCACCATTAGTGGAATCTGAAGCATCATCTGTATTATTAAAATTAGATCTTCCTGTAACATCTAAAGTATCATTGAGTGTTGTGGCTAGATCTACGTCAAGTGTTGCATTTAATGTAGTATCACCATCTACATTTAATATTCCTTTAATATCTGTGTTTCCAGTATTGGTCTCAACGGTAAATTTATCTACTGATGTGTTGTTCTGTATCTTAAAAAATTTATTATCCGCATTAACAGTAACATTACTTTGGAATGTAGCATCTCCATCTACATTTAATGTTGAATCAAATTCAACATGCTGCGTTGCATGTAAAGTTCCAGTTATGTCTAATGTAGAGGAGGGACTATTATTCTGAATACCTACTTTTGACATCCTGTAAAGGGATGCATTGTCTCCAGTTCCATTATATCCCCATAAATCATTGGTAAATATTGTTGCTAGTCCTGTTCCTGGTGCAGTTGGATCAGCAGCAGTTGGTCTTAATGTATCAGTTCCCAGTCCAAAACTATTTCTTTGAACAAAATTTATGGTTGTAAACGATTGTGCAGCACCAACGGTCTGATGATTTTCGTCAGTGGGAAGAAATTGTCCTTCATCCTGTATGAATATACCCTCATCAAAACCTGGTGTCAGTGCTACCCATTTAATTCCTAATTCATCCCTTCTTAACCAATAGTTGTTTGCACCAGGTGAACCAGAGGAATCATAAATGTTTCGACTTACTGAAATACTTCCCTTTACATCAAGTCTTAACTCTCCTTGTGCTGCATCATTAAGTTCATCAATTGCAGCAGGATTAGCAGGAAAAGTTGTTCCTAATCCAACTCTTGATACTCTACCATCAACATCAGGGACAATTAAATCTCCTAAAACTGAGACACCAATTCCAGTAGTCTGAAATTTTTTGCCTGTAATACCTGCACCTCGCCAAAAAAGTGTAGCTCCACCATCACTGACAAATTTAGCAATACTCTGGTTACCAGAAACACCAGGAGTGTCATTTTCGATTGTTACCGTATTATTAGTTTGAATCTTAAGATCTCCTGTGCCAATATCTGCAATATAACTATGTTCCCCATCGTGATATATTTCAAGATCTTTAGTATTACTCCCATCGGCACCAAAAACTGCCTTGGCACCAGTTACAAATTTTAAAGAATTAGCAGACTTATCAAATCTAATAGATGATATTCCACTAGATCCATTAAAAAATACATCATCTCGAAAACTAGATACACCAACAAATGTTGACAAACCAGCTACATATAAATTTCGAAGACTTAGATCAATTATCTTTGCGTTTCCACCTACATCTAATAATTCTGTTGGTTGTGTGCTTCCAATACCAACTTTACCAGGATTTAATCTACTGTCTGCTACTAAAACAGTTCCACCAACTCCAACTGCAAATCTATCTCTTATTTCTAAATCTGTAAATGAAAGTGCATCTGCAAAATTAACCGTATCTAAAAATGTTACTTCATCATTGAAGGTTACATTTGGATTTCCAAAAATATTAGATACAGTTAAATTATCAACTGTAAGATTTGCAAGAGGTGGTACAGTTAATGTTCCTTTTATTTCTATATTTGATTGAAAATCTACTTCCTTTAAAAAAGTTACCTTCTCATTAAATTGTGCCTCATTACCTGTAACAGTTATATTTGACATATATTAATCCTCTACGACTGGTCCTGATATAAATTTATCATTTTCAGGTGGATTACTAAGATAATCATTTCCAACATATGTTGGTTTAAATATTTGTTGTATCCAAGTTCCTGCCTTTTTACCAACCAAGTTTCCTATGAGACCTCTTGCCTGAACTTTAATACTTCTTAGAAGTATTCTCGATCCTGCACTTAATGTAATATTTCTTCCAGCTTTTAATGATATATCCTCATTTGCCTGAATTGTAACATTTCCACCAGAAATTCTTATATCTCCATTTTTTACAACTGTGATATGAATGTCACCTTTTATTGAACTAATCTTTACACCAACATCACTTGGACTATTTTTTGATCCTGAAACAACTTCGATTGTTCGTTCGTTATGAAGTCGATACACTCCAGATTCACTTAATGCTGAGAATTGTTTTTCCTTATTATCTGTGACAGCATACATCAAATACACATTTGCACCATCAGCACCCATCTGAGGATTATTAACATCAAGTCGAAACTTAGGTCCTCTGCTGTCAATTACTCTTTGTTCCCAATTTTGGTTTGATCTTTCTGCCATTAGTATCCTCCTCCATATCCACCACCACCTGAAGGTGGAGCACTTGGTGGTGGAGTGCTCGGTGGTGTTGATGGTGGTGTGTTATTTGTCATTGTTGATGTAGGTGTTATTGTTGGTTGATCTGAAGTTTGTTCCTGAATAATGGTAGAAGCAACACTGACTACAGATGGAGCAAAACTCTGCTCTGGTGTATCATATATGATTTCATGTGGTGTAGATGTATGTGCAATACCTACCATTTTGACACCTGTTGTAGGATGTAAATGATAAGGACCGTAATATGGTTGACCATTCACATATCCGACTAAGTTATTTGTTTCAGGTCCTACACAATCAATTACCTGAATGATTTCTCCCTGTGGAGTGAGTGGTAATCTACCGATAATCGGTTTAATTAATGCACCAATACCAGTGGATGAAGACACAACAATCTTAGGTATTTCAGTAATCCTAACATTATTTATCGGTGTTGCAGATATAATTTTTCCATCATCAATCGTTAAATTATATCCATCTGCAAATGCATCAATATATCCTGAACCACCATCTGTAATTTTTGTACCAATAACTCCCACAGGAATCTCATCTGAATTTATTACTCCTGAATCAGTGCTAGAAGAGGGATAATTTTCCCCCTCAGAAATCATGTCTACAGCAATAATTTGTCCGTATGTATCTGAATTTGGATCATAATCTATTACTGCTCTTCCAACTGCACCATATCCCTTCTTACATGGATCCTCAAAAGTCACGACAGGTGGAGAAGAAAAATATGAGGAGCCAGGATCTGTAATCTCAACACCAATAATACTTGCAGTTCTACTTAAATCCGCAGTTACATCTGATAATCCTTCAGTATTATCCACAATACCACCCAATATAGCTCTACCAAATCCACCAATACCATCACCTCCAAAGAAACTGACAACTGGTGGTCCGCAGAATGTTTTTGCTGCACAGTCTGGTTTTGTTAAAGGACCACTGTCAGCACCAAGTGTATTTGCAATGTTCATATTATCAAGAACATTATCATAAGTATCTTTTAAATCAAATGATCTAGAAGGTCCATATCCAATACTAAATTTTTTAATTTGACCAACACATTCACCACTTGATTGATTACAGTCTAAAACTTCTCCGACTGATTGGAACATACTGGAAGAACTTCTTAAAATATCTTGAACCTTAAAAGTCTTTGGTATGATGGCACTTAATCCAGCAAGTGGTTCGTCAAGTGCAGAGGATATGTCATTTGTGATACCATTTAATAGTGAACCAACAAGTTGTTCTGTTATGCAAGTTCCTGTATCAACAACTTCAAAAAATGCTTGTTCTATCATTCCACGAATTGTTTTATCAAGTCCACCAACCACTTTTCCTGTTAAACACTCTAAACTATCTTGAAATTTTGCAACGTTTGAGACTTGTGCTTTTTGTGCTTCTATGCCAGCTAATTTTGCAGCACCACTATTTAAAGTAGTGGCAAAAACTTTTGAAAAGGTATCATTATATAATGACTCCAATCCACCTTGAAGAGCTGGCACCATCTCAGTATATACTGATTCCATCATTGCTGACACAGCACCATTTGATAATGATTGTATTTCTTTTGTCACACTTGCCACATCAGATAAAAAGTCTGTGCCTTCCCCAGTCACCGACAACAAATTATCTAAACTTGCAGATACCTTTCCAACAAAATTATCTGCACAAGCATCAGCAGGAACCTCGGATACCCCAAAAGTAGAAGAAGCAGATATTTTACCATCTCTAGATTTATCGGTGACAGGGGATTCTTGTGCTTCAGTAGTATTTTCACCTGATTCGTTTGGTTTTAGTGTTCCACTCGGTGGTGCGATCTTATCTGTGTATCCAGTGAATGGCAAGAATCCAATAGACTCGGAGGGTAAATCTTGTAAAACTTCACTTGTTCTTGAGAGAGCACCCATTATTATGGGTTGTTGTGCTGTTTCACCATCAAGAAAAAATCCAATTACCACATCACCTGGTCTTAACATGACAGATTTTGAAAAATTTGATGCACCAGTTCCTGATGTAGAAGGAATCATTATATTTGCCCAAGGTAAATCTTCATCTGGTAGATCTGCCTTTGAGAAGGGGTGGTATCCCATGATGCGAACTTTTAAACGATTACCCCAATTTTCAACTTCCTCATTTTTTGTCGGTGCAAGTTGCTCACCCTGAACATTTGCAGGTGCAATTTGACCTACCCACCAACGGAAACCATCTTTTCCTACAAAATTCGTTTTTAGTAATGCTTCATCTATCATTTAACTACCTCCGTACAATCCAAATGTATCTCTAACTAATGTCATAGATGTAAATGATCTTTTTGCTTCAAAGTGATGACATAACTCTTTAATTAAATACTTACCACTTGTTTCAGAATCTATTTCATTTTTATCCTCTCTTGATATTTTTGGAAATTCACAAGTAATTGTATCACCAGCTCTTAAATCTGTATTGCAGGGAACCATCATGCTTACACTTTGAGTCATTAAAAGATTATATCTTACAATATTCTGACCTTGAAACTTACTTGGATTATAATTATCATCTTTACTCTCTTTTGTTGACGCTCCAACATCTAAGATTTGAGATACAGCTCTTGTAGGAAGATCATCTAATGTTATATTAGATTCATCGGATATTTTTGGTAACTCTAAATCCCTACCCAAATTAGATATCTTTTTACTCTTACCTGTATTTTTCGCACCATACTTAAAAACATCTTGTGTAAAACCAAGTGTTAAAGGATTGAAGGCTAATCTGACAAAAGAATATGTTCCCATTCTTAAATTTTCAATTAAGTTTTGGTTTTTATCAGTGCTATACTGTAAGATGTTAAAATCATTATTTTTAGTTGTTGAACTTTGATTCGCATCAGTATATCTATAAGTGGCTTTTGATTTTCCCTCTATCAAACTATCTATTGAAGTAAATTGAAATCCATCCTGTGTTTGAAAAAATACAAATCCAGCTGTTGCATCTTTTGATTTATCTGGAATTGATTTAGATGCTAATGAAACAAGGGTAGCAAATGGTTTTCTTAAATTTCCTATAAATTCATAAGGAAATAATGTTCTCTCTACCTTAAATCTAGATTTATCTACCTTCAAGACATTTTTAAGTATTTTTTCTACTGTATCACTTATGGTTCCTTTATATCTTTTCATGACTCTTGTAGTTTCATTTGTGATTGCCTCTCTTGAAACTAAATTCAATAAAAAACTTTCTCTCTGTGTTTCCTGAAAAACTTGCGTGATACTTGATACAAACAAATATTTTTTAGGATCAGTCGAAAAGTCGAGTCCTTTTTTCTCCTCTCCTTTTCCAGTTTTTCCCTGATCTAAAATTTTCATCACCAATCTTTCACCACCTCTCAAAGGTAATCCATTATAAATTGATTGTTTAGGACCATCAGTCTTCTTTGGGTCATTAGGGTCTTTTGGTGAAATACTATCACCAGTGTTTATCACTCTCACTTTTGCAGTGACGGTTGGTGATAAAATATCTTCATAATAATCAATCGAAACTATACCTGATTTTAAATCAGCAGTTCTTTCTTGATCATTTGATTCAAGAAATAATTCTTCAAAGGTGGATGCTTCTGATGCTGACATATATTAATACAAAGATAGGGCAAATTGGTCTTTAAGACTGTTTTTCTCGTTAACTATAATTTGAGTTTCACCACCAGACTTCACTGAACCTCCTGATGAGGATTGATTGTTTTTATTTCCAACAATCATCACGGTGTTTTTGGATTTTCTTTGTGGTGTTATTGTGGTCGTTTTTATTTCTTTCTTAGGTGCACTAATATTTAACTCATTCCCAGTCTTTGCTTTCATTTTAATATCTTTCTTTTTTTCTACTGATCCAACCTTGACTGATACATTATCACCAGATGTTTTACTATCTTTTTTTATTTCTTTATCACCACCTTCAGAATTTCCCGAACCACCACCAGAAGATCCATCTATTTTCAAAGAAGTTTCTTTTCCATCACTTTCTTTAGTTGTGGTTGATTGCACCTGCTCGGTTAGACTAGCATTTTCAGGACCGACAATATCAACACCCGTGCCCGCTTTTTCAATGGTTTTTATGGTATTATTAAATTCTTCAGATTTTCCTGACATTGTTTTCTGAATATCTCCAACACTCGATTTGAGTTCCTTGTCTTTTAAATCTTTATCTTTTATTTCTCTGTTTATTTCTTTTCTTGGTTTCTTTTTCTTTGCTCCAAGAAAATTTTTCACTCCTTCTAAGAGTTTATCTTTCATATTACCAAAAGCATTCTTCAGACCACCAAACACTTCTTTAAGTTTATCACCTATGTCTGTAATTTTTAAGTTTGATATTACATCGAAAGCTTTACCAATTACTTTTCCTATCGCACTGAAAAATCCGACCACACCATCAAAAAATGCCTTAAATTTATCAACAATATCACGAATAACTTTGATAACTTTTTTAATGAAATCAATAATCTGAGGTAACTTATTCAATACAAAACCAACCAAGAGTGCTTGAATAAGTGACATGATTCTTTCTAGAGGTCCTGCTCCAGATCCTTTAGCTTTTTTAGACTCTGCATTTCTCTGAGACTTTTGCTGTTCTAATAGTTCTTCTTGTTCTTTCCTTTTTTTATCCTCTTTTCTTTTTTTCATAAATTTTTTCCCTGCCACTCTCACTCGTTTTTTTATTTTTGCACTTTTAGCGGCAGATTTTGCAAATGTTTTTGTACTACTCACAACACCTTTCATCGCACCAACAGACTTAGCTGCGATTTTTGCTCCAATTTTTGCTACTGCTGCTGCTGCTGCCATTTTATACTCCTATTACATTATATTGAGTTTGAGAATAAACCACATGACTATTATCACGATTTGAGGAAGATATAGATGGTAAACCAGTAGATGCTTTACCACTACCAGAAGTTCCCCCTCCTCCTCCACCACCAGAAGTTGTGGTTGTGTCTATGACTTGTGTTTTTGGTTCTTCTAAGGTAGTGACATTATTTTTTTTAGGATTAGAGTTTATTTTGACATCTTTGTTTTTGGTATTAGAATTTATTTTCGGATCTTGTTTTGTACCATCAATTTGTGCTTCAAATTTTTCTCTTATTTCTGCCTCTGATTCTCTAACTAACCTGTTCTTCTTTTGACCCTCTGCTCCTCTGTTTCCATATTCCGATTGCAATGATTTCTTTTTAGCATCCATTTCAGCTCTCATACTATCTCTTATACCTATTACTCTATCTCTTTCTGTAATATAATTTGCAACGATTTCTTTTTGTTCAGGTGTTCCTGCTTTTTCTACAGTTTCTTGTCCTCTTCCTCTAGAATTTGCCTTTCCAACATAAAACTTTTCATCTTTACCTGATCCTTTAATCGTAATACCAGCTTCCGTTAGAGGACCTTTAAGATCATCAAATTTTTGTTTAAACTTTTGACCACCAGCAGCTTTCGTTGATGCTGCATCAACACCTTTTTTCAATGC
>Ga0209348_1000441_pt1 | contig 22271 bp, 31 predicted proteins | sample ETNvirenome_2_30_FD_184065 | JGI IMG/M metagenome (GOLD analysis project Ga0209348, IMG submission 184065) | Marine viral communities from the Pacific Ocean - ETNP_2_30 (SPAdes) (version 2) | ecosystem: Environmental > Aquatic > Marine > Oceanic | place: Pacific Ocean | collected 2013-06-22
GGGCAAGAACTAGTAAACGCGCTTAAATCATTAAGCTAAATGAAGTTAACTAAAACTTCTTTAAACGGAGTTCAGTTCTTCTACAGAGAAGGCTACTCCGACATTAAGACTTTCATAGAGGTTTTATCTAATCAATCCTACCTAAAAAAAGGTATGGAAGTTCTTAATAATGAAAGCTGGTTAGATTGTGGCGGTAATGTTGGTGCTTTTTCTTTGTTAGCAGCTTCTAAAGGTGCATCTGTAATTACCTATGAGCCTGACCCTTTTAATTGTGAATTAATTGAAAAAAATGCAAAACTTAATGGCTTTCAAAATGCCATAACAGTTAAACAAGCTGCTTTAGTGCATGATTTTAGAAAAGATACAACCTTATCCATAGCTCAAAATGGTAATGTATGGCGCAATACCATAATGAAAAAAAAGAGTAATAAAGCTATAAGAGTACCTTGTCTAAATTTTGATGAGCAAGCTGTACTAGCTGATAATTGCAAGATGGATATAGAAGGGGCTGAAATACCAATACTTACTCATACAAAAAGCGATTTTAATAAACTGGTCTATGAATGGAGCTTTGATATTGACCCAATGCTGCCAAAGATATGGAAAGTAATAGAGAAGCAAAAGCTAAAGTACAAAGTTGAAGCACCATATAAAACAATTCACTATGAGGAAAGAGATATAAATATGTGGGGTGAAAGCTGGTTCCCGCCATGCATTATGGTTTATTGTTTTAAAAGATGAAACTACCAGAGCTAATATTGAAACCAGTTACTTCTCATTTGAAGATTGGAGATAGTGTAGGCGGTTTCGAGCCTAATATTTTTGAAGATTGCATTCTAATAGACCCAGATGGTACACCTGTGGGTTTGTTTATAAAAACTTTGCCAGACGATTTACAGAACCTTGTGAATATAGCTGACAGAGAAATACATACTAAGCGTGTACCTAAATCAGAAATGAAAAGGTCTAGCGGCTTACATAATAAAAAAGCTGAAGTTTTGCAGTATTCAACTATCTTAGGTTCATGTCCACCTAAACCACACATGAGAAGGCCATACGCTAGTAGATCATCTGTTCATTCTGTAAAGACTGCTAATACTTTTGTTAAGGCTATGTATGCAGCGGGTATCAAATCTTTTGAAATAGTAAAAAAATATATTCCAACAGTGGCAGAGAATCATCTATTTAAAATCAAGCAAAGAATACCCGATAACTGGCGTTTCGCTAATAATTTCAGTTCAACTATCTCGAATTGCAACATATCCGCACCAGTTCACCAAGACCACGCCAATGTAAAAGGTGCTATAAATATGATTATTACCAAAAGACGTAACAGTAAGGGAGGTAACTTACACGTTCCTGATTACAATGCCACGTTTGATCAGACCGATAACTCATTATTGGTATATCCAGCTTGGCGTAATAGGCACGGAGTTACACCGATTATCCCTACACATCAGGGAGGCTATCGAAACTCTCACGTTTGGTACGCGCTTGATTCCTTTCACAATCTAGAAAAATAGTGAAAAAAAAGAAGGCTACACAGTCAGAAAAAGATTATAGAACTTTCAAGATTGCAGCATTTCTTGCACGTGGTGTAACGCGCTCAGAAATAATAAAATATACCGCGGCTGAGTGGGGACTGAAGCTAAGACAAACAGAGCAGTATATCCAAGACGCCCGTATCATTCTCAAGAAAGATTTTGACATTGACAGAAGGCAATTTACCGCGGACATTTTAAGCCAGCTTTCTACCCTACAAAAAGAGGCTAGAAACAGCAATCAATTAAACGTAGCTTTAGGTTGTATTAACTCAATGGCTAAGATTGCACAGATCACAACATGAGTATATTAACCAGAGAGGGATCAGTATTAGATATTGCAGGCACTAGCGGAGTTTCGATTGATATAAAACAATTACTAGCAAATATTAGAAACGATCTTCACGAACCACAAAGGGAGTTTTTTGATAACAGTAATACTGAGATACTTGGCTTATCAGCTGGTTATGGTGCAGGGAAAACTAGAGCGCTTTGTGCAGTATGTGTGAAACTAGCGGCACTTAACGTAGGATTTACAGGTGCAGTAATGGAGCCTACAGGTTCTTTGATTCGAGACATCTGGCAGAATGACTTTGAGCAGTTTTTGGAATACTATGAAATACCTTACTCATACAGGGCTAGTCCATTACCTGAGTACATATTGCACCTACCAGATGGAGATACAAAGATACTTTGTAGAAGTTTTGAAAACTGGTCTAGGATAATTGGTCTAAATTTGGCTTTCGTGTTGGCAGATGAAATAGACACAGTAGCCCCATCTGTATGTGATAGGGCATTTCCAAAGATTCTAGGTAGGTTAAGGTCTGGTAATGTCAGGCAGTTTTGCGCAGCGAGTACACCAGAGGGTTTTAGATGGATGTGGAATACCTTTGGATCAGAGGCGGCACAGGAAAGAACAGACCGCAAACTTATAAGAATGAGAACGCAAGACAATCCACATTTACCAGAAGATTTTATTGAACGAATGCAAGCAAACTACGACCCTAGTATGCTGCAGGCTTACCTTAACGGAGAGTTCACCAACCTCACCACTGGGCAGGTATATGACAGATTCGTAAGAGAAGATAACATTGTAGATACTATTCCAAGTATCCAGATGGAGCCATTAAGGATAGGTGTAGACTTCAATATTGGAAATATGAGCGCGGTGATAGGAATTAAATTAGGAGAAAAATTGTTGATAATTGATGAGATTGTGTCAGCACATGATACAGACGCACTTGCACAGGAAATACAGCGTAGATATCCTACTAATAAGATTTACGTCTACCCTGATGCTTCAGGCGGCAATCGAAGTACTAATGCAGCAAAAACAGACATACAGATTCTTGAATCCTATGGTTTCACTAATCTCTCGGCCAAAAGCAATCCAGCAATCAGAGATAGAGTCTCTGCCGTACAGGGTTTGTTATGCAACGGAAAAGGGCAAGTACGTCTACAGATCAATGCCAGTTGCAGACGTATGATTGAGTGTCTTGAGTTACAGAGTTATACAGATAAGGGCGAGCCAGATAAAGACGCTGGTTACGATCACATGAATGATGCTCTAGGGTATCTGGTTTGGAGAGAGTTCAATCCATTATTTGCACGTGCGGGCAAACCTACAGGCATTAGAATATATTAAGAACATGGTACTATTGAGGCAAAACTGTGTATAGCTCACTAAATATTTACAATCAGCCAATAACACAAGCTGCTACAACAGTTGCCAGCCCTAACGCGGCCTATCAACGAATGGCTCAATTTTGGGATTTGATTACTGATTTGAAAGAAGGTACATACAAGATTAGAAGCGAACACAGAAAATATTTACCACAGGAAGCTAGAGAAACTGACGATAGTTATGACGTAAGACTAAGTAGGTCAACAGTAGTACCATATTTGCAGCGTATAGAAAAAATGCTTTCAGGTATGCTGGTAAGAAAGCCTGTAAGATTAGATGATGTATCGGATTTAGTAAGAGAGCAACTATTCGATGTAGATTTAGAGGGTAACGATCTCAATGTGTGGCTTTACCAGACAGCAAGGCAAGCTATTAGTTTTGGTCATGTCGGTGTTTTAGTAGATGCTCCAAGAGAAGGTGATAAGACTAGGCCATATTGGGTTACTTATACACCGAAGGATATTTTAGGTTGGAGATCTGAGATTATAGAGGGTGAAAGACAGTTGACCCAGCTAAGACTTATGGAGCAGGTAGTAGAACCTGAGGGAAAGTACGGAGATAAGATAATTAAGCAGATTAGAGTATTAGAAAGGGGTAGATACGAAATTCATAGGAAGGACGAGAAGAAAAACGAATATAAATTATTTGATGAAGGAGAAATGAGTCTAAAAGATAAGATTCCTTTTGCTGTTGCTTACTCTAATAGAGTTGGTTACTACGAAAGCCGCAGCCCACTATATGACATTGCAGAACTAAACCTTAAGCATTATCAAATACAATCTGACCTAGATAATATTTTGCATATCAGTTCTGTACCATTGCTTGCTGTATTTGGATATCCCAATGCTGACGAGATAACTACTGGACCCAGCGAGGCACTATCTTTGCCACCAGAGTCAAGAATGGAATATATTAGCCCATCAGGAGACAGTTATGATAGCCAGTTTCAGAGATTAGCAGATATTAAAGACCAAATAAACACACTATCACTAGCAGCTGTACTAGGTCAGAAGTTAGTAGGAGAATCAGCGGAGGCCAAGCAGATAGATAGATCACAGAATGATTCGACCATGATGGTAATAGCACAGCAAATGCAAGACTTGATAGATAACTGCTTAAGATTTCACAGCGAATATCTTAATGAAGCTAATGCGGGTAGCTCCTTTGTTAATAGAGACTTTGTTTCTGCTAGATTACAGCCACAGGAGATAACCAGCTTACTAACTCTATTTACTGCTGGAACTATTACACAAGAAACTCTATTGAATCAATTATCTGCTGGAGAGGTATTAGGAGATGACTTTGACGTAGAGGAAGAGATCGAAGGCACACAAAGCGGTGGCTTAACAGAATCAGAACCACCTGAAGAGCCTGATCCAGAGCCTGAAGAAGAAGAGGAGGAGGCACCAGAGGCAGAATGATAAATGAGTATTCCAGAGGTATTTTTTAGGGAGACTATTGACCTTAACAGATACAGTAATGCTGTAGCTAATAAATTTGTAGAAAACTATATTCAAATAATTTACGATACTACTAAGCAGCTGGTTGAACTAGACAAAAGGCAAAAGAAAGCAGGGGTTAATATAGCTGTAGCTCCACAAACAAGGAAAAGATTAAGAGCAATACTTGCACAATCCAAAGCAAGTATGGACAGATGGAATAAAGATGCAACAAAGCAAATGATTAAAGAAATGGAAGGATTAGCAAAGATACAGACAGGGTTTATAGAGGGTGAATTACAAAAAGCTGTAAAATCTGGCGGTATCCCAATTAATTCAGTTGCAGTTAACCAAAGATATGCAACTTCTTTTGTTAAAACAGACCCTACGAAAGTCAATATATTTACCAGCAAGCAATTTACTGAAGATGATTTTATTAAGTTTGGGTCAGGTAAGTTTGAGCTAACAGCTAGGCAGGGTGCAATGATGACTTTGCCTAATGGCGAAACTGTAGAAAAAGCTTTCAGAGGTATTGCAAGAAAAAATCAAGCATTATTAGCTAGAACTATTAGAGCTGGTGTATTTAGTGGAGAATCAGTAAACAAGATTGCTAAGAGTCTGGCAGGCACTTTGGAGTTTGATAAGGTAGCGACCACAAGACAAAAGATTGCAGCTGGAGGACAGGCTATAAAATTAGCAAGCCATCAAATAAAAACAGTTGTTAGAACATCTGTTAATCAGGTACAGAATCAGGCTTCTCAATCTGTTTATGCAGCGAATAGCAAAGTAGCACCTAGATACGAATATGTAGCAACACTAGATAGTAAGACCAGTAATATTTGTAAAAGGCTTGATGGCAGAAAGTTTCAATACAATAAGGGACCAACGCCACCACAACATTTCAACTGTAGGTCTACCACAGTTCCAGTTGTTGACTATGAAGGTTTAAGTAAGCGCAAAGGGTTTGAAGATTTAACAGAACCACCAGTAGGAAAGGTAGTTAGTAGGCCTAGTGCTACTGGAAGAGTCCCACAAGGCACACAATATGGTGATTGGTTACTGCAGCAAGATAAAAAACTACAAGTAAAGACTCTAGGCACAGAACAAAAAGTCGATTTTTTTAAGAAATTAGCAAAAAAAGAAGGTTCAGGACATGCGGCAATTAGAAAAATGATAAGGAATGACGGAACAGAACTACCACTAGATAAGTTAGAGAAAATATATGCCAAGCCTGTAGTGGCTAAGAAAGTAGCAGCACCAGTAGCTAAAGCACCTAAGATTAAGACATCACCAACTATGTCTACTGAAGGTGTTGATACATGGATCACTAAGAATAGATTTGGAGATATTCAGGAGTTCACAGAAGATAGCTTTGACGGAATGGAGACCTTAGGCGGCCTGACTGAAAAACATATTAAGAAGATGAGAGCGTTTATGAAAAAAGGTAATATAGTTAATCAATTCAATATGAAATATGAAAAAACTGCAAGTATAACTAATTTGAGACAAAGATTTTTGAATGGAAAAAATTTAGAAGCTTTTGCAAAGTCTAATGAAACTGTTGTTAAGAGATTCAGAGCTATTGATAAGATTCCTGAAAAAGATTTAATTTCAGAGGTTAAGGATTGGAAACAAAGGTGGAATGGTCGCGGAAATTTAAAAATAGGCAGTTATGAAAGATTGTTTGAAAGAAACATAAGCATATTGAAAAAAGGTGGAATGATTGATACAGATTTTCAGAGAAAGGTAGTTAATAACTTATTTGGTAATGCAACTGGAAATACAAATGGCTATACCATTATGAGTTCTGGAATGGTTCATACAAGGTTAAGAGATGGTGCAAAAAAAATTAGTGCGGCATCTGCTAAGAAAATCAAAAAAAGTGCAGCGAATACTTTAGAAACTAACTTTAAGTTCAGCAAATTTAAAGGCACAAGGTACGAAAGATACAGACAGGGACTTAAAGAAGGTATTGAGGAAGTATGGTCTAACTCACACCCAATGGACGAATCAATAGATTGGTTCTCTACTTTAGTTCATGAGATGGGACACCAAGTACACTTTCAAGCTGGTATGCCGAAACTAGGTAAGCGGTTTTTAAGTTTAAAGGGCATGACCTATCCAACTGAATATAGTCGTAAGAATGTAGCAGAACAATTCGCAGAATCTTTCACACAGTATATTTTTAATCCCGAAGGGTTGCAAAAGAATGCACCACGTTTGTATAAATGGGTAGATGAAACCTTTGAGGAGGCTATGAAAAACTTATGACACCATTTGAAGCGCTAGAACTATCAAGAAAGTTTCCTAAAAACAGATCAGTGGTAAAACGTATTTACGATGCACTACAAAAAACTAGGGGCGATAATAGAAAAAAGTTTGAGCAAATCATTGAAGGTCTGTATGTAGACGCTATAGATGACGAGGACTTTGACATACTTAACAAATACTTTGGATAGCTATGCCATTAAGAAAAGGTAAATCACAAAAAATTATCTCAGCTAACATTCGTAAGCTAATGAGAGAAGGAAAAACACTTAAGCAGGCTCAAGCCATTGCATTAACAACTGCTAAAAAACGTAAAAGGAAGTAATATAGTTACAGCTACTTTTATTGTTATGCCTTCACACTACGGATCAATGAAACCAAAGGGTAAAAAGAAAAAGGTTAAGAAGGGAGGCAAAAAGTAATGGGATATATTTTTAAAGTTCAAGGTGCTGAGGACTCTAAGCCTAAAGCTGAGAACTGTGAAGTAAAGCCAAAAGCAAAGAAAAAAACTAAAAAGTGACTAAGAAACTAAGGCGAGTTCCAAAGGACAAAAAAACAGGGCTACCTAAAAAGTACCTGTCTGGTGCTAAAAATAAATCAGCAAAAGCTGCTGAGATTAAGAGAACTGCCGAGGCTTATAGAAAAGGACAGTATATTGATATTCAAGCTGTATCCAAATCACGTACTAAACAAAATGTCTCCACAAGCAAAAAGAAGAAAACCACTAAGCGCAAGCGTAAAAGCTAACTTAAAAAAGAAGGCTGAAGGTACACGCTTTTTTTATGGGGAACTTGCAGCGGTATATAGAAAAGGTCAGGGCGCTTATTTGTCTAGTGGTTCAAGAAACGTACCTATGGCAGCTTGGGCGATGGGTAGAGTCAACAGTTATATGAGAGGGGATAAAGCCAGAACAGCAGATTCTGCAATCTATTCAAGGTACAATAAAAGAAGATGAAACTAACTACAAGACAAAAAAATACTCTAGCCAAACACCAAAAAGCGCATGGTCATACTAAAGCGCATATGGATTTTATGAAACGTAAGATGAGAGAGGGAATGTCATTTACAGAGGCGCATAGATTAGCAATGAGAAGGAAGGGCAAATGAGTGACCCTAGACTTAAAAGGTTTGGACTATCTGGTTATAACAAACCTAAGAGAACACCATCACACCCTACAAAGTCTCATGTAGTACTAGCCAAAGAAGGTGACAAGATTAAATTAATTAGGTTTGGAGCGCAAGGGGCTGATACTAAACCACCAAGAAAAGGGGAAAGCATGGCAGATAAGGCAAAACGCAAAAGTTTTAAGGCTAGACACGCTAAAAATATTGCCAAAGGTAAAATGTCAGCAGCTTTTTGGGCAGACCGCACGAAGTGGAGCTAGTATTGTGAATAATTGTAAATTTTTTATTTATGGCTGACGAACCAATCAAACCAAATCCACCTGTAGATACTGCAGCGTTAATGGCAGAAGTTGAAGCACTCAGAAAAAGCAACAGAGAAATTTTAGACGATTACAAAAAAGCAAAGGAGGCGGCTAAAGCTGTACCACCAGATGTTGATGTAGATGCACTTATTGCTTATAAACAAAAAAAAGAGCAAGAGGAGCTAGAGGCTAAAGGCAGATATGATGAAGCTATAGCAAAGCAGGCTCAACAATATCGTGATGCTGAAGAGGCTAAGAACAAAAAGATACAGGAGCTAGAAGCTAGACAGAGACAGCTTGAAGTGGAAGCGCCAGCAGTAACAGCACTTGCTGATGTTGTTCACGACCCGCAATATGTTTTGTCTCGTATTGACAAAGATCAATTAGCTAGAGAGACAGACGGAACAGTTGTTGTAGTTGATGGTTATAACAGAACACCTGTAAAAGAATGGGCTATGTCTAAAATGCCAGCTTGGGTACAAAAAAATCCAAGACCGCAGGGAGGAGGAGCAACAACAACTAAAGTTCAAACAGAAACTATAGCAGCTGGTGAAAAGAATCCATTTGCCAAAGAATCTTTCAACCTTACAGAGCAAAGTAGGTTATTTAGAACAGACATAAATAAATATAATATGCTCAAAAATGCAGTTAGCGGTTAGTATAGTAACAACGTGGTTGTGCTACGTCAGAGGTTGTGCCTCGAAGTAAACATATTTATTAAATTCTAATGGCGACATTACGCAGTGATTTAATAATTCCTGAGGTGTTTACTCCCTACTTAATCGAAGCTACAACTCAAACTGACAGCTTCCTACAAAGTGGGGTAGTACAACCTTTGGCAGAATTGAATCTATCCGCAGAAAGAGGCGGAGACTTTGTAAAGATACCTTTCTACAAAGCTAATTTAACTGGAGATTTTGAGGTTTTATCAGACTCAACATCATTAACACCAGCAAAGATTACAGCTGATAATCAAATTGCAGCTGTACTTCATAGAGGTCGTGCTTTCAGTTCTCGTGACTTAGCTGCTCTTGCAGTTGGTGGCGGTGTTGATCCAATGGCTGCTATTGCTCAGAAGATGGCGGCATACGTCAACAACCAAAAGCAGAAGGATTTATATTCTTGTTTAACTGGTGCATTTGGTTCTATCAATGCAAACTCTAGTAGTTCAGCTTTGTTTGATTTAACTATCGACTCTGAATCAGGTGATTCTCCAACAGTACTTAGCCCAAGACACGTTGCTAAAGCACAAGCTTTATTAGGCGATCAAGGTGGTAAGTTAACAGCCATTGCAATGCATTCAAAAGTCTTTTATGACTTGGTTGAGAGAAATGCTATTGATCGTATTTATGACAATACAGGCGCTCCAGATTCAGACGCAACAGGTGGTAGCACAACAAGGGCGTTTGATGGACCAAATACTGTAAACACTTTCATGGGTTTACGCGTTATCGTTTCTGACGATATACCAACAACAGGCTCTGGCGCTTCAACAGAATACTCTACTTTCTTCTTTACACAAGGGGCAGTAGTAACAGGGGAGCAAGCACCAATCAGAACACAAACTGATAGAGATATTCTTGCTTTAGAAGAAGCAATGGCAGTAGATCTTCATTACATCTACCACCCTGTAGGTCTTAAGTATGCAGTTTCAACTGTAAACCCAAATAGATCGACACTTGAAACAGTAGGCTCTTGGTCGAAAGTCTATGAAACTAAGAACATCGGTATTGTTCGCGCTACAAACGTAAGTAATCAGGATTAATCATGCCATCATTATTTGACGTAACTGCTGGTTCTTTAGTGGGACCAACAACAGGTGGAACTGTCACACAGGCTAGTTCAAAGGCTACTGGAGTAACTCTAAATACAGAGTCTGGTCAGATCACAATGAATAACGCAACTCTTAACGCTGGTGTAGAGGTAACTTTTGCTGTTACAAATAGCAAAGTCTCTTCAACAGATGTTGTAGTTGCTTGTCATGGTAGTGGCGGAACTGCTGGCTCATATCTTGTTAACGCAAGTGAAATTGGGTCTGGTAGTTTTAAAATTACAGTTTCTAACGTATCTGCTGGAAACTTAGGCGAAGCAATAGTTATTAACTTTGTTGCTCTTAAAGGTGCATCAAGCTAATGGCTATGTACGCATTTAGGCGTATGAGAGAGAGAAATGAAGCTGCTGCAAAGGCGGCTTCTCTCACTCCCACTATTGAAAAGCCAAAAACTAAACCGAAGTCCAAAAAGGTAAAACTAAATGGCGATAACACTTGATGCTACTGTTGGCGGTGCTAACGCAAACACCTATATAACTCTTGATGATGCAAACACATTTATTGAGGGTCTAGTTCTCAGTGATGATGCTGCGGCGTGGGACGGCTCAAGCAACGACAATAAGAATCGTGCGCTTTTTACAGCTGCTCAAAGAATTGACAGAGAAAAATTTCTAGGTGCGAGAGTAGCTGATACCCAAGCACTAGAATGGCCTAGATCGGGAGTAAGGAAACCTGACACATACACAAACTTATATGGCTTGTCATTTCCTAACAGATTAGTCGCAGATTATTACCTCGACACTGAAATACCAGATAGGGTAAAACACGCTCAAGTAATTTTGGCTGTTTACCTTAACAATAATAGGAACGGATTAGAACTAAGTGGCTTGGAAGATTTTGCCGCTGTAAGTATTGGTAATATAAATGTAACTCCTAGATTCTATGGAGCTGTTGGGGTTGATCGTATTCCACCAATCGTTGACCACTACTTAATGGGTATTAGAATAGGTGGAAGAGCAAACTTATCAATCAAGAGGTCATGAAAATGGGTTACGGCTATGAGTATCCAGCTGCAATTATTATTACCGATACGGCTGCACATACAGGCAGATTTGGTAAAGTGCATTGCTTATCAAATGCAGAGGTGACTTTAGTTGCTGAGAACTTAACAGAAAATGGTTCTTCAACTATTAACGGCATCACCATGAAATCATCTTCAGAAATTTGTGGAGTTATTACAAGTATCACTCTTGCAAGTGGTCAGGTTATTGCTTATTTCTTATGAGTCTTGCTAAAGCACTAAAAAAAGCTGCCAGCGCTTCACTCAAAAAACTTGGCGGTGATGTGATTATCAGACAGGTAACAGCAGGGGCATACAATACCACTACTGGAGCTATTACAGAGTCTACATCTGATACAACTATCAAAGGTGCATTAAGTAATGTTTCAAAGAATCAGGTAAACGATTTAATCGAATCACAAGATAAGCTGCTGACTATTTCTGCTGGTGATCTAACATTTGCACCAACAACCAAGGACAGAGTGGTAATAAGTAACGTAGAATTTAAAATTATACAAGTTATTGTGAATGAGCAGAATAACACACCAATTAGTTTTGATCTTATCTTGAGGTAATATGGCCAGACAAATTTCTATTTTGCAAATCCCAAAGGTAATGGAGGAATCTGTAGAAATTTTGGTACAGGCAACAACATTAGAATGGACAGCTAGAGTAAAAAAGGCAACACCAGTATTTGAGCCTAGAGCTAATGAAAAAGGAGTAGGAGGCTCTCTTAGAAATGCTTGGCAAACACAAATAAAAAAATTTAGCGGTACTGTTTCAAATAACTTGCCTTATGCAGAGCCAGTTTGTTTTGGAGAAAATTTACCACCATCTTGGGGCGATGTTTACAGGACAAGACAGAATACACAAGCTGGCTATCCAGAACTAATAGCAAAAGAATTACAAACTTGGGCTGACGGAGAATATAGCAAGATTAAAAGGAGTATCTGATGGCTGCTACAGATTTAAACACAGTACGATCAACAATAGAGGCTAGATTAGCAACAGAACTAGCCAGCAGCCCCGCTATTCCTGTTGTTTTTAATAATATGACGTTTGACTCTACTGCTGAAGATACCTTTGTACAGTGCATTACAAGCTTCGGTGCGAACAGTTATATTACTCAGGGTGGTACAACTGATTCTGATAATTTGATTAATGGCTTAGTTTTATTGAATGTTTTTACAGAAGAGGGACTAGGTGCAGGGTCTAATCTTACAATTTGCAAAAGACTAAGGGACTTATACAATAGAATTACAGTATCAAGTGTTATTTTTGATGCACCTATTGGACCAGAAATACTTACATCTAGTCCGCAGGGTAAGTTTCAAACCCAAATCAGAATAACATTTACTATTTACGAGGATCTTTAAAAATGGCAAAACTTGTTATTACAGACGAAATGTTAGACGCTATCGAAGCTGTCAAAGGTGTAAGAGACCCACAATACTGGGATCCAAATTGTAAAAGATATATGGAGAATCAACAAAATTCTAAAAAAGATGTAAAAAACTCCGAAAAGAGTTAATATATTTGTAAATCTTTCTTTTTTTTGTCATGGCAGCTATTAGAGGCGATGTAGGCAAGATCATGTTTCATAACGCAGCAGGCACTGAAGCCGATATTGCTGGAACTAGATCTTGGTCATTATCAGTTTCAAAAGATACTTTAGAAACTACAGTTCAAGGAAACACATCAAAGACTTTTATTGGTGGTCTAATATCTGGTGAGGGATCAGCAGAATTGATTTATGACAACGCTGGAAACGCGGATTACCTATCATTTGTTGAAGATATATTAACAACTGGCGATGCTGGAGACGCATTATTTGAATTGTTCCCTGATAGTTCAGCTAGTTCTAAAAAGTTAGCTTTTTCTGGAATTATTACAAGTGCTGAATATGGTGCAACACTTGGAGAGACTCAGTTAATTAACATATCTTTCCAGACAACTGGTGCAATAACTTCAGACATATAGTAAATTAAGATTATCTCGCACTTAATTTATGGCACAAAAAAGAACCCTCGACCTTTTAAAGGAGTCGTTTGACCTCTCTAAAAGGCGCAAATTTGACGTTAAAGATGATAATGGTAATGTTGTGGTCAGTTTATATTTCAAGGCCATTACAAGGGCTGACAGAGCCAGAGCAACGCAAAGGGCAGGGAGTGATGATCCATTAGTCGTTTCGACACATATGCTTTGTCAGTTGGCAGAGAATGAAGATGGTACAAAAGCATTCCACCCAGCAGATTTTGCTAACTTGCAAAATGAGTTGCCAGAAAATGTATTAAATGAAATTGAATTGTTCTTATTTGGTGTAAATCAAAACGCAACGATTGATAACGCAAAGGAATCCTAAAGGGGGACAACTGGTTAAATTTTGAGTTTTTCCTTGCAACAGAATTAGGTAAAACAATTAGTGAATTGAGATCACAACTCACTGAGGAAGAGTTGGTATTTTTTGCTGGATATTATGAACTAAAGTATGATAGAGAAAAAAAAGAAGCAGATGCAATCAAGCGCAAATCAAGATATAGTTAAAGGAGTTATTGTTTAGTCGTGGCAGTTTCTAATGTAGAACTAAGAGTTAATGCCACACAAGCTGTCACAGCGTTAAAGAATGTTGATGGAGAAGCCAAGAAATTTAATACAACTATTAGTGGTACAAGTGGAAAGCTTAAAGCAACAACTGGAAGTCTAAAAGTATTACCAGCAGGGTTAGCAGCTACAGGCACAGGAGCTAAAACTGCTGCTGGTGGTTTTGGTGCGCTCACTGCTGCGGCTGCACCACTTTTGGGTCCATTAATTGGAATTAGTGCTGTTATTGGTGGACTTACAAAAGCTTTCGGTAATTTAGCTGCTGCTGATTTTGCGACAGCGAAAGTCAAAACTCTAGGAGTTGATGCAGACGCATTAAAACCAAAATTAGCAACTTTATCAAATGAGCTTAGTGGTCAGGTTTCACAGCTTGATTTATTGTCAGCTTCCTATGATGTAGCGTCTGCTGGTTTTGGCGAGGTTACAGAATTAACAGATGTATTAAAAGCATCACAGTTGGGAGCAACTGGTGGATTTTCTGATCTAGCTACAGTTGCTGATGCTACTACCTCTGTCCTTAATGCTTATGGTTTGAGTTCAGATCAAGCGGCTAAGTTAGTAGATGGATTTATTCAAACACAGAATGATGGTAAAATCGTTGTAGATCAATATGCCCAACAGATAGGACGACTTGCACCTATTGCGGCTGGTGCTGGTGTAGGTATAGATGAACTTAACGCTGCTATATCTACTGTCACTGCTACTGGTGTTCCAGTTGAATCAACCTTTGCTGGACTACGACAAGTTATTGCTTCAATACAAAAACCGACAAGTGAAGCTGCAAAAGCGGCTGAAAAACTGGGAATAGATTTTAGCGCTACAGCATTAAAGACTAAAGGACTCAGTGGTGTTTTAGCAGAAGTTGTAGAGAAAGGTGGAGCAAGTGAAGAGACACTGGCATTATTGTTTGGATCTGTTGAGGCTAGAACTGCAATCTTGCCTTTGTTAAATGACCAGTTAGTTACTTTTAATGAAAACTTAGAGAATCAGGCCAACGCACAAAACAAAGCTGCTATTGCTGCATTTGAAGCACAGAACACTATACAAGGACAACTTACTAGATTAGGCTCTGCATTTACTAACCTAACAACAGAAGGGTCTGAGTTTGGAATAATTATTAGAGAGTCTCTTAAAGTAGCGGCAGTTACAGTTGAGGCTCTAGGCGCTGCATTTAAAATAGTTCTAGCACCAGTAAGAGCCGTTTCTGCTGCTGCTGGGGAGATAGGTAAAGTTATTGGAGAGGCATTAGGAATTGATGCTACCAATGTATTGTTTGATTTAGAACAAGGTTGGATAGGTATTAAGGAAGCAATAACAGAGGCTTCAGATAGAGCTATTTTTATAGGTAAAGTAATCGGTGGTGTAATAGGAAATGCAATTAAGGTTGTTGCTGCTTTTATTAATGATGTAAGAACTAAAGTTGGTAATTTAGCACAAGGTATTGTTAACTTCTTCAGACAAGCTTTTGAAAAGATTGTAAGTTTTATTCCTGAACCACTTAAAAAACTACTAGGTGGCCTTGAATTACCTGAGATTGATTTAGGGATTCAAGGTATAAAAGATTTTGGCAGTGATTTTTTAAAAGGCGCTCAAGAAAATTTAGACAAATTAAAAGAAGGTTTAATTGAATTTTCTGGTGTCGAAAAAACGATAACTGACGAAAACAATAAACAATTAGATGCAAAAAATAATATTGTAAAAACTAATGGAGACATAAAAACAGGTGTAGACCAAATTACAGAGGCTGAAAGAAAAGCAAAAGAGCAAGCAAAACAATTAGAAGAAACTTTTTTTAAAATTGGAGAAAGTGTAAAAAGTGATTTAGTTGGAGGTTTGAGAGATGCCATAAATGGCAGTAAATCTTTTGGTGATGCTATTTCTGGTGTATTGAATAATCTAAAAAATAAATTACTTGATATTGCATTAGATAAAGCAATTAGTGGTATTGGAGGCTTATTAAGTGGCGGTAAAGGGTTTAGTGGTTTCTTAGGTGGATTATTTGGTGGCAAAAAAGAAATGGGTGGAAGAGTTAATGCTGGTGGCGCTTTCCTTGTTGGTGAACGTGGCCCCGAGATATTACAAATGGGTTCTAAAGGCGGTAATATAATTCCAAATAATAAAATAGGTGGAGGAACTACAAATAATGTTGTTGTCAATGTCAATGTGGAAGGTGGTGTTGATGCACAGGGAGAAGAAGAAGAAACCAGACAATTAGGTTCATTAATAGCTATTGCCGTGCAAAATGAAATTGTGAAACAACAACGTCCTAACGGCTTACTTTCTAGGTAAATGGCAACTTTCCCCTCTATTACTCCGACATACGGAACAAGAAAAAACAACAGCCCAAAAGCACGAATTACACAATTTGGTGATGGCTACCAGCAGCGTGTTCAGTTTGGATTGAATCAAGATCCAAAAGTTTTTAATTTAACTTTTAATGTTAGTGAAACTGACTCAGATACTATTGAAACATTTTTAGATGCAAGAGGTGGTACAGAAAGTTTTGACTTTACTCCACCCGCTGAAACTGGTTCAAGTAAATTTATTTGTAAATCTTGGACAAAATCTATACCTTATCTTAATAGAGCTATTATTAACGCAACATTTGAGGAGGTCTTTGAACCCTAATGGCTATACCAGTTTCCGAACTACAATCAATTAATCCAAGTTCAGTAATTGAACTTTTTGTAATTGAATTAAATACAGCCTTACATGGTTCAAATAATATATATCGTTTTCATAATGGTGCGAACATGAACGCTAATGGACAAGTCGTATGGGCTGGTAATTCTTATCTAAGATTTCCTATTGAGTGCAGTGGTTTTGAGTTTGGATCAAGAGGTTCTTTACCTAGACCAACAATAACAGTTAGTAATGTTTTAGGAACAATAACTGCAATAATACAAGATATAAATACAACAACTGCTGGCAATGACTTAAATGGTGCAAAATTTATAAGAATTAGGACTTTAGCACGTTTTTTAGACGCTGTTAACTTTGCGCCAGTTACAACTGCTTCAACTACAACTACTACTATTGCTGACCCCGCAGATGCTGAATCTGTGACTTATACAGTAACAGTGGTGCAAGATTCTGGTGGTGCAAATGTTTTTGCAATAAATGGAGTACAAAAACCAGTAATCACAATGAAACGTGGATCAACCTATATTTTTAATCAATCTCATTCTTCAAATGTTGGACACCCTTTAAGAATAAAATCTGATGCTGGAGGGCAACAAACAACAACTAACACTGGAACACTTGGAACAGATGCTACTGTGACTTATCAGCCAGCCTATCCCTCTGCCCCTAGCGATTTAAGATACTATTGCACAAGTCATGGTAATGGCATGGGGAATACAATTACAATAAATAATCCAAATACAACGACACAAACTACGACAACATCTTCAACAAGTCAAAGTAATCCTTTTGGCACTCCTGATCCCACAGCAGAGTTTCCACAAGAAATATTTTTTTTAGATCGTAAAGTCACAGAAAATAGAAATGTTATAACATGGGAGGCTCAATCTGCATTAGATTTAATAAACGTAAAATTACCAAAAAGAATTGCAACTAGAGATATATTTCCAGCTATTGGAGCCTTTGTTGGATGACTTGGAAAGATATTGCTTTAGAACACGCAAAAAAAGATGCACCAAATGAGGCTTGTGGTTTATTAGCTATTTATAAAGGCAGAGAAAAATATTTTCCTTGTAAAAATCTTGCTGAAGATTTAGAAGATCAATTTATTATAGATCCTGACGATTGGATTAACGCAGAAGATCAAGGAGAGATCGTAGCGGTATTTCATAGTCACCCAAACCACCCACCAACGCCAAGTCAAGCTGATCTTGCAAGTTGCGAGTACTTAGATTTACCCTTTTATATCGTTACTCCTGAAACATCAGATTGGTATTACTTTGAACCCTCTGGCTATAAAAAAAATTTAATTGGTAGAGAATGGAAATGGGAAATACAAGATTGCTGGAGTTTGATAGAAGATTGGTTTAAAGAAAAAAAAGGTATAAAATTAAAACACTGGGATAGACCTAAAAGTCCAAAAGAATTTACTAATAAACCATTATTTGAACACGGCTTGCCATTGACAGGTTTTGTAGAATTACATAAAGATCATGATTTGGAAATAGGAGATGTTTTACTTATGGACACAACTAATACAGGTAAATTAGATCATGTTGCTTTGTACATAGGAGATCAGACCATTCTGCAGCATTGTGTGAAAAGACTCAGTTCGAGACAATTATATGATCAAAACTGGATAGAATGTACTAAGAAGAGGTATCGCTATGCTCAGTAAAATTAAAGTTTATGGCAGACTAGCTCACTTCTTGGGGCAACGTACTTTTGAAGCGGAAATAAATTCTACTTTAGATGCAATTAGATTTTTAACAGCAAATTTTCCCGATCTGCAATCGCACATGATAGAACAAAATTATTATGTGAAAGTCGGTGAATATGAAGTAAATGATAAAGAATTAGATGTTCCTATAGGTCAACAAGAAATAAAAATAGTGCCTGTGGCTGTGGGTGCTAAAGGAATAGGAAAAATTATTGCTGGAGTTGTTCTTGTTGGTGCTGTTATAGCTACAGGTGGATTCGGAGGTGCTGCAATAGGTACTTTTGGTATTGGTGCTGGCTCTATAGGAGTAGGTACTATTGTCGCAGGTATTGGTGCTAATTTAGTTTTAACTGGTGCAGCAGAAATGATGACTCCTGTAGAAAACAATACTGATAATGACGATCCAAATAGCTTTACCTTTAATGGAATTTTAAATACTATAAATGCAGGTGTAGCGATTCCTGTTGTATATGGAGAAGTACTTACTGGATCTATTATTGTGTCTGCTGGTCTTGATACAGATGATTCTTCGGAGGGAACATAATGTTTAAAGTTGCTGGTGTTGATATAGGGGCAGGGAAAAAAGAAATAAACTTAAACCCTTTTAGCTGGTTTGGAGGTGGTGGTGGTGGTACAGCCACAGTAATTCCACCAGCAGTTCAAAGTAGACAATCATTAAATTTAGTCGAGGTGCTTTCTGAAGGGGAGATTGAGGGTTTTCCTTCAGCAGTAGGACTAACTAAAGGTACTGAAGCTTATAACAATGCTGCTCTTAAAGATGTATTTTTTGATAAAACACCTGTTGTTAGACCATCAGCAACCTCGAGTAATGTTCAAAATGCTGATTTTAATTTTCAGAACATAACATTTAAACCACGTTTCGGTACATCAGATCAAACTTTTATTCGTGCAGTAAGTGATATTGAAACAGAAGTAGCTGTAAATGCTGCAGTAACTAATGCAGCATCTGTTACTAGAACTATAACTGAATCTAATATTGATGCTGTTAGAGTCACAGTGCGTTTTGATGGTCTTATAAATATTAATGACGAGGGTAAAAATACAGGAGTTACAGTTGATATTTTTATACTGATTACTGAAAATGATGGCACTGTAACACGTTTTGATAAAGATCAAATTACTGGAACAACCTCACTAGGTGGTATTTTTAGACAGATTCAAATTCCTACCTCTGCATATAGAATTACTGGTAGGTCAAAAAGTGCATATAGCAGAGATTTTAGAATTACTTTAAGAGAAAATACACAATTTCCGATACAAATAACAGTCGGTAGAGAATCTGGCGATAGTGATAGTGAACGAACAACCGATACATTTAGGTGGCAATCTTTTACAAAAATAATAGACGAACAAAGGCCATATCCAGATATTGCTCATGTATATTTTCGTTTTGATTCTGAGCAATTTCCAAGTATTCCTAGACGGCTGTATAAGATTCGTGGAGTAAAAGTAAAAATTCCACATAATGCAACTGTTGATTCGACTAATGGAAGATTAGTCTACGCTGGCACTTTTAATGGTACTCTCACAACAGCTACGCACTGGACTACAGACCCTGCTTGGATTTTATTCGACCTTATAACAAACAGTAGGTATGGGCTAGGAGAATACATTGCTGAATCCCAATTAGATAAATATTCTTTCTACAGTGCTTCTGTTTATTCTTCTGAATTAGTTGATGATGGTGATGGTGGTCAAGAGCCTAGATTTAGCTGTAATGCTGTTTTAAATAAAAGAGCGGACGCTTATAAAACAGTGATGGCTCTTAGTTCTGTGATGAGGGGCATGACATCTTGGAGTGCTGGATCTTTAAGTCTTACCCAAGATAGACCTACAGATGCAAGTTACTTATTTAATCTTGCAAACGTAACTGCTGAAGGATTTATTTATTCTGGTACAAGTTTGAAAACAAGATCAACTGTTGTATCTGTATCTTATTTTGATATGGATAATCAAGAGCTAAATTTTGAGACTGTAGAGGATACTAATGCCAAAAATAAATATGGAATTATTCATAAAAAAATAACAGGATTTGGCTGTACATCAAGAAATCAAGCAAGAAGATTAGGAAGATTTATTTTATTTGAGGAGCAAAATTCAACTGAAACTATCAGTTTTACTACTGGTTTAGCAGAGGGTGTAGTGGTTAGGCCAAATCAAGTCATCGAGGTAAGTGATCCTGTAAGAGCAGGGATAAGAAGAGGTGGTCGGATTAGTTCTGCAACAACCACAACAATCACAGTTGATAATACAGCAGAAACTGATTTAGATAGCACAAATAATGCAACAGTAAGTGTTGTGATGCCAGATGGCAGCGTAGAAAAAAAAGACGTAAGTAATATTTCTGGTGCTGTAATTACAGTATCCTCTGCTTTTTCAACTGCACCAAATTCAAACAGTGTTTGGATACTTGAAAATACAACCTTACAAACTTCCCAATGGAGAGTTATAAGCATAAGTGAAGATAAAGATAAATATGCCATTGTTGGAACATCTTATAATTCTGGTAAGTACGCATTTATTGAGGACGGATCTTCTTTACCTGTTAGAAATATAACAATTTTAAATGAGCCTGTCCCTGCCCCATCTAACCCTACTGTTACTGAAGAATTTTTTACAGAAGGTAATAGGGCAAGAACTAGATTGAATATAGACTTTAATACTGTACCTAGAGCTATCCAATATGAATTAAGGTACCAATTAGATAATGGAAATTTTACGACTGTTAGAACAAATAGCCCAGAGGTACAAATATTAGATTCTTTGAATGGTACTTACAATTTTGAATTGTTTAGTGTTAGCTCAACACTTGAGACTTCAGCGCAGCCAACAACTTTTTCATTCAATGCTCTAGGAAAAACTGCATTACCAGCAGATATAAGTGGTTTAACAGCGGAGCCAATAAGTGACAAATTAGTGAGATTACGTTGGAATTTACCAACAGATATTGACGTTACTCATGGTGGAAGAATATATGTCAGACATTCTACAAAAACTGATGGTACTGGTACTTTTTCAAATGCTACTGATCTTATAGAAGCACTTGCAGGTAATACTACTACTGCGGAGGTTCCTTATCTTGAGGGAGAGTACATCCTAAAAGCACAAGATGATGGCGGTAGATTTAGTGCAGGTGAAACAAGTGTAATTTTAGATTTACCAGATAATCTTGCACCTCTTATTGCAGTTACAAGAAGAGAAGATACAGACACACCAAAATTTCAAGGAACAAAAACTAACGTAGCTTTTGATGCTGTAACAAATTCTCTTAATCTAGCTGGTGTTGGACAGTTTGATGCAATAACAAATTTAGATGTCGTTACTTCTTTAGATGATGTTGGAGGTATTGCACCATTAGGCACTTATGAGTTTGGTGGTGCGGCAGGGACATCTTTCTTAGATTTAGGTGGTGTATTTAGTCTTGACTTAAAACGACATTTTTTAACAGAAGCATTTTTCCCATCAGATCAATTTGATTCAATTACAGATATAGATGCCAGAGTAGATTTTGACGGACTTACAGCTACTAAAGTAAATGCTGAGATGTTAGTTGCCGTTACACAGGATAATCCATCATCTGGATCACCTACATATACAGCATTTCAAACCTTTGCTAATGGTACTTATAAAGGTAGAGGTTTTAAATTTAAAGTTAATTTAACGAGTAATGATCCTGATCAAGATATAAAAGTATCTCAGCTAGGGTATACGGCATCTTTCCAAAGAAGAACTGAACAAAGTACAACTACTATTGCATCTGGAGCAGGTGCAAAGGCTGTTACATTTACAGATTCTTTCTTTACTGGAACTTCTGCTATAGGTGGCGTAAATTCAAATTTACCTTCTGTTGGTATTACTGCACAAAATATGGCTAGTGGCGATTTCTTTGAACTATCTAATATTAGTGGTACAGGATTTACTGTTCACTTTAAAAACTCATCAAATGCTTCGATTGATAGAAATTTTACATATCAGGCTGTCGGATTTGGTAAGGGATGATAAAATAAAATAAAATATTACCGAAATGGCAAGAGTCAATAGTACAACCAAAGAAACAGGTAATAATTTTAATGTAGCCAATGGAACGGGTGCTGCG
>Ga0209348_1000442_pt1 | contig 22240 bp, 20 predicted proteins | sample ETNvirenome_2_30_FD_184065 | JGI IMG/M metagenome (GOLD analysis project Ga0209348, IMG submission 184065) | Marine viral communities from the Pacific Ocean - ETNP_2_30 (SPAdes) (version 2) | ecosystem: Environmental > Aquatic > Marine > Oceanic | place: Pacific Ocean | collected 2013-06-22
AATGTGAGGAAGTAGATGAAAGTGACACCCTTTGAAACCTATCAAACATATCTTTCCGTAAAGAATCATTTTTCAAATCCGAAATATGATTATTTTAAATATGGTGGTAGGTCAAGAGCAAAGATAGCAGCATTTAATAAAAGAAAGGATAAGTATTGGTTTGAAAAGACATCAAGAAAATATCCTGATAAAGAGATAGTAGAATTTCTAGTATCTAATTTTATATCTGCTGATAATCCACAAACTCTTTGGATTGGAGAGATTATGAACTCTGGTGAGAAAGTATATTCTGAGTGGTCAAAAACTCAGCAGAGCTTAGGGTACATATTTAAGGATAAAATTACTGACTTGTTGGATAATAATAATCTAGAGGAGTTGTTTGATTGTTCTACTGGTCATCCACTATTACTTAAGAAGTATCTTAGTGGTGAGTTGAATTTGGAGATACTTGTTATCCTTGAACACATCTTTCATTTTGTAAAAGATTTTGATAGTAAATTATCTGATCCCGTGTGGGAAACCGTAAGTATGAAAATTACTAAGTATACTCCTTTCATAAATATAGATGTATTCCAATACAAAAAAGTCCTTAGAGAAATCGTATGAGTGCTTTCTTTGAATCAGAGATTATTAAAGAGGAATTGGGTGTGATCAATAAACTTCAAGAAGAAGTTTATGGAAAACTTATTCATTTCCATATGATGACTCATGATGAACAACTAGATCATATTAGTAAATTGTCTGAACTATTAGACAAACAACGTGTCATGTATGCTAGATTATCTTTATCAGATGATCCAGAATGTAAAGTTATGAAAGAGAGTTTAAATAAAACAGTTGCCATGATGGGATACCCAGAGGGAACTGATGTTAAACTATTATTTGATAACATGCACACAACTATTGATGCACTTAAAGACTTTCTCAAAGCATAGAGTTGATTTTTATCAATTATATGCTATAATATAAACAATCCCACGATCAAATTAATCCGAGGTAATCTAAATGTCATTCGCAGACTTAAAAAAGCAATCCAAATTAGGATCCTTGACCGCTAAATTAGTGAAGCAGGTTGAGAAGATGAATAATACTGGAAGCACAGGTGATGATCGTCTATGGAAATTAGACGTTGATAAATCAGGTAACGGTTATGCTGTTATTAGATTTCTACCTGCACCAAATGGTGAAGATCTTCCATTCGTAAAACTATACTCCCATGCCTTTCAAGGTCCTGGTGGTTGGTATATCGAAAACTCTTTGACTTCACTTGGTCAAAAAGATCCAGTATCCGAGTACAACACAACTTTGTGGAATAACGGTACAGACGCTGGAAAAGAGTTAGCAAGAAAGCAAAAGCGTAAACTAACTTATATTAGTAACATTTACGTTGTGAAGGATCCATCAAATCCTGAGAACGAAGGTAAAGTATTCTTATACAAATATGGTAAGAAGATCTTTGATAAACTTACTGCAGCAATGCAACCTGAGTTTGAAGATGAAGAAGCAATTGATCCATTTGATTTCTGGCAAGGTGCTAACTTTAAGTTGAAAGCAAAGAATGTTGCAGGATACAGAAACTACGATAGTTCTGAGTTTGCTGCACCAAGTCCTTTACTTGATGATGATGACGCAATGGAGTCATTATGGAAGAAGCAATTCTCTCTTGCTGAGTTAGTTGCTGCTGATCAGTTTAAATCATATGAAGATTTGAAGAAGCGTCTTGGTTATGTTCTTGGAAATGCTGCACCTCGTCAAGATGTAGAAGTCGAAGACGAAGTTGAAATAATTCAGAGAGAAAGAGCAGAGCAAGTTGTTACTGCTGCAACTGAGTCTACTTCAGCATCAGTTACTGCTTCTGCAGACGCTGAAGATGACACACTCTCATACTTTGCAAGACTTGCTGAAGAGTGAGATACAATCAACTCTGTCTAACATTGTTAGTCATAGCAGCATATTTAAATTTACTACTTAAGTAAACATAGACCGTAGAGAAATCTACGGTCTTTTAATTTGGATCTGTATTTCTTGTATTCTCTGTTTTAATTAAGTCTGTATCAATAAATTGTGATGAATCTGTATATCTCATTATTGTTCTCATATCCTTCAAGAAGATTCCAAGATATTGTGGACTTAAAATATAGATTTCTCTTTTAGCATCATTTAATTTAGTTTCATATTCATAATTAGTTACACCACCTACAGGATTTAGTGTAGCGGTGGAGGACGCTGGATCTGGAATTGTAAATCCAGAATCTACGACTTTTCCTTTGGGAAATACCAATCTACCGTTAGCATCTTTTACTTCTGTAGTTTCATAGTGACGAATTTGATTAAGATCATTTCCATACTTATTAAATGCATAGTTATACATGTCACGACTATCTAATGGCCATTGATCTCTTACATTGGTTATATTTGCACTCGTAAGGACAACCCAATCCAATCCCTCATCACCATATACCGATTCTGCAACTTGATCAGGTCTAACACCATCCCTAATATAATAACTATTCAAAGATGTAAAAATATAACTTAAATCATCACGTAATTTTGCTCTACGAAATAAATTTTTTACTTGAATATAATCTGTAGAATTATTTCTTTCTTTTAGGAAAGATTGATAATTTAAGTTTGGTAGTTCTCTAAAATAAGTCATTAGTATCCAACTCCTTTTCCAGCTGCTTTAGTATCATAATCTTCTTGATAAACTGGATTGACTTCTGTGAATGAGCATTGAACAGACATGTGTGTTGGTGTACCATCATAAAATGTTGAATAATTTCCTGACTGTGTATAATTAACTTTTAAATTTGTAAGATGAGCAGGTAAAAATTTGTTTAAAAATGGATGAGATTTACTTCCCTGTTTGTACTCTAGTTGAAATATATCTGGTTGTTTAATAAAGACACCTTTTCCTGTTGTGCCTTTTTTTGCAGCCATAGATCTTTTTAAAACTTTAATTATATTTTTTACTTGTTGTGCTTCATCATAATTACGAGGAAAAAATTCAAATTGAAATGGGAATACTCTAAGTTGAACTCCTTCAAACAATAATTCAAGATTTGGATTTAAAATTTGACCAGATGCTCTTGCTATTAATTGATTGGGTGTAACATTACCACCGAATGCACCGATTGCACGACCTGCAATCGCTGCTGATATCGCATCTTGATTACCTGCTATTGCATCAGCCCCTTCTTTAATTATCAACCCAAATGCTTGTTGTATTTGTTTGAAATTTGGATTATCCAATGTGGAGGCTACCAAACCAGTACCAATTGCTTCCAATGGATTTAAAGTTCCGTTTCCATATTGTACACCGTTTGAATCTTGAACTTGTCTTGGTATTGGTAAGTATATCGTATGTTTCGCTTTTTGATTTTTATTTGCAGTAGAAGCTGTTCTTAAAGCAAATGGACTTGCTTCTGCATCTTTTAATGCATCTCCTCCTTCTACAATAGCATCATTACCTTCACCTTTAACATTAACTAAACCTTGTAAGTTTAAACCAGCTTCTTTGAAATCAGATATTCTGATAACTAAAAAATCCATAGAATCATCTAAGGCAGTATTGGGATATCTTAGTGTTTCTGGAAGACCACCAGTGGTATCGTAATCTTTTACTCCATCTTTGTCTTTTGTTTCTTCTCTTTTTTTAGCATCATAAGTATTCATCGCTTCAACGGAATCAAATCCTCTCATACCAGATATCTGTTCTTGACTAAATCCTGTTGTATTTGTACTACCTAAGTTTCCTGCCATTTATCGACCTACTTTTTTACTATTTAGGAGGTTTCATTTGGAAATTCTGAAATGGTATCAATTCTAGGTCTTTCAACTCATCCGAAGTCACTTCATATAATCCACCTTGTACTTCTGGATAGGTGTATTTTCTGTTTCTACCCCAGTGAAAATTATATGCAATAAATCCATAAGAGAATACTTCAGTTACTTGAACTAAGGGATTCAAATCAAATTTAATCTCTGGTGTCTTCGCCATGTATCTAAAAATATAATATGAACCTGGTATTGGCACAACAGGACCTTCAGTTAAAACAGTCTTAACTCGTGTTGCAAGTTCATCTGGATTTTTTATACTGACTAGACTGTCTGATATTGGACGAATACGGTTCCCAAGTGTATCTTCAGGTCTATCCTCTTTATACAAACCTTCATCTATCAGTTTTTTTCTAAGTCTTAATAGTGCTTTAGGAGATAATCGTGTTGCTCTACGTGCCATATTTAATTCCTAATTCTTTCTCAGTGAATACTTTGAACTCATATCCACGATCTTTACACCAGTCATCTGCTGCTTCCCACTTTGCTTGATTCTTTGCATATTCATATGCTTCACGTAGATAACCTTTTGTTTGTCTTTTTGGTTTTGCTGGTGGTTTTGTTTGTTTAGCAGGTTTTATTTCTATAATATATTTCTTGATTGCACCTGTACTTTCTTTCACTTTGATGTAGAAATCAGGAAAGTATCTATGTGGTCTATTGTCGATTGGTGAACGATACCAAACATACATTTCTTCACTACCCCATTCAAGTATTCTTTCATTATTATCACAGTAAACCATAAATTTTCTTTCCCAAAGTGACCTATAAACTATGTTTGTAGGATTACCTTTATACTTTCGAGGATAAGATGGTTGATATTTACCCTTATAAGTCATCTAAATAATAATAAGACAAGTTTTAGGTATTTAGAGTGGTAAGACCCCGTAGGATATCAGATTTTAAACCCACATTTACAAATTTAGCACAAACATCACACTATCAGTTGATATTTGGGGGACTACCCACTGGATTGAGACAGCATTTAAATGTAAGAGGTATAAATTATAGATTCATAACAGAAACATCAGGATTGTTATGCAGTAGTGCAGTATTACCTGGTGCAGGTCTTGCTACTGCACAGGTAGTTGGTAACTATGCAGGAGTTACAGAGAATATGGTTCATTCAAAAATATTTACTAAAATAAATTTAGAATTTTATGTTGATAATGAATATAAAAGTTTAAAATTTTTAGAACATTGGGTTGAATTTGTAGCAAACGGATCTGGTGAAGATCAATCTAGAAAAGATTACTATTATAGAATGGAATATCCTGATGATTATAAGACCTATCAAACAAAGTTAATTAAATTTGATAGAGATTATAAACAAGAAATGCAGTATAATTTTTATGGTATGTTTCCATCACAAATAAGTTCCATTCCTATAAAATATGAGGGATCTCAGGTGCTAAAGGCAACTGCTACCTTTATGTTTGATAGATACTCTGCTGGTAAATTCTCTAGTTATGATAGGTATAGAGGAAATTATAATAACTTGAAAGAAAACCAACCTAAACCTGAAGTACAAGCGATTATGGATGACGGTGGGTATAACCAAGAGGAGGCTTCCATACTAGCGTCAGGAGGTTTTGTAGAAACAGTTATCGAATAACCTACTATATAATATACAATTTAGTAATATATTATGCCTTTACCAAAGATTAGCACCCCGACATATGAGTTGGAAATTCCGTCAACGAAGAAAAAAATAAGATATAGACCGTTTTTAGTCAAGGAAGAAAAGATATTAATAATCGCTATGGAAAGTCAATCTGACTCTCAGATAGCGAACGCTGTAAAAGATGTTCTCGCCAGTTGTGTACTCACAAAAGATATAAAGATAGAAGATTTATCAACATTTGATATCGAATATCTATTCTTAAATATTAGAGGTAAATCTGTTGGTGAGGATGTTGAAGTGATGGTAACTTGCCCAGATGATAATAAAACAAAAGTTCCAACTTTAATTAAACTTGATGATATAAAAATTAAAACTTCAAAAAATCATAGTAAGGATATAAAATTAGATGATAATTTAACCTTAAGAATGAAATATCCATCTATGAAAGAGTTTATTAAGTCAAACTTTAGTGTAGAAGGTATGAAACCTGAAGACACATTTGATTTAATTATATCTTGTATCGAACAGGTTTATAGTCAAGAGGAGTCATGGTCTTCTTCAGACTGTACTAAGGATGAGATGGATGAGTTTCTTGATCAATTGAATTCTACACAATTTAAAGAGATTGAGAAGTTTTTTGAAACAATGCCTAAATTATCTCACACATTAAAGGTAAAAAATCCTAAGACTAATGTTGTAAATGATATAAAATTGGAGGGACTGACTGCTTTTTTCGGGTAGGTATGGCTCATGAAGATCTTGAGTCATACTTTAAAACAAATTTTGCCTTGATGCAACACCATAAATATAGTTTGACAGAGCTTGAAAATATGATTCCTTGGGAAAGAGAAGTTTATCTATCCCTACTACATCAGTTCATTGAAGAGCAAAATCTAAAGGCACAACAAGAACAAGGTTTAAATGGATGAAGATCAAGTAGATCAATCTACAGAGAACACAGAAGAAAATCAAGAAAGCACTGGATCTAGAGAGTCTGAAAGATCTAAGAGAGAGAATAGTGTTTTCTCAACGATAGGTGGAGCTCGTCAAGTAAATGTAAATAGATTAGTAAGTAGCAGAACAAATCCTTTATTAGAAAGAATTGCTAGATTAGAATTAAATTTAGCAACAAGTAATAAAAATGTACAAGCAGTCAACTCTTCAACAGAGAGAAGTTTGATACAGATAAACACTTCGATAGTCGCTTTACAGCAAAGTTTGAAAGTAATATCCGATGGAATGGATGTGTCTGATAAACTTGAGAAGATAAAAGATGCAAATGATAAAGCAAGAGAGAGACAATTAGCAGAACAAGCACTTCAAGATGGTAAAGAGCAAGTAGTTGAGAAGAAGATGCAATCCGCATTAACAGCACCCCTTCGGAAAATTGGTACTAAAGCAAGATCAATTCTTGCAAGTTTAGTTGAATTTTTCAACGTAACTTTGCTTGGATTCATGGGATTAAAGACTGTTGAACTCATATCTGCATTAGCAAGTGGAAATAAAGAAAAACTTGAAGAGGTAAAAGAAAGAATATTAAAACAATTAAGTATAGCAGGTGGTATATTCTTAGCAATAAATGCAGGATTTGCCATAGCTTTGAGATCACTATTACGATTAGGTGCCTACATAACAAAGGTTGCAGCAGCAAATTTATTAAAAAAACCGATTGATTTACTGCTTAACTTAGTAACCTCTGGTAGATTTGGTGGTGCACGACCAGGTACTAATGTTCCACCTGTTGTTCCACCTGGTGGTGGAAAAGGGAACACTGCTGCAGGAGGACCAACTCCATTAGGTTATGCACTCTTTTATGGTACTGCTTTTTTAGATGAATTAAGTCAAAGTCAAGGTCAAGTTCCAGAATCATTAGTAACTGCTGGATTAAGAACAGGTTCATTTGGTCTTACATTCAATACAATATTAAGATTAGCTAGAGGTGCAAGAGGAGGAGGTCCTGGTGCATTTATTGGTAGTCTTCTTTTAGATCAGTTTCTTTTTAAAAATCTTTTTGATCCAATAGGTGACTACGCTGGTGGACTCATAAGAGACCAATTTGGTATGGCACCTGTGATAGACAGTATGAGTCAATACAATCAAGGTACTCAAAATTTGTTTACTCAAGGTGACGAAGATAAGATAAATGTTTTTGTTGTTGACGGAGAGGAGAGAGCATCTATATCTAGTGTGCCTGATGGTAGTAATGATGCATCAATAAATCCAGGTGTATCCAGTTCAAATCCAGATAATCCATATATTTTAAATTCAATCATCGAGTATAATATAATCGGAGTATAATATGAAATTAGCAACAATAAAATTAGATAGGATTAATAAAGCAGTTGATGGTTTATCATCAGTAATTAGAAGTACGAATATTATTGCATCTGAAATTGGTAAAAAAGTTAGGGAATCAAATCAAAGGTTAAGAGAAAGAATATCAAATGCAAATAAAAACTTTCAAAGAAGATTAGAGGGATCAAGAAAAAAACAAAGAGAAGAATTAATAGAGGCACTTGGAATTGGTGGTGCGATGCGTAGAACAGGTCAAGTTATAAGAAATACAGCGAAAGGATTTTTAGGTAGAATTATGGAGTTTTTGTCTGTAGTTTTGATTGGATGGGCTATTATTAATATTCCAAAAATAATCAAAGGTGCTCAAGGTTTAATCGACAGATTAAGAAAATTTTACAAGGTAGGTGAGCAACTCGTTACAGATTTAACTCAATTTTTAACAAATTTTGGTAAAGAGTTAAGTGAACTTTTTTCAAGTTTGATACAATTTGACTTCAAACCGTTGCAAGATAAGATCGGTTCAATTATGATTAAACTACAGAATGATTTTAGGACTGTTGAAAGAGGTTTAATAAAAGATGTTAGTGAACTTATTGATTTAGATGAAGAGGATATAGTGAACATGATGGGTAGCGAAACAGATCAAGTTAAAGCGATGGATGAACAAATATATGAACAAGGTATTGATAAAGAAAAGTATGATGAATTACCTGATAGTATTAAAACTGCAATTAGAGTACTGGCGAAGAGAAATTTAGATCAAGGCAAACCCATGTTTGATGAATTTGATTTAGAAGATTTGCAGAAAGCAGAAAGTGTATCTGATTTTGAGCAAGTTTTAAAAGATAATAGATTTGTTCTTAAAGAGATAGATGGGGTACAATATTATGTACCACCAGAATTAGTTAATACTAAGAGTTTAGGAGATGAAGTAAAGGATGCATTTGAGAAATACATGGAAGGTCCTGACTACAATGATAAAGAAGAAAGTAATATTGACGGAAAGAGAGTTTCATTTAATCCTATAAAAAATGATCGTAATTTTGAGGTAGATAAGAAATCAAAGGATGTTTTCATTCCATTCAGTAATATATTCAATAATACATTTATGAAACGACAAAATAATTCAGATTCTTTTATAGCATTAAATAGTATTGACAGTAATATAGGTTATGCTTCGTTTGAAAATCAAATGTTAAATTCAATAGGATAATGGCTGCAATATCACCATCAAGATATGATGAAGTAACAATCGAATCGGCTGATGGTAAATCTACCACAATTGATTTGAGATTGGGTCTTGCATCTTTTTTATATTTTGAGGATTTATTATCCCCAACTATCACTGCACAAATGGTAATTATTAGTGCAGAGGGTGTGGTTTCTAATAATGATAAGACAGATAAAAAAGAATCTTTGTATAATGGATTACCAATTAGAGGTGGTGAAAGAGTTTCAATCAGAATCGCAGGTAATTCGGAAAACAATGCTGGACTTAAATTTGATACTCCTGAGACTTATTTGTACGTTTCAAAAGTTTCAAATGTTATAAGAGATGGTCAAAAAGAATTATTCGTGTTAAACTTAGTATCAAAGGAAGCAATAACCAACGAATTGACTCACGTAACAAGAAAATTCAATAAGGATATTCCAGTAAGCGATAATGTCAAAGATATTTTAAAAAATGATTTAAAAGTTAAACCAAACAGATTTAAAAAAAATATTGATAGAACTAGTAATAAATTAGGATTTATAGGTAATTTAAAAAAACCCTTTAAAATATTAGTATGGTTGGCATCTAAATCTTCATCTACTATTAAAGATAGCATAGCAGGATATTTCTTTTATCAAACTAAAGACGGGTTTCATTTTAGATCAGTTGATAATCTAATAAGAAAAGGAGTTAAAAAACCTGTTGCGATTTTTACTCATAAACAGTTTACCAATAAAATAACTGAACGAACTGATTTTAATATACTATCCTATAGTATAAAAAGAAATAATGATCTTTTAAAAAAGTTAATCATAGGACAGTATTCTAGTTTTACAGTATCTTTTGATCCTTATACAGGAGGTTTTTCAAAAGTTGCTGATGGTATTTTTTCACTAAGTGATGTTGCTATCAGTAAAAAACTTAAAAATTTAGGTGATGTTGTTGAAGTTCCTAAAATATTATCAGAGACAGGAGAAACAACGGGGCAACTGCCCAGTAGAATTATCTCTCTAATTAAAGATGTTGGAACTTTAGATAAAGAAGCAAGTGCAGATGCAAATTCTGAGGCAAATATTTATCAAAAACAATCCATATTAAGATATAATATTCTTTTTCAGCAGATGGTTTACATCGTGACTCCGTTAAATACTGAAGTATCTGTTGGAAATGTAGTTGAATTGAAATTTATAGGAACACCAGAGGGTCAAGATTATGATAGACAGCAGAGTGGTTTTTACCTAGTTAAAGAATTATGTCATTCATTTGATCCAGAAAGATCTGTTACATCTATGACCGTTGTTCGTGATACATTTGGGGAGTTTGCAAAAGAATAATGGATAATTTAAATTTTAAAACTAATTTTGTTGGAAAAGATGGATTTGTCTGGTGGGTTGGACAGATACCAGATCAAGAAGCATGGCAGACTCAAATTGATGAGGGTAAAGGTAGTTGGGGAATAAGATATAAAGTTCGTATCATGGGATATCATCCATATGATTCTGGTATTTTATCTGATGATGATTTGCCTTGGGCACAAGTATTATGCCCACCAGGTAATAGTGGATCTGCTGGACGTATGGAAACAATTAAACTGGCTCAAGGAGACACAGTTGTTGGATTCTTTCTTGATGGTCACAGTGCTCAAATTCCAATTATACTAGGTGTATTTTGTAAGACTCCAGAGAGTGAGAGAGCATCTACAGATACTCCATCACCATTCGGAAATTTCACTCCATATTCTAAAACAATAACAAAGGATCCTGATTTTGCAATGCAGTCTGTAGGATCAAACTCGCAAGGTACAGGTAATGAAAAAGATAAAGTTCAAGAATCAAATGCTAATATAACTCAGTCGCAAGCAGATGAACAAGGTAAATCAACCCTTACTTCAAGTGCTGGTGCAACCATCGAAAATTGTGGTGGTGCAAGTCCGATTAGTGGTATGCAAGTTGGTGTAAAAAATCTAATGCATGATGTGAAAACTATTAATGCAAGATTAGGTGAGGGAACGGAATTTGCTAGAGATGCAATTAAAAAGAGAATATCATCTGCTTCTCAAGATATTACAGGTAAAGCAAGTAATTTAGTAAGTGGTATGGTTAATGATACATTTAATAAGTTAGGACCCTTATCTAATGCAGGTATGGGTGGTTTGTATAGTAGTGTAAATGCTAAAATAACAGCAGCTACAGGTAATCCAGCAATAGGACATCTTGCTGGCGTAGCATCACAAGTATCAATGGCTGCACCTCTACAAATAGCAGAAAATTTAATAGGTTGTCTTGCTAATAATATTGTTGCAGATTTGGGTAGCAACATTGAAGATATATTATCATCTGTTGTTGATAACGCTGTGAATTTTGTTGACTGTGTTGCAGATCAAACTATAGGTGCAATTACTAATTCAGTAATAGGAAAAGTTGGTGATGGAATGGATCAAGCACTGGGTGGATTAGATAAAATTATGCAGTTTGTTGGTGGGGGTGCAGGAATTGGTGGTAAAGGTTTTGTTGATAATTTAATTAGAAATAGCACATCATCAATCGCTGGTGCTGTTGGATTGAAAGGTTGTAATGAACCTGTTAAAAAAGAAGTGGGCTCATGTAGATATGTTCTAGGTTATGGTCCTGTGTCTGGTGGTGATGCAGATCTTAGTAAGATTATTAAGAATGCAAATTTAGCAGCATCACTATCTACTGCTGCTAGATTAACTGGATTCCCACTTGATGGTATTCAAGATATTGCTGGTGCATTAGATATATTCAACTCTGATATGAAAACACCTGGATTTAAGAGTGCGATCAGTGATTGTTATTCTGGTTTACCTACAGTTTGTGAACCACCTAAAATTAAAATATTTGGTGGTAATGGATCTGGTGGTGAAGCGATTCCTATTTTTGGTAGAATACTGGGAGATTCAAGATATAGAACAGGAAGTATCATTGATATCAGACTTACAAATCCAGGCAATAATTATACATTCCCTCCATTTGTAGAAGTTGTTGATAATTGTGGGCAGGGGTATGGTGCAACTGCTAGAACTACTCTCAAAGATGGAAAAATAGATCAAATTTATATTGTGACTGAGGGTGAAAATTACCCTGTTGCAGATCAGAATGAACAGGTGGTTGAAAGTGTAAATATAATTTTTCCTGGTGGTGGATATACAGATGGTGATCAGGTAACTGATAATTTTGGAAATCAATATGATGTCACAGTTCAACAGGGATTGATTACCAAAGTTAAACCCATAACTCAAATTAAAGTTGATGATGTTCCAGTTCTTACCGCAATCGGATCTGGAAATGGTGCTATACTTAGTGCTAACTTAAATGATAGACCTGAGTTCCAAGGTGAAGTAAAGCAAGTTATAGATTGTGTTTCATAATCACGAATAAATATTTAAAAAAGACTATGGTATATCAACCCGATAACGCATATACAAAGAAGTATGGATATCAGTTTGGGCAATTCATAACAAATCCAGTGCAGCATCTTGCTGGACCAAATGTTTTTACTCAGTACTCTTACACAAAGAAAGAAAATAAAAAATATTCTATTCAACATGGGGAGAACGGAAGAGTTGAGTTGAATAATGATAGATCAATTGATATAATCGCTGGTGCTGATGGAGAAGATGCAAATATACTTGTTCATAATAGAAATGGAACTATAGACATCAGTGTGGGAGAAAATGGTGAAGTTAGAATAAACGCACAGAATGTTACATTTCATGCTGACAATATAATGAAACTTGAGGGTAAGAAGGTACAAGTTGAAGCAACTGATGAATTTTCATTACAAGCACCATTTGCACATAGTAGTGGACATAGAGGAAATTTAGTTCCACTTAGTTTTCTAGATGTTGCAACTTCTGGACAATTTGTAGGACCTGATATAATAAGCAAATTTAAAACAGAAGGTGTTGCAAAGTTAGCAGGACTTAGTGAAAAATTAAATGATGTTGCACCAGTCCTTACACAAAAACTTGGTGGTCTAACTGATACACTGGGTGATGTTCAAGATCAGTTGGGTGGAGCACTTGAAGGTATTCAAGGACAATTACCTAGCATGCAAGCAGATTTAATGAATCTCAGCAGCACTGTGAATCCTGTTTTGAAAGACATCGCTACCTCACCTGGCGTGACTAATCTTGGTGAAGCTTTAAAGGCTAATTCTGGTGCATTTGCTAATTTTGGACAAGGATTAGTACCGACAGGATATTAATATGGCACAAACTGAACCAAATCCTAATGTAGATCCAACAATAACAGGTCAAGAGGCTTGGTTCAATGAAGACGCACGTTTTTATAAAGACGTATATGTTTATGGAAACTTATATTATGATTTTGCTGGAACTGATGCTTTAAATCTTGATAATTTAAACGTATCAGGTATTGCGACATTTAATAATATTGATATAAATGGTGCTCTTGGTGGTACTGATTTAGATATTACAGTTAGAAATTTTCAATCAACTGGAATTTCAACATTTTTAGGTGATGTATTCATACGAGATGATATATTTTTCACAAAACCCGTTGATAATCTTCAAATTGGTATTTTAACTACAACTGAAAGTTTTCAATTTATCAACAATACTAATGAATATTTTACTATACAAGGAACTGGATCTAGGGCAGGTAATGTTGGTATTGGTAGTACACTACCTGATCAAAAGTTAGATATTGGTGGATCTGTTCATATTGATGCAGAGATATTTGACTCAGATAATGCATCTGGTAATATTGGAAACTATTTAAGTAAGGATGCTGGTGGTATTCGTTGGGTTAATTTACCACCTAATGCTAATGCTGATGGTGTATTTGCAAGAAATGAAGGTATTAATATAGGTGTCGGATCATTTACGACAATAAACTTAATTGGAACTCGTAGTGGTGGTGATTTAGTATTTGGTACAGATGCAGGTAGTGGTGTATTAGATATTGATATTAGATCACGATGGATTGAAAATTCTTCTGGTATTCATACAACATCGAATGTTGGTATTAATGTTGTTAATCCAACTAAACCTCTTGATGTTGACGGGTCTGCAAGAATAAGAAATGATCTCGATGTTGATGGAGTTTCATATTTAAATGGTCAACTTGATGTTGATGGTACAGCAGTCTTTAGAAACACGTTAAATGTTCAAAATAATGTTGATTTTGATAATGACTTAAATGTTGATGGAGATACCACATTAGATGGATTGACTGTTGATCAAGAGTCATCATTTAACGATAAAGTATTCATAGGTAATAGTGTTATTATCACAGGATTTACCACTGGTACAATATCTACTTCAATACTTGCAGTTGAGTCACAGAGAGCAGGATTTGCCACATTTTCAGATACTTCTGGTATCTCTACTTTTGCAAAGATTGCTGGTGTTGCTACTATTGCTGGATTTGCAACAAATTCGCACAGAGCAGGATTTGCTACATTCGCAGACTTAGCAGGTATATCTACATTTTCAGTCACAGCAGGATTTGCAAATACATCTGGATTATCCACTAATACAAACTTTATAGATGTAGATTCTACAGATGCTAACTCATTACATCCAATCACATTTATTGATTCCACAAACACTGGAACATTCCATAAGTTAAAGATTGATGCGAGTGATGGATTATTATTCAATCCATTTGATAATCTACTGAGTGTTGGTGAAGTTAGTATTTCAGGTATTCTCACAGTGGGTGGTGCAACCACAGTTTATAGTACACTTGACGTATTTGAAAAAACAACTTTAAAGAATCAACTTGAAGTTGATGGTCAATCCGTGTTTGATAATTCCGTTGAATTAAATTCAACACTTATAGATGTTAACAATAGTGTTGCTGCAGGTAAGACAGACTATAGATTATCTTCAGTTGGAACTGGTGTATCATGGAGACCATCAGGTGTTGAAACTAAAAATATTCTTTATGTAACTAAAGATGGTAATGATGCAAACTCTGGTTTACTTGAGGGTGATGCAAAGGCAACTATAGGTGGTGCTGCTGCAGTTGCATTAGATGGAGACACAATATATGTAAGACCAGGTGTTTACTTTGAAAATAATCCTGTCGGTCTTAGAACTGATGTATCAGTATCTGGTCAAGATCTAAGATTGGTTACTGTAGTTCCTACTAATGTAAATGATGATGTATTTCATGTTAGAAGAGGGTGTTTAGTTGAAAACTTAAATTTCGCTGCTTCTAATTTTGGTGTATTGCATGAAGGTTGTGGTTGTCTTGCTTTCCCACCAATACAAGCAGATATCACTGCTGGTGATGCAACAGCAACGAGAAGTGGATATGTTGGTCCTGGTCCTGCAAATGAAGGTCCGAGTGGAAGATGGAGATCACCATATGCTAGAAACTGTACGAACTTTATAACTGGTAGTATTGGACTGAAGATAGATGGTAGATACGCTAATGCTGCATATACAGGAACAAATAATCTTGGACAAGATTTAAGAAGTATGGTGTGTGATTCATTCACACAATATAATGAAGCAGGTATTGGTGTATCAGTCACAAATAAAGCATATGCACAGTTAGTTTCTATATTCACAATCAACAGTCATATTGGTATATTTGCTGGAGGTGGTGGACAATGTGACTTGACTAACTCTAACTCATCATTCGGTGATTTTGGTTTGTTTGCTGATGGTACGAGTCTTGCAGAATTTACGGGAGTTACTACGGGTGGAGCAACTGCTGAAAGTGACGTATTCAACTTTCTAAATGTAAGAGATGATGATAATAATGTTCGTAAACCTTTTGATGGGCAATCATTGTTCTTTAAAATAAATCTTTCAGATTATCCAGAGGTCGCTGGATATAGTGGTATTCTCACACAACCAATGAGAACTATCAGAAGCGTGAAGATAACTAATGGTGGATCTGGGTACAGTGCTGCTTCACCACCAAACGTGACTGTTACATCACCAGCAGGTCCTGAGGCAATACTCGCTGAATTATCTGCAAACGTAAGTGCAGCAGGTACAATTACTTCTGTTGATGTAATCGCAAGTGGTAGAAATTTCTTACCTATACAACCAATTGATATATCTTTTAGTGGTTCTGGTGGAGCAGTTGGGATAGCAGTTACTGATCCTATATTATTTACAGTGGATGATGCAACTGAAGTTACAAATGCAGGTTTAACTACAGTCACATTTAATGAATTCGTTCCTTATAGTGTTGCTCAAGGGGTAGGTGTTGAATTCTTAAGAATCAGTCGTATCATCACTAGTTCTCATTCTTTTGAGTACGTAGGTGCTGGTACCGACATAAATAGAGCAAACCCCTTCCAAGGTGGTGAGCCAATTCCTGAAAATGAAATTGTCGCAATAAATGGAGGTCAAGTTCCGTTCACTAGCACAGATCAAAAAGGTAACTTTAGAATTGGTTCTGGATTAGAAATTAACCAAACTACTTCAACCATTTCAGGAAGAGACTTCAACAGAGCGATACAAGCTAACTTAACCCCACTAATCCTTGCTTTGGGAGGATGATAAAATAATATGGCAATTGCACCAGTCAATAAGTTTCTATCTATTGCTGTTCCTGTAGCACCAGGCGAGCAGAAACTTTATGAAGTACCAACAGGTACTACTGCAATTTTGCTGTACGCACAAGTATCTAACGTAGGAATCGGACAGACATATCCAACAGCGACTTTAATTCATAGAAGAGAATCAAGAAGCACAGGTAATAAAAGAGATATAAGAATTATAAAAGATATTGAGATACCACCAAATGATGCAGCGATATTGATTGATGGTAGATTAGTATTAGAAAAGACTCCACTTACATTAGATAGATTATTCCTGAAAGGTGTACAGTCAGGAGTAGGAACAATAACAAATGTTGTTTATCATGAACCCACTGGTGTAGCCACAGTAACCACCATGAATGCTCACAATTTCAACGTGGGTGATCCAATTACAATGAGTGGTATTGCATTCACTTGTTCAGGGAGCACAGGAATTACAACAACAATATTCCCAGATCCACAGCAATCTTATGTTGTAGATGAGATAACAAACGCAGTCGGAACATCAAGAACATTTACTGCAGTCATAGGAAGATCAAAAGGTTATCCACATTTTTATAATCCAGCAATACATTATTTTGTTCGTTCAAGAAGTAACGCAGTTACAACAAATACTGGAACACAATTTACACCTTCATTTGCAACTTATACAGGTGTGAGTGGTGAATTAGTCTTAACTTTAGGTGCTGGACATGGACTAAGAAGTGCTACAACAACTCATACTGCGACTAATGCGTTATACAGTCCAGTAACAGGGATCATGACTGTAACTGTTGCAAATCATGGATTCTCTGCTACAGATAAAATTAAATTTGCAGATGGATCAATTACATTTACGTGTGCTCAAGATAGTCATGCATCAAATCATCCATATCCAAGATCTACTGATTATCCTAGTGGCAAGTGGTTAAGTATATCAAATGTCACCACTAATACTTTTGAAGCTGTGGTTTTAGACACAATACCATCAACATACACAGGTATACACACTTTTGTAAGTGCAACTACTAATGGTATAAGTAGGGCATATTCAACTGTTGGAATCGCAACTGATTCAATTATATTCACTTGTACTCAAGATGGTAATTCTACAGAACATGCATATCCAAGATCTACCGATCCATATGCAGGATTGAATATATCAATAGCCTCAACTACTACAACCACTGCAACAGTGAATGTGGGAACTTCACCCAGTGGTGGATTAGTCGCACCATTACAAATGGAGTTTATAGCAAGTATCCTAGAAAATAGTACTGCATAATGACTCAAGGAAGGAAGTCTCAGCGATATTTAAGTGGAAGATCCAAAATTATTGGATTTTCAGGATTAAGCACGGATAGACATCTTTATATTGAACCAGGTCAGGTTGAACCTAACTTGGGATTTCCTGGTGAAAAGAATTTACCAGCTTCAGGAACTTATTACAAATTAATTACAGTTCCAAATGGGAACACATATGATAGATACTGGCAGGAAGATAGTCCTGCAACTCTTGTAAATGGAATCACAGTATTTGATGAAGGCACGTTAATAGGAACAGCAAATACTGTATCAAAACTAAACTTTGTTGGTTCAGCAGTCACAGCAACTGCGAGTGGAACAATATCTACAATTACAGTTACACCTGTATCAATATCAACTCTTGCACCACCTAATCCAAATTCAGGAGATTTATGGTGGGATAGTGATGAGGGTGAACTAAATGTTTATTATCAAGATGTTAATAGTGCACAGTGGGTAATAGCAAATAGTGGAATCGGAACTACTGCAGGAGGTGGTGGAGGTGGTGGATCAGGTGGTGCTAACGTAACAGTATCATCAAATCCACCAACAAGTCCAACTCCAGCAAATGGAGATTTATGGTGGGATAGTGACGTAGGTGAACTATTCATTTATTATACTGATGGTGATAGTAACCAATGGGTGGAAACTTCTGGAGGAAGTGAAACTGTTACTATATCAGACAACGCCCCGTCAAGTCCAAATGATGGTGATTTATGGTGGGAAAGTAATACTGGATCTTTAAAAATATATTATAATGACGGAGACAGTCAGCAGTGGGTAGATTCAAACGCAGGAGTTCTTAGTTCATTAGCATCATTTACAGCATGGAGCACAAATAGTGCTGGTATTCACACCACAGTAAACGTTGGTATTGGAACAACCATACCACAACAAAATCTTGAGGTAACTAGTACTTTTGGAGTTACGAGTCCAAATTATAGTAATTATTTAAGAATTAATACTGGTGATACTAATGGTGCAACAATTTTTTCACGACAGACCACTGGTGCATATAAGAGATTACGATTAGATGCATCTGATTTTCATATAAGAAATAGTCCAACTAACTCTGATGATTTTACAAATTCATTATCAATTAGAGAGAATGGTAATGTTGGTATACATTCTACGTTACCTGCGGCTGTAATGGATATTCGTGGTGACACTGTGGTCACAGGAATTACAACCCTTGGTAACACTATCGTCGGTAGTGCTACAACAGAACTTATAGTTCAGGGTGACGCTCGTGTGACTGGTATTTTGTCTGTAGGTACAGGCACATTAGTGATAACAGACACAGGTATTAATGCAACAGGAGTAATTACTGCTACTGGATTTAAAATTGGAGCTGGTGTGACTGTATCAGAAGTAGGTAACTTTGATATTACAGGTATAGTTACAGCGACTAAATTTGTTGGTGATGGATCAGGTTTAACAAACCTTTCAGGTGGTGGAGGGGCAGGTGCTCAAGGTGCTCAAGGTTCTCAAGGATCTGCAGGATCAAATGGTGCAACAGGTGCTCAGGGTGCACAGGGTGTAGCTGGTACTGCTGCATCACAAGGTGCTCAAGGTGCAACGGGTGCCACAGGTGCTCAAGGAGCACAAGGTCATCAAGGTGCCACAGGAACTGGTGCTCAGGGTGCTACAGGATCTACAGGTGCTCAAGGTGCAACAGGATCCACGGGAGCACAAGGTGCTACAGGAGCTACAGGTGCTCAAGGTGCACAAGGACATCAAGGAAATACTGGATCAACAGGAGCACAAGGAGATGCTGGTTCCAGAGTATATACCGTTACAAATAGTGGATCTGGTGCGTATGTGATAGATGGATCTAATAATCCAACACTTAATTTACTGAGGGGTTTTACATATACATTTAACATTAACGCTTCAGGTCATCCTTTTTATATTAAAACAGCACAAACCACAGGTACAGGAAATCAATATACATCTGGTGTCACTGGGAATAGTACGCAGTCAGGAACTTTAACATTTGCTGTTCCATATAATGCCCCATCAACTTTATATTATATCTGTCAGTATCACAGTGCTATGAAGGGCACTATATCAATATCCGACGTGGGTCCAACTGGTGCTCAAGGTGCTGCTGGTGCTCAAGGTGCTACAGGAGCTACTGGTGCTCAAGGTGCTACAGGAGCTACTGGTGCACAAGGTGCTGTTGGTGCTCAAGGTGCTCAAGGTCATCAAGGAAACACTGGTGGTGGAGGATCTACGGGTGCTCAAGGTGCTACAGGAGCTACAGGTTCTCAAGGTGCTACTGGTTCAGGAGGATCAACAGGATCTACTGGTGCTCAGGGTGCTACAGGAGCTACTGGTGCTCAGGGTGCTGCTAACACAGGTGCCCAAGGTGCAACGGGATCTACAGGTGCTCAAGGTGCTACTGGTTCAGGAGGATCAACTGGTGCACAAGGTGCTTCTGGTCCTGCTACAGTGCCTCAAATTAAAAAAGCAGAAAATACGTCTCAGCAATATGTTTATTCTGGTACTGGTTGGAATACTAAACTTTCATTAACATTAAGTAATGTAGATAATGATTCACACGTTTTAATAGTTTGGCGTGGTGAAATATTTTGTGGTGGTGGTAATAATAGACAATCTTCAATTCAATTAACTGGTGGTAGTTTTGGTGTTGGAAGCTCTGGTGGTAACAGTACTGATCAGAGTTGGGTTGGTTTTGGTGATGTAGTCATTGATGTTGGTGGCGGTACAAGTAGAACTTATAGTATTCAATGGAAGAGGAATCAACATGCTTCATATGCTATAATCAGAAATGCCTACTTATTTGTTATGGAAATGAAACCAAATTAACCTCAATAAATAATTAAAAAGTATGCAACAGATCAGAAGGAGTGATGGGCAGATAGTTTTACCTATGTTTTCTACAGATGAAAAAGTCGGACTTACAACTGCGACTGGTTCAATGATATTCAATATTGATACAAATATAATTGAATATTATAATGGGTCAAGTTGGAAAGAATTATAATATAGATTATGACTGGTATAGATTTTCCTTCCAATCCTAGTGTAAATCAACAATTCTCTGCATTTGGTAATGTATGGGTTTGGAATGGATCATCTTGGAGAAAAGTAAGTAGAACAGCAGTTGTAGGTGCTCAAGGTAATACAGGTCTGAGTGGATCGACAGGAGCACAAGGTGCAACAGGTCCGCAAGGTGCTTCTGGTTCAGGTGCTCAAGGTGCTGCTGGTCCAACAGGACCCACTGGTGGTGCAGGTGCTATAGGAAATACTGGTGCTCAAGGTGCTGCTGGATCAGGTTCTACGGGTGCACAAGGTGCCCAAGGACATCAAGGAAATACTGGTGCAACAGGTGCTCAAGGTGCTGCTGGTGCTCAAGGATCCGCAGGTGCTCAAGGATCCGCAGGTGCTCAAGGATCCGCAGGTGCTCAAGGTGCTGCTGGGGCTCAAGGTGCTGCTGGTTCAGGTGGATCTACAGGAAATACAGGTGCCCAAGGTGCCCAAGGACATCAAGGAAATACTGGTGCAACAGGTGCTCAAGGTGCTGCTGGAGCTCAAGGGGCTGCTGGAGCTCAAGGGGCTGTAGGTGCACAAGGTGCAACAGGTGCACAAGGTGCTGCTGGATCTGCTGGATCAACTGGTGCTCAAGGTGCTGCTGGTGCTCAAGGTGCTGCTGGTGCTCAAGGATCTGCTGGTGCTCAAGGACATCAAGGTAACACTGGTGCTGGTGGATCAGGTGGATCTACAGGTGCTCAAGGTGCTACAGGTGCTACAGGTGCTCAAGGTGCTACTGGATCTGCTGGATCAACTGGTGCTCAAGGTGCTCAAGGACATCAGGGACAATCTGGAACCAATGCAGGTCAAGGTGCTCAAGGTGCTACTGGTGCTCAGGGTGCTTCAGGAACAAACGGTGCTCAGGGTTCCACAGGATCTGCTGGATCAACTGGGATCCCATCAGGTGTTATACTAATATGGTCAGGTGCTTCAAACAATATTCCCTCTGGATGGGTATTATGTAACGGTTCTAATAGCACTCCCGATTTGAGGGATAGGTTTGTTATTGGTGCTACGAGCAGTTATGCAGTGGGTGCTCAGGGTGGTTATACTGATACATTCATACCAGAGCATACTCATACATATAGCGGTTCTGTTAGTGGTGGTACTCACAATCATACTTACGTTGACCAATATGTTGTAATTAATAATGGATATAGACCTTGGCCAGCAAGTAATAATGACTGTGCTGCAAGAAATGTAAATGTAGGTGGGGATGGAAGTCACTCTCACTCATACAGTGGAACTACTGCAGTTAACACTGGTGGTGCTGCAATTACAAACGCACAAAGATCAGGTAGAAACTTACCACCATACTATGCACTATGCTATATCATGAAGACATGATATAATATAAAAAAAAATATATTATGAGATTA
>Ga0209348_1000443_pt1 | contig 22219 bp, 15 predicted proteins | sample ETNvirenome_2_30_FD_184065 | JGI IMG/M metagenome (GOLD analysis project Ga0209348, IMG submission 184065) | Marine viral communities from the Pacific Ocean - ETNP_2_30 (SPAdes) (version 2) | ecosystem: Environmental > Aquatic > Marine > Oceanic | place: Pacific Ocean | collected 2013-06-22
TAGGCGACAGTGGCGCAAGTATTATAAGTAGAATCATGGGGTTAATTTTAAGCTCTGTGGCAGTTACAAATATACTCAACGGTATCGCGCATTATTTTGGTTTACAAATATACAGCTAACATTGATGCTAATTAGGCTTTTGTGTAAAATACAGCGCCTTTTTATGGGCGCATTTACTTATAATCCCCGAGGCTTTTACATTGCAAAAACGCACATTAGATAATCCAACGTTAAACAGACGTTTTTCTGTTGCACCCATGCTTGATTGGATGTGTTGTCATTAATAATCAATAGGTTAAGTTGTTCTTGGGGGACTATAGGGAGACCGAAATATAAAAACTGACCTGTAGTTTTTTCCATTAGTTTTTTTCGTGTGTCTTGCCTCATCGTTTTTACTGTAGTACTTTAAACTCTCACAATTCGAAATCGATACTTAGATAAAGATTTCACTCAATTAACATTGGGTGGAGCGCTAAGTTCGTGCCGCTCCGCCTCTAGGAGCAAATATAAAGATGTTGTACAACGATCACCACAAAAACTATTATCAAAATCTCTACCTAGAATTTGACCAAATTTTATCTGAAAAAAAACTGCAACTTGATCAATTTAAGTTTGAGCAATTTGATGAGTTAATTTTTATTGCAGAGGCTTTTATAGGAAAAGTCGAAGACTGTAGTGAATACTTGTTTTGCAAATTTTTAGCTGGGGGTAGTGCAGCTTTAGAAAGTGATGAGCTAGAACACTTTTATGAAGCCTTTATTAGCAGAGACGTTATGTCTAAAGAAAAGCTACATCATCCTCGGATTATGGATGGTAAACTTTTTCCTTCTCGTGACCGTCGTGAGTGGTTTAAGTTTGTTATGGAAGCGGAGTTAGATCTCGTTAGAAACATCAAACTACAGTTGTTGGACTGTGTAACACTAGCGCGTTTAACGTCACAACCATTTTTTAAAAAACCAGCAGAATTCAATTGTAAATTACTTGGTATCTCAACTTATGGTTATCTACACTTTTACCTCGAAGAGGGTGAGAGTTATCTTTGTAGCTATGAGTTGTATGAATGTAATTACTATGGTCAACAAGACGAAATGTCAGAAAACCTTGAGAAGTTCAAAAAAAACCTATGTGAAGCAGGCTTAACGCTGAACCTAAAAGCTTCTGAGCTGCTGAGAGGAGCTAAAAACCTAAAAGTTCCTGAGCTGCTAAGAGGAGCTAAATAAATGCGAAAACAATGCCGCAGGAATAAACGCCGATTGTCTCAGCTATTAAAAGAGGCCCATGCTAATGGCGAGCGTATAGAGGCATGGATTAGTTTAATGAAAGCTTGCTCTCAAACAAAGGCGTGGAATCGGCTCACTAATCGATACGATGTGCATTTAGACTGGTCTAATACAACGTTTGATGCTGAATCCAAGTGGCTATTTGTGCAGGAGATTATTTACGCATCAGCGACCATTAAAGGAAGGTTCAGAGTGTATATGAGCATCAATGAGCTCCCAATCGAGCAGAAACATAGGTTTTCCAATTTACCGTGGGATCAAGATAGCTCCCCCATGGAGGTGTTATGAGCGACATAAGTAAACTTAGTTTTATCAAGACATCGGCTAGGATTCCCATCAGTGAATTAAAGCTTAAAAAACGAAAAGATGGAGGCTTTAGAGAGCATCCTTCCATGTTTTTTAAGCGACGTTGCCTTAGTAACCTTACCTACAAGAGTATGCAAGAGCTAGCTGAACTATTAAATATCAACGTTGAGGTATTAGAACTATTTATGGAAGCTAATTTGACCGTTGACCTAGTGTTTGCTGAGCAGCTAAGCGGAGCGACTAAAGTTGATACTGCTACTTGGTTGGAACTTCAGCGTCAATATGATGAGTACATAAAGCATCTCTGATATAGGTGGCTATAAGCGGATCACTGCATTTCAAGTTTGAGGCCTACTTTTATAGCCTCAACAGCAGTGCGACTAAATTTTAAAAGGGTACTAAGATGAGCTCTCATAAGCTTTTAATTAAATCACTAGAGTTGGCTTCAAAAAATCATGCGCAGCAAAAGCGAAAGTCAGATGGTTCGCCTTATATTAATCATTTGATAGAAGTAGCAGCCTTACTAACTAATATCGCTGAAATCGATGATGCAGATGAGCTAAGTGCTGGAATACTCCATGATATTTTAGAGGATACTGATGTTACTAGAGACGAGCTCTATGAAACCTGTGGTAATCGTGTTCTGGAGTTAGTAGAGGCACTTTCTGACGATAAATCGCTATCATTAGAGGAGCGAAGAGAAAAAGTGCTTAGAGTGCTTCCAAAGAAGCATTCCTCCGTAAAACGTATCAAGCTAGCGGACTTGTGCTCTAATGCTTCTGCAATACCAACAGGTTGGTCATTAGAGCGGCAAGAAGACTACTTTCATTGGTTAGATCAGGTTGCTGAAATTTGCAAAACATCTAGCCTTGCGTTGCATAATGAGTATCTGAGAAGGAGAGCTATACACATTGCTGAATAGTAATCTCTTGTTGACCAGTACATTTGTAATTATATTTAGATCTGCCAGATAAATGTTTCTATTAGGGCTTATTAATCTGGCAAGTTCAAGCTTTCGCATCAAAGTATACCTTTAAACTATTTTCTCAAATTCATTGTCCGTTATTAGCACTTAGCCTACTTCGGCGGAGAGCGAAATACAGGCACTACTCAAGTGTGATTATGAAAATAAGTGTTTAAAAACTGACGGGCGCCTCTGTGCCAGAAGCGGATCTTAGATGATGTATTTGAAATCATGTTGGGTGGCGCCTTTGGCTTAACCAACCTACTAAGTTCTGTAGGTCGGTTGAGTTACGAAGCTACGCTACTTGAAAAATCGATGAATAAGGCTAACTTATCGAGTTATTGGTCTGGAAGTTTAAGCACCAGTTTACCATCACTCTTTATTTCAGCTAGCTGGACATCCAGTTTTTGATTTATAAAGTATTGAGACAGTATATCCGTATTCGGTGGCAAGTGAGTACGATGGAGCAGGCCAAAATGTACACCAACTTGAAGAAAAAGGCCGTACTTCTTTATGCCGCTTATATACGCATTATATACTTCGCCAACACTTAAAACTATTTCTTCACCTTCAATCGTCAACTCAGGGCCTGCGTATCGCAGCTGAGCCCCTCTATCAGTAACTGAAAGAATCTCAACACATATCTGACTGCCAGAAGGAAATTTTCTGGACAGTTCAAACCAGTTGGAGCATTGCGTTCTATGAAGCAAAGCTGATTGACCGCCTATTGCAATGAATACACCGTAACTCACGTATTCACCAACACATCCATCGTATTTTTCCCCAATGATAAGCTGAGTTGCTTTACTAAGCCCCACTTGAATTAACTCTTTATCAAGGTCTATGTGTTGCACAAAAAAATCCCTGATATCATTTTTAGTCAACTTATGGTTATTCGATGAAAATGAATAGTAAGAAATCAAGCCATTTGCTAGCTCAATTATTTGGCCCGAGTCATTTGAACGTTTAGCACTGCCCTTAATTGGAAATCCATAGGTAAGGCTTTGATGTGCTTCTTTCCATGCAGGATGATTTTTGCGATCATGCAATACCTGCAACCAGTCTTTAACCGTCGGTGGTAAAGTTTCCAGCACTATTAAGTTGGAGACCAATTTCTGTGTTTTAAACCAATACCCTTTGTTTGGATTTGCATGGATTAGCCCTGCTAGAGTCACAGCAAACTTTGTTGATGTTGCATGGTGAGGAGTTGCCACAATGAATTTCGCTGCGAGGATCGGCCATTCTGCTTTTCCACTTGCTTGGGTTAGCCAGTCTGCTGCTATCGCAAAAAAATCACCATTTTGATACTTCAGTTCTAGCAACCTCTCACAAACAATACCCCATTCTTTAACGTCGTAATCATGCCCAGTCAACCATGTTGCCCCATGCTGAAGCAATTCGCTCAGCGGCAAGCTCTCTGGCAGGACATCTCGCTGCGCCAATAAGGCTTGCCAGATATAATTCCACTCATCGCGGTCTTCACGCCCAGTCAACCATGTTGCTCCACGCTGAAGTAATTCGCTCAGCGGCAAGCTCTCTGGCAGAGCATCACGCTGCGCCAATAAGGCTTCCCAGACATGCGCCCACTCATCGCGGTCTTCATGCCCAGTCAACCATGTAGCCCCACGCTCGAGCAATTCGCTCAGCAGCAAGTTCTCAGGCAGGGTATCTTGCTGCGCCAATAAGGCTTGCCAGACGTGCGCCCACTGTTCGCGGTCTTCACGCCCAGTCAACCATATTGCCCCACGCTGAAGTAATTCAGACAGAGGTAAGCTCTCTGGCAGGGTATCTCGCTGCCCCAATAAGGCTTGCCAGATATAATTCCACTGATCGCGGTCTTCACGCCCAGTCAACCATGTAGCCCCACGCTCGAGCAATTCGCTCAGCGGCAAGCTCTCTGGCAGAGCATCACGCTGCGCCAATAAGGCTTGCCAGATATAATTCCACTCATCGCGGTCTTCACGCCCAGTCAACCATGTTGCCCCACACTGAAGCAATTCGCTCAGCGGCAAGCTCTCTGGCAGGACATCTCGCTGCGCCAATAAGGCTTGCCAGATATAATTCCACTCATTACTCTCTTCACGCCCCGTTAACCATGTTTTAGCCAAGTCGAAAAGCTGAATAGCGGTTGAACTATTAGGTTCAACTAACCGAAGAAGGTCTTGCATCACACGTGCCCATACGTGGCCATTCTTTTCTCCATATAAGCGGCGGCGCCCCAAAGCTAAAACTGGATGTTGTTCCCAATCAGGCTCGACATTTTCAGGCAAGAGTTTTTGCCAAACGATATGCCAATCAGGGCGCAGTAGAGAATGTTGCAACCATTCCAGAGCGATGTTGTGCCAAATCTCAGAACGATTGGGCTCATTTTGCAGACAGTACTCCCATACAAAAGACCAATTGGGATGTCTTATGAACAAAGGATCAGACAAGTGTTTTACGGCCCAGAAAAACAGTTCTTCATCTTTGGGATAGTGCTCGGCAAGGTGTTGCCAACAGATAGACCATGCCTTATAGGCAGTTCCTAAATGAGAGAGTGCTGTAAGCAACACATTTGTGTTGAATGTGCTGGTAATATTCGGTGCGGTTGTTGCCCAGCAGGCCCAGCTAGTCGCCATATCAGCCAAACTATCTGCATCAGATACAACTGGTGGATGTTCGTGCCAGTGCTTTGCACATTTCAGTGCCAAGTCAGGAAGTTTTACGATGCTTAATCTTTCTATCGCCATCCCCTGTTCACGTCCTGAGAACAAGCGCAGTAGTTGAGACACCAAGTCAGCGTTTTGTTCAGTTAAAGCGCGATGAAAGGTATCGACTAAATCGTTGGTGTAGGCTTCACTGTTGGCTGGTTTACGCAGAGCAAGGTACAAGGCATTTGCCAGATGCGGATGAGTAAGGCGAACTATTTGTCTTTCATCGGCAGTTTCTAGTAAATTAAAATCGCCTTCATGATTGAGTGTTGCTAGCTTTTCACGATCCTCTTTCGTCAGCCAATCGTAGGGTGCACGCAGATATAACCTGTTTAGCGCTAAGGGTAGCCATAGCGCTTTGTCTAAATCGTTGAGTTGAATCCGCTGAGCAAAGCGTTGCGCAAAAGTTTTTAGATCACCGTGCGCAAGCTCTACAGCTAATGAGATAAACAAACCATTATCTTCGTCTGCCGCTTGATTAAATGCAGAACCTTTTAGTGGCGGCTTACCAGTACGTTGTTGATACCAGACCTCTACTTCTTCAGCTTCTTTAGCCGCAAGGGGGACAATTTGGTAGCGATTCAGATTGAAACCACGATAAGTTGCATCCTCTTCGAAAGAATCCGCAAACTCTGTTGGGCCACAGGTTAGGATTATAGGCCAGTTTTGGTTCTCACTCTCGTCGATAAATTCGCCTAAGCGGTTTAAATCAATACGGTTTCGTGCATCATGGTCATATAAGTCGTCTATGGCAATAAAATCAGGTAGGTCTTGTTTATGGGCTTCTTTAAAAACGCGTAAAGTAGGTTCAAGTAACTCTGAATTCCCCTTTAGCCACAGCACATTAAATCCTTCGTAGACAAGTTTTTCAATAGTGTGCAGTAGTATCACACTCTTGCCTGCACCAGAACGGCCACTAAGCCAGAATACTTGAACTTCACTCCTGAGTTCTCTTTGGCCGATATACTTGTATTCAAGTAAATTAGCATAAAGAGAATTTAGGCGTTGGGTTTGAGCCATGTACTGATGATCTCGAAGTCGAGCTAATGTAATTTCATGTCCAACCTGCAAATTTGTGCTTGGCTCTTCTTTTAGCTGGAAATCCGCTAGTGTGAGGGGGTGTCCTAATGATTTTTTTTCTAAAAGGTCTTGCTTGAAACGCTCACATATTTCGTCACGAATACGCTGTGCATCAGCGGGTGTAGGCCCTCTACTTATGGCTCTTTCCAGAGCAAAGCGCATAAAGCCGTAGGGGTCTTTCAAATACGGCCATACTGTCGTAATTGCACGCCACCAAGGATCAGGTTCTATGCGGGGTGATAAAAGTCGCTCTTCTGTAAGAAGTTGGCTGATGATGGAGTAGCTTTCGTGCGTTGCAGGTAAATCGCTCCATTGAATATCTGAACTGCCTTGCGAGGCAACTAGGTTAAACTTTACCTTGCCACGCATACTGGGGTACTGGCTTTTTAGGAATAGCTCTATGGCTAGCACTTCTGACGCGGCATCCTTCAATGATGCAAGTGTTAAGGTGCGTTTCACTTGGATACACACTAAATGGTCATTAGCATCTTGCTTGGCTACATCTGAAAGCGCTTCAAGAAAAACGTTACCAGCAGTGTCTAAATTTTTACTATGGTTGGCGAGAGGATCTACAAAGTCGGCCAGATAGAAACGCAATTGATAGTCAAAGCCAGCCAAAGCGTATATCCCACCCAATGCCCTCCGTTTTTCTTGTTGCTCATAAGCGGTAAGAATAGAAGTTATAGAACTCTCAGTTTCAACCATGAAAAACTCCTGGTCCCACATCAGACATTGGAATTAGAAAATACAATGCCACTCCAAACAGGGTGAGCCATATTGATGAATTATAAATAAAGACATATTGGTGATGGCTTCGTATTGGAGAAAGCTTCCTTGAACCAGTTAAAATATATCAGTATTAAAAGCTCATGTTAAGAGAAGAAAAAATTTCTGATAGAGATGCTTATTAGCCGAGAATTGAAATCAAGTTTGCATATTCAAGTGGTCATCATTACCTAAAATCGTTGTACAACGATGTGTAGCTAAGTAAAAAACCGAGGCTATAGTTGTGACCCTCGGTCTCACCTCTATTTCATACCCCTACTCATCGGTTGTATCAACTTTCATTACTTCACAGGTGTGCTTAAATAGCTAGGCTGCGATCAAATACTTTTATTCTCAATTCCCGAGGCAATTTAGGCCGAAGGCCTATATGCCTCGGTCAAATGCGAAGCATTTGCCCTAACACTCTGTAGTACTATGAATTGGTCACTATAGTAGTCTTTGACGAGCTTCGCTCCTCAAAGACATGCCATCTTGCTGCGCAAGCTGTCATGATATATTTTTTATTCTTCGTTCAATGATCGCTGGTTGTGATCATAAGTATTTAGGCAACACTCACCCATAGCCAACCTGTGTAAGGTTAGCTTTAGTCTTGCCAAAACATTTGAATTATTATCAAATAGTATTTGGGCTATGCCACGACACTAACTGTCTGCATAACTGTAAGGCTTATCGGTAGTAAGTTAGCCAAACTTACTTGTTAGTACCGCCTATCTGCGATGCCTCACCGCTAAAAGTCTATATCCAAACTGAAGGGTTATTATTAACATTGCCCAATCAGATCCAACTTTTTATTGCGACTCATCTCACTGCTGCTGTAGATAGATCCCCTTGTTGATATTCAATGCTCGAATATCAGCTGCTTTAAGCAGCACAGCATTTGCACTCTCATGGGCAAGCGTCTCTTGTCCTACCATCCCCATGACAGCCCGTTTGTTCTGAGACGTATCTGGCTCAGAACCGGAAGGCTAAATATTATGAGGTTTCTCTTCTCAAATCTCATTCTTGCTTTTAATTATACGAATATAAGCTTAGAACTCAAGGCGTTAATTTGCTTAAAAATATGATGTTATTTGTTTTTCCCTGTAACGCAGGAGATTTTGCAAAATATAAAAATATTGGTTAGTTTTTTAATTTAAGCAGTATAAGAATTGTTGTATCTGATGGACTAATGCTTACTAGCATAGTCAGCCACCTACAAGGTAGCTGACTTACAATCTGGCTATGTATTTACTCTAGACCACTCTTCCTTAGCTTTAGCTCTTTGAGCATCAATATACTCAGCTAGATCATTTAAGTGAATGTAATATGGTGCTTTTGCCGAGCTTCCTATTTTGAATGTAGGAATTGGCAGATCCTCTGCTTTGGCTTTATTCATAGCTGTACGGAGCGAACAGCCAAAATAGTCATCACAAACCTTACCCAAAGGGATAATAGCTTCTTCAAATTGAGCAAGTAGCATAAATACCGTGTTCATAATCTTTCCTAAACCGTTAAAGCTCATAAAGAGCCAAATCAAAACTAAGGGTTTGGTAGTCAAAGGAAAGTGCTAGATAGGTATGTTGGAGGAGGCTAATGAATCTCAGGTTATCGCAACGCAGTCTGGGTTACGGCCTATGTGGCTGGAGAAACATTCACCAAGTCGAATTTCTAAGAAATGCGTCAACTTTGGCTACGAGTAAATAGTATATCTGTATAGTTGGTTATATCAACTTATATAGCGTTACCTTTTGAATATAGCCATCAACTCTCCCATTGGGCTTCTCATAAAACTAATAAAAACATGTCAAAATTATTAGTTTTTTATAGCTATAAGCTAAAGAGTTGAAATTATTTTCAGCTTTTTCTAAGCGCTTTATTTTTAACGTAATTGACTGCGCTGCAGTTTATTATGTCCTAATAAAAACTAAAAATACCGTTCTATATCATATGGTTAGATCGAATCTGTAGTTGTGGGTAAGTGAGTCTGTGTGCTAATTTTAAAGGGTTATGTGTGTAAATTTAGTTTTTCATAAAGCAAAAGGCTAGTTATCTGCGTGTAGCATTAGTGATTAGGAAAGGGGGGGGAGTTCCTAGTCAAATATTAATTCATATTTAAGGTAAGCAGTAATGCACTCTAATCCGTTACAGAAAGACATGAACCAAATAATGCTACTCGAACTTGAGGAAGCTCTGATTGGTGAAGATAAAGCTGTGGCAATTTTAAAATCAGCTAAAGATTTTGTTGAATCTGGTGTATGTGAAAACCCGTTGAAAGCGCTATTGGGACATCATTACCGAAATTCCAAAAAAGCGTTTCAAGAATACCTGATTGATAAAGCTGGTGGCAGTTCAGCAAAAGTTGGGACGGCAAGAGTAAAGGCATCAATGCTAAATAAGGCCAGTGAAGCGCTAATTCCGATTAAGCATAAATTTGCTAGGTTTAACTCTCAAAGCATTTTAAAGGCGGCGACTATAGAGCCTATGAATATTGATGAGCTTAAAAAACTCACTGAGCTTCATGATATATATAATGCGTTAGGGGAACACTACTTTCCGGATTTAACATATCGGCAGAAGGACGTTAGCTTTTCTCTTATCACGCAGGAGTGTCTTTCGAAAAACCATTTTGCTCGAGTTCGTGAAAAAAGAATTAAAAATTTTACGACTAAAACACATGGTAAAGCCGCTGAGAATATTATTAATGGATGGACTAAGGTAGAAGCGCATTTCTCGCTGCCAGAGGGTCTCATCACTCGCTTCATACCTAAAATGATCCACATACCACAACGTAAGTCTTGTCCGAATGGAACGAAGAAGCCGAGTGAGTTATTAGACTTAGGGAAAAACGCTGAAAAACACTTTATGACTTTAGCTAGCTATTTTATGCAGCCAATGACAGTTGATGAGATCCTTGAAACCCATCATCATATGCAACTAGCGAATAACTTTTTAAGCACCGCTCAGTTCAAATCACCTAAGAAGTATTGGAGTACTAATGGTCGTGGAGATACGCCGACGGTTGAGATTTGGCGCAATATCTTGCGTAATTTTTCGACTACGTTTGTTAAGTGCGGACTGATACAGTCAATAGAAGAATTTGACTTTTCCATGCTATTGAATGGGCGTAATTTACAGCTTTTTTATGATTACCATACTAATGGCATTTGGGTTAATAGCCATAATGATATTATTAATCAAGCTGAGTATAACCAGCGCCGTGCTCTCAAGGTAAAGGGTATAGTCGAGTATGATTTTCTAGGCGGAGACAATCATAAGCAAGCAAAGAAATGCCTAATGAAGCTGCTGGTATTAATTAAATCTCCAAATATTTCGTTAGTCCCTTACTTACCAATGTTCTACTTTATCCCGAGCTCTCCAGCTAAAAATTTACAAGAATACTGTTTTGATATTAGTAAGCTGGTAAGTAAAGTGGAGGGCTTGATAACACTAATTAATTCTAGTGGCGAGGCTAACCCTAGTGACGGAAATCGTAATATCAAGTGGTTAATCGATACTAATTACCGTGCCAACAAAGGCCTTCAAGGAGGCGTTGAAGATGGGGTCATAGAGTATCAAAAAATAGTTAGAAAGTTTGAAGAGTTAGCTTATGAACCATGTAGCAATGGGGACGACCGACTAAGGTATTTGTCTATTGCATTAGCGATGAGGATAGCTTTGGTGAATCCACTTAGAATTAGTAACTTTGAAGACTTAATCGCTGAACCATACAGAACAGTTGAAGAAGCTGCCAATTCTAAAGCCGCTGCTCTGATATCAAATGCCGATGGTAGTTATAGTACCTTTATTCCTTTGCCGCTTGTTAAAAATAGAGCTCACCTTGGCAAACATGCTAAAGGCATTGAAAACAAATTACCTATAGCGCTAAGCGACAAAATTAATGAGTTCATTGAGCAAAGAGCGCTTCATTACCATGGTATGGACAATAGGTTATTTATCTGGAACGGCATAAACAGCCGTGGCGGCTTGCGAGTTAATATGTCGGAACAAACTTATCGTGTGATTCAGCTAATATGGCCTGAACGGGACTGGATCGTTAAGGGGATTAACCCACATGCTTTAAGGCATTTTGCTGCGACTTATTATTTATCAAAAAATCGCCAAGACTATGCTGGATTATCAATACTGCTAAATGATAAGGAAGAAACGGTACGTAGCGTCTATGCAAAGTTAGACCTTCACTCGATTCAAGAAGATATCATGCGACATGGGGAAGCGTGCTGTAATTTCTAATGTTGTCTTAGGTGTAGTAACTCATACTCGATCTTACATTTACTGGTTAGGCATGACTAAATTGTCCAGTGGGTCTGCTGGTATCGCCAAGTCACAATTGGACAAAATGAGCTTTAAACTGAGGGCGCTTTGTGGCAGAAAGTGTCGTTCAGCTACTTCATCAAATGACTAATAAAACTAAAATAACGGGCATTTAACCTAACTCATATTTGGACAAGATCGATTTTCGAAAAGTCGAATATTAGCAATCAATGAATTACTTTGAGTATGACAAATCCGCTTAATCCAATATCCAATGTTGATGGTGCAGATCAGGATAGGTATTACTACAGTGAAGCTACATTGGAATAAGTAGGGAATAGCGGCTTTCAAATTAAAGCCGCTATTGAATGGGAGATCTATTCTTTCACTGCGAATATTTGAGATAACATATCTGCGGCATCAGAATAAGCTGTTGGTAATTCTTGTCCACCACGGTTGTTTTCAAGTAATGTTTGTTCATCCGGAGATTTGAACATTTCCACAACAGTCATCAAGTCATCGTAGATACGTCCTACCACTTGTTGTGTATCATCTTCCTCGTCGTCATATAGAGCGAGTAAGCGAGAGATATCGAAAGGATGTTTATAAACATCACCTTCTTTGATTTTTTCTTGGGCGAATAACTCTTTGTTTCCAATCCAAGCTTTCACTTTGAGTACCATTAGACACATATGATGAACAGTATTCACTGTATCAATGGATATGACCGACTCTTTCAAATACGAGTAGTAGTCGTCATCCACAAGAATCGCTGAAAAATTTGAGATCCCTTCAGCAGTTTCGATTGGTGTGCGGTGCTCTTTCTCAAACAAATCGACATCATCAGGCTTTCGAGAGAAGAGCTCGATTTGTTTAGGGTAGGTGTCCAATGTTTCAGAGTCGTCTGGAATTGTGAATCGATATACATTTCCAGATGTACCGTTTTGGTGGAACTTTTTACCTTGATAGTTTCCCGCGTCCAAGTAAGCCCAGAGATCTTCAGCAAAGTCTTTAGTGAACTCTTCAATAACAAGAACAATATCAAGATCCTGTGTTTGACGAAACTCTTGACCTTTGCTTTCAAATACAAGTCCACAAGCGTTACCACCGATTAGAATATACTTGTCTTGGTGTGCACTTAGGGTCTCACTAAAGTGTTTTAATTTAGAATCCATTATTTTAATGCTCCTTATTCAAAATCTTGTTGATCTAGCTGAACTAGCCTCTCGAAGATCATTTCGTCGACCTCTTCAAAGCTAGTTCTAATTCGTGGTTCTCTGTCTTTATAGCCACTCAGAGAAAGGACTATGGGTGAAATAACTTCACAATCTCGAACTGCTTTCGTCATTGGGGCGTAAGGGAATACTTGTAGTTCTATCTCTTCCTGAAACTCTTCCCAGCCTGATCTTCGCTCTTTTATAAAGTACTTGGAAATTTTATTGATTGTGTTTGAAGTTATCGCAAAGTCTTTACGAGCGTCATTATCCATTACAACAGCGTAGCAAGGAACTTGGGGAGGGCTTAGCAATGTGTATTTAGATAGAGCTGACTCTCCGGCAAGTACGGTTGGCCCTTTAATGACGTTTTTTGGTACTTGATATACGTCAGAAGCTAATTTGGCTAAAAGGTACTCTCTTGCTCCCCAGATTTTTTGTCTACTATGTAAGAACTGCATCTGATAAGAGCGACCGATTTTTTCCGCTTTAATGAGCCCTACATCTTGTAGTTCCTTGATGCTTCTAGATATGGATGCTTTTGACACATTCACTTGAATGTCTGAAGTGGTAAATGTACACGGTATAACGCCATCAAGAAATCTAGCTACTATGTTCGTAGGTAAGATTCCCAGTCTTTCAGAAGGGAATAGTTTGATGTTATCTTTTGATGGTTTGTCTTGGTGAAGCATTAATTCTGGTATGAAAGAGCGTTCAAAAGGAACTATATGCGCAATTCTTTTCTCTGTTAATTGGAGAATTGTTGAGCGCTTCAACTCATCTATAACAAACAGTATTGGGTAGTCGTTAAGCCTACTTAACAGTTTGTCAAACACGTAACGATTGCTTTGAGCAAAGATGATGTCGTCATAGGTGTATACGACATAGAAGCTTAACCCTCCCAATTTTCCAAGTATTACTTTTAGCTTGTTTTTGAACTGCATAGGAACTGGTGGCGTCTCTTTAGATAGCTCAAAGAGGCCTACTTGGAAATACTCTTCTAAGTAGTTGGCGCAACTTAATTCTAGATTTTTCATCTCACAACCCTTGGAAAATACAGTTAAACTATAGTAACGCATATGCGTTACTAAGTTATTACTTTTTATTATTTAATTTTTTTATTTATAAAATCAGCGACTTAAAGGTTTCATGGCAATAGGTTTACTTACTTTAATTGTCAGTTTAAAGTAAGTAAACCTATTAATGTGTAACTATATTTTCATTGTTAGTAACGCATATGCGTTACCTTTTAAAAAAACTTAGGTAAATCAACATTAAGATTTTGATATAAATCAACTTATAAAGTTTCGCATAATTTTTTTACTGGTGAAAATATTGCGCTTTATTGATAGTAAATGTGAAGATGCGTAACTATCTGTATGAGTTTTATTCTTTGTCATATTCACTATAGGGAGTCATTGTCGCAATCCTGATGCTTCTAGTGAGGTTGATACGCTTGTGATAATTTTCTTGTACTAGAAAACTCATAACTAAAATTATTTTCAATAAAATATATAGGTCATTGAATATAATGATTTTTAATCCGATTTAAGCGCCGTTGAACTTCTCTTTAGTTTGCTGTTATATGACCTCAGGTCATTCGGGGGCTTGGAGGCATTTTGAACAATAAATATCACCTGTTTATAAGGCTTCCCAAGTTTGTTGCTAACAAAGGTAAAGATCCCTGTCCCTATCAGATAGATCTCTCACCGTTGCACAATGTGCGAAAAGTAGAATGTAACCATTCAACCTATTATTGAAGAACAGAATGTAGGGCACTCCGTAAAACGAAATCTACAACACTTCCGAATAATGTCAATTATACCAAACTGCCATGAACAGAATTTGGATGAGTAATTACACTAACAAAGTTTGGGGCAAAGGCGAGTTATACTTATAACCCGTCTATAGAAAGAAGCTAGTTAACGTGACTACTGAGTGTCAAGGGGGAGCACCAACTGCCATCATATCTGGATATCACACACCTCCATTTGATTTTATCAGGCGATAATCGTTTGTTTAGAGAAGGGTACATGCGTTTATCTCATTGTTAACAAGAAAAAATAACGTGATATTCTAAAGTTAGGCATAATATGCGTCATAATGTGGCTTGTCATTTGCTTCTATGGCATTTGTAATGATCTCCCATGCGTTAGTTAATTGCGGCTGCATAGCTTCGGGAAACTGAACGCCTAGCTCCATTGACTTAGCATGGCATTTTTCATTCATGTACTCATACAACGTATTTGCTTTAACTTCCGCACCTTCAATGTCCTTCAGGAGATTAGGTGCTATCTGGTCTTTGCCATTACCCCGAAATTCAGTCAGATTGAAACGGAACGAAAAGTACACCTCCAGTATCTTCCTCACGTAAGACTGCACTGCAATAGAGTCACAATTCTCTGGCCGTTCTACAGCTTCTTTAACCTTGCTGATCAAGAAAGCATACTCGGATCGGTGGTCTTTAAGTAGCTTAGGCAATGGGTCAATCTTAGATTGTTCGCCTGTACGATTAACTAAGAAGAACTGTGCTCGCTTTGCTGTGCCCGTCTTAGTCCTACTGAAATAGAACAGCCACGTTTTTACTAAGTTGAAGAACTCAAAGTTATGCGTAGAAATGAAAAGCTGTTCTACGTGCTCATGACCTAGCTTACTTTTGATAATGCCAAGAACGTTATAAATGTGGTTTGAATCAAGGCTACAGATCGGGTCATCCAAATACACGATAGGTTTGATGCCATTTAAGGATTCATCTTCTAATTGTGTAATGAAGTACGCAAATGCTATTGCAGTACGTTCACCATCAGATAAGTGCTTTGCCTCTCGATCTTCGCGCATGAATTTATACGTGCCATCTACAGGTTTAATCTCTATATCAGTCTTACCGAAGTACTGTCGCAAGTTGTCGTTTAGACTATGCGCTCCCTGTTTAGTGTTATTAAGTTCAGCCTTTATCGCATAGATACGTGCCTGATTAGCGTTGATCTCGGTTTGTGCAGTGACAGAAGCATCTTTAAACGCTTGTATATCAAGCTGTGCTTGCGGGTGATCGTAGTTCTGTGTTTCTTGGTACACATAGTGACGCTTGATTGCTTCAATAGCCTGACGCTGCTCTGTGGAATGGTTAGCAGCCCGCTTATTATGCGCTGTTATTAGTGTGTTGAACTGCTCCATCAAGTCTGTAACTAGCGGTAAAGGATAGTCTGATGCATTGAATGGAAGTACCTCAGCCATGTGTTCTTTCTTGTCAGTCAGCAACTTAACCAGTGACGCTTTTAGTTCTTCGACAGAATCATCGATTGGCTGGATTTGGCTTCTTAATTCGTCAAAACCTTTCTGTAGATCTGGGTAAAGTTGACTGGTATCTGGAATACTTGATGTGAATGCTTGTGATTGAACTGAAGCGATAGCAACATCAATCCTTTGGCTAAGGTCTTTGTACGCTTTCGAAAAATATGCATTTAGCTCATCAATTCTTGCCTGACTAATCGTGTTGTGACAGAACTGGCAGGTAGTGTGTCCAGCGTTACGCTTTATCCCTTCTTCAACCCAACTTCTAAGGCTTTTATCTGAATCCAACTCAGCAATAGTTGTCTGTGTTACTGAAGTCGCCATGATTGATTCAATATCACCCCAAATGCCTTTCATTTCTGGGGTGCTAAGTTTAACTTTAGGCACGCTTGATACAGTACTGGCCCTTGCTGTATCAATGTAAGCACTCATTTTTTCTGGTGTTAGACTATGACTAGCTTCAGCAGATGCAAGCATGGATCTAACGCTTGAAGCGTTGAATGTAGACCTACCAAGAATACTCAATACCGCAACGTTTCGACCTACTTCAGTTAAACGATTGTTTTTCTCTTTTTCTTTGCTTGCTGCGAACCCTATGTTTTGATCTCGCTTAACTTCCCTTGCAGGAATAGCCTCTTCCAATTCTTGAAGTTCTGTTTCTAGTGCGATGTTACGTTCACCTACGATCAAAACTGGGTTTACGCTTGATTCATCAAAATTAACGTTTTTAACGATGTAATCTGAATTGAAAACACGTAGGTTTTCTACTTTTTGTAAGTTGTTACTTTTGATAGAGCTAGCTTCGTGACAGTCGACTTCAAAAGATGCCCCAGAGAAGCCTTCTGGTATTTCACCTAGCTGCATTGCTCGGAAAACACGTGAAAGCGTGGTCTTTCCAGAATAATTAAAACCATAGAATAAGTTAAACTGATAGAAAGGTTGACCAGCATTAGTCTTGGCATCCTTGAAGATACCGAAGTTTTTTATAAACTTTACATTCTTAAACATGCACTTACTCCGAGTAGGTGGTTCTTCATTCTACTATGCATGATCTAAGATTGGATGTGAATGCTTTAATAGGTTGTAAATTTTGAACAACCAAGCCTGAAGGAATTCTTCCTTGTCGCCAGCACTGAATGGGGCAGAACCTATTTAGAGTAGCCTGTCAGGTCTAGTCACATCGAGAAAACTAAACTGACAGATTACATTCACATTTATTCAAATTATTCTATTAAGCTAAATATACTACAAGTCTCTGTGTAAATTTTCAGGGTTTAATGCTGTGTAGACATTCCATAATACCTTTAAGTCTTTGTGCCCAGTCACTTGAGCTACCTCTTCGATACGGTAGTCTCTCTCAAATAGACGGCTTGCTCCTTCTCGCCTTAAATCATGATAAGTTAGTTCTTTGATGCATAGCTTTTTTCGAACGTTGCGAAAGCCTGAACCGATAGATTTTGGGTTGTAAGGGAAGATTAACTCTCCTTTTTTGGGTTGTCTAATTGCTATGCTATAGGCTTCGCCTAAAAGGGGTACTCGCATATGATTACCCTCTTTTTTACGAGGATCTTTTCTATCTCTACACAAAATAGTCCTTGTATCGTTATCTAAATCGACCCATTTGAGGTTGGTTACTTCGCCTAAACGCATGCAAGTTAAAATACTGAATTGAAATATATCGACAAAAGGAATATGTGCAGAGCGGTGCTCTTCTCTGCTCTTTAAGCCTTGTTCAAGTGCTTCATATTCGCCTTTTTTTAAACGACGTGTCCTTCTTTGGCTTTTTCCAATTAAGTTCATCTGCTCTAACATGGGTTTCGCATCAACATAAGGCTGTTCAGTGATTTCCATACCCCAGAAAGGCTTTGCAGCTTTAAAGACTGACTTTAAATAAAAGTAGTCATGGGCAACTGTTGCAGGCTTAGCACCAGAGCTTATTCGCTGATGACAATGCTCAATAATATCTGATGATTTAAGATCATGAGCATATAGCTTAGCAATGCCATAACTTTTAAGCATGGTTAGGCAAGCCCCCTTAGTCCGCTTTACGTTGGGGGCTATTTTAGGATCTGTTAAATAACGATCGATAAGGTCGTTAATTTTTATGTACTCTATGGGTCTGGAAAGGCCATTTAAATCTATTTCATTAGAGCGACGTTTTCCCCACGTGTCAGCACTGGCTTTTTTATCAAAAGTTTTACTTTCCTGATGTATAACTTTGCCTTTTTCTTTTACTACAACCTTGCAACGGTACTTCGTTGTTCCATCGGCGCGCTTTCGTTTTTCGACGTAATGTGAGGACATAATACTACCTATAAAAATATCTTTGCCTGACAAGCCGATTGTTCATGATCAATTGGTTGGTTTTTTATATAATAAACATTCATTGTGCAGGTGCCTTAATTCATTCTTTACTCGGTTCCTTGGGAGACCATAGGGAGACCGAACTTGTTAAAATATCTAAATAACGTGAAGAATAATGAAAGATAACCAACCTGTTATCAAGCTATAAATTATTGATGTATAAGGTAAATTAATGAAAAACCCTGCACCGCAGTCGAATACGTTAGATAGAAAATTTTCCGTTGCACCCATGCTTGATTGGACTGATCGTCATTGTCGCACTTTTCATCGTAAGATGACTAAGCACGCTGTTTTATACACTGAGATGATCACCACGGGGGCGATTTTATTTGGTCGCGGCGATTACCTACACTTTAATCAGCACGAGGGGCCGGTTGCTTTGCAGCTGGGGGGTTCTGATCCTGAGGCGCTAGCAAAGTGTGCAAAGCTTGCGGATGAGCGTGGCTACGATGAAATTAACTTAAATGTAGGCTGCCCTTCAGATAGAGTACAAAACGGGCGCTTTGGTGCATGCCTAATGGCCGAGCCTGAGCTGGTTGCACAGTGTGTTGCGGCAATGAAAAGCGAAGTTAGTATTCCTGTTACGGTAAAAACACGCATCGGTATTGATGAGCAAGACTCGTATGAGTTTTTATGCGCATTAATTGAAGCCAGCCATAAAGTTGGCTGTGATGACTTTATTATTCATGCCCGTAAAGCGTGGTTAAATGGTTTAAGCCCTAAAGAAAATCGTGAAGTACCGCCTCTTGATTACCCACGCGTTTATCAACTAAAAAAAGACTACCCACAGCTCGATTTAAGCATTAATGGCGGCGTTAAAACAATTGAAGAAAGCCTAGCGCATTTAGCGCATATAGACGGCGTTATGATTGGTCGCGAAGCATATAGTAATCCATTTATGCTTAATGAGGTGGATGAAAAGATTTACGGTGAGGTGGCTAATACTCAGACTCGTCACGATGTGGTGCGCGCTATGTATGATTACATAGAAGAAGAAATGCGTTTAGGTGCTAACTTTTGGCATATAGCACGCCATATGCTGGGGATTTTTCAGGGGCAGCCAGGGGCGCGCGGATTTAGACGTCACCTTTCAGAAAACGGTCACGGTAAACAGGCTGATTTGTCGGTAATGGATAAAGCATTAAGTTTTGTGCCTGAGTAATACTTAAGCGCTGAGCAGTTATAAAAAAACCACTTTTTAAAGTGGTTTTTTTATAACTAAAATTTAGTCAAAAGATAAATAAATTAGTGATTTTCGCTTATTGGTATTCAGTTTTTAGTCAGTTTAAAATAACTTATTAGCTGTCTAACTAATTGAATTTAAATGCTTATAAATAACTTTTTGTTACTTGGCATAACTCTTGGAATCTTGTTGTTGTTATCAATTAAAAACAACAGGACAAAACAATGAGTATATTTAATCGCGTAAATGATGTTATCCAATCTAATATTGCTGCCATGCTGGATAAAGCAGAAGACCCAGAAAAACTCCTCAACCTTATGCTAAGTGAAATGCAAGAAGCGCTTAACGAATGTAGAAGTACGGCCGCAGCCTTGCTGTGCGAAGAAAAAGCGCTTAAACGCCAAATTGCACAAAAACAAAAAGACTTAACTTCGTGGCAAACAAAAGCTGAGCTGGCAGTTGCTAAAAACCGTGACGATTTAGCCAAGTCTGCGTTAGTAGAAAAGCAGCGAGTAGATGAGCAAATTGTAGCAAAAAACACTCAGCTAAATACTCTAAAGGAGTCGATAGAGAAAATTACGGCAGATTGTGAGCGCTTACAGCAAAAAATGGCGCAAGCTAAAAGCAAACAAGCTCAATTAATAAAACGCCACGATATTGTTGCTGCACGTGAAAAAGTGAACATGCAATTAGACAGCGACAACGTCGCAAATGCTTTGTCTCGCTTTGAAATGATAGAGCAAAAAGTGGAAGGCATAGAAGCACAGGTTGATGCTTATGAACTTACAAATACAGCACAATCAACCGCTGAGCAAATTGAGTCTTTAGTAAAAAATGAAAAAATAGATGCAGAGCTGGCTCGTTTAAAAGCCAGTGTTAAGCAAAGTAATACCAATACAACTGCGCCAAGCGCTTAAGGAGTAGAGTATGAATAACTTTAAAACACAGCGTAGTTGGTACAAAGATTCACTGAATAAAAAAATATCGGGCGTATGCAGTGGGTTAGCGCGTCGCCTTGATTTTCCAGTGTGGTCAACACGCTTAGTAACAATTTTATTATTTATAAGTTTTCCGTTTGCAGTAGCGCTTGGTTATTTGATTGCTCACTGCTGTCTTGAAGAGCGTGCGTATTAGGAGAGGGATATGAAAACCTTAGCAATATGTGTTGTCGTATATGTGTTACTTTTTACTGATACTGTGTCGCTAATACATTTTGATTCATGGCAGTTTCCACTTTGGATTGCAGATATGAGCTGGGTGGGGCTTGAGCTGGCTGGCGTATTAGTCGCTATTATTGCAGTGGTAGCCGTAATGGCTTTAGTGACCATGGGGTTAATAGGCGCAGGGATTGTCGCGCTGGTTGGCACCATTTTGGCACTGTTATTTGGTTCAGTGATGATAGCCTGGCCATTATTATTTGTAGCTGTACTGTGCTGGTTGGTGCTCGATAACAAAAAAGTAACCTCTTAAGGCTTAATTTAACTGACTATTATTAGTTAACTATGTTAAATTTAAAGTGAAATTTTATGCTTTCACAAGGAATAAAGCGATGATGAAGCAGTGCTTTTTTATGGCCTCGGCGTTAATGATTAATGTGTTTTCGTCATCGGTTGCTGCACATGCTGGGCACAGCCACGATACAGACGAAGCTAAGCTTGAAGTAAGCCATGCACAAGTAAGGGCGTTTTTGCCTGGTAGTAAGTCGAGTGTTGGCTATTTAACAATTTCTAACCACGGTGGTGGTGTTGCTAAATTAACTAAAGCAACCATCGAAGGTTTAGGCCGTGTAGAAATACATGAGCACAAACATGTCAATGGCATGATGAAAATGCAACAGGTTAAAGCCGTTACTATTAAGGGCCATGAAAGCCTAAGCTTTGAGCCTGGTGGTTACCATTTAATGGTATTTGATCCACAAGAGCCACTAAAAGTAGGGCAAGAACGTAAACTCACGCTATATTTTAGTGACGGTAACCGCTTGTTTACTAATGCTCAAGTGGTTTCGCTTGAAGCGCAAGCTGCGCATTCAAAGCCATCTAAAAAACAACACGCTCATCACTAGGAGGATAAATGTCGCAACATAAAGGAAAAATAGCTGGTGCCTTAGTGGTACTACTTATTATTTTTTACGCTATTGCAGTTTATTGGAGCATTGAGCCGGCACGTTTTAACGTAGTAACTAATGCAAAAGAAACCGCGCAAGCACGCAACGAAAAAATGGTAACAGGCTATACAACCACCTCAACGCTTATTACCGTTGCTAGCACATTACTTGATAAGCAAGGTGGATATTTATCAAACGATGTGATGCCGCCAAGTGTGATAATGGATGACATGCCTGCGTGGGAATATGGCGCGCTTGAAATGGTGCGTGATTTAGCGCTATCAATGCGTAAAGACTTTAGCCGTTCACAGTCGCAATCTACCGAACATGAAGCCCTTAAAAAAGCGCAGCCGCAATTTAATATTAGCTCTGAGGCATGGGCATGGCCAAGTGCCGAGGGAGAGTATCAAAAGGGAATAGACTACCTTCTTGTGTACCGCTCACAAATTGCTAACGAACATGAGCGCGATAGCCAATTTTATTCACGTGCAGATAATCTACGTAGCTGGTTAAAAGAAGCCGAAAAGCGTTTAGGCAGTTTAAGTCAGCGTTTAAGTGCAAGTGTTGGCCAAGACAAAGTAAATACCGATTTAGCCGGTAATTCTTCAAACACGCAAGCGACCTATACACCACTTCAGCAACAAGTAAGAACGTCGTGGTGGGAAATAGACGACGTGTTTTACGAGTCACGCGGTGCAACGTGGGC
>Ga0209348_1000444_pt1 | contig 22188 bp, 23 predicted proteins | sample ETNvirenome_2_30_FD_184065 | JGI IMG/M metagenome (GOLD analysis project Ga0209348, IMG submission 184065) | Marine viral communities from the Pacific Ocean - ETNP_2_30 (SPAdes) (version 2) | ecosystem: Environmental > Aquatic > Marine > Oceanic | place: Pacific Ocean | collected 2013-06-22
ACCAACCTTTGTCTAATACTTTTTCTAATAGCAGAAGTGATACTGCCCCAACAGTACCCAATAACACCCAATAGATCTTGTCTATCTTACCGCCCAAATCGTGAACACCTTCATGCATATGTTTAACGTCTTTTTTTAATCCGGTAATATATCCATAGATAGCAAGTAAATGCTCTCTTGTATTTTTAGGTCTTAATTTATCTCCATTTGGCATTATGTTCGTAATCTTTGTCTAATTATTTGCTCTGTTGGTGATAGTAGAGCTTCTTCTGTACGTGTCAAGCCCGTTGTTGGACCTATATTACTAGCAAACATATTAGCTATTTGCGGGTCTGGTAAAAAAGGCGCAGCTGGTGTAACTGGTTGTACTTTACTTTCTTGATCTTCTATTAACTGCATTCTTTGTTCAATTGCAGGTTCTTTTATTTCAAATTTTCTTTCAGGTGTAGATCTTAAAAATTCTTCTCTATCTTCTTCAGATAAACCTAATGGTATATTTATATATTTTCTTCTTATTTCACTTAATTTTTTTCTATCTACAAAATCATTTATTTTATAATTTGTTCCAAGTTCTCTATTTATATTTTTAATTGTATTTCTTAATGCAGAATCTTTTTTAAAGTTTGGTAAATTTTCTGCATTATAAAAACCATTCATTACAAAACTAACATCTTTATCCGATAAAGCTCTTCTACCTCTTAATAAATCTCTTATTTCTTTTTCAGTAAAATTTAACGTACGTAATGCTTGTACATCTTTGTATACTTCGGATAAAACTCTGTAGTTATTTGATTGTAACTTATCATATTCATTTACAATTGTTTCTGCTTCTACTCCGTTAGCAATCAATCGGGCATCCCTTTGTAGTTTTGTTGCATTGTTTATATCTCTAGTAAATGCACCTCTTACATCTGATAGCATTCCTGAGTATGTACCTAATTTAAATCTCATTGATGTATACGGATCTTGTTTAGTTATACTAAATCCTGTAAACACTTTTAATACAGTATCAAATAAATCTCTTTTAATTGCAGATTTAGATAAATCACCACCGACAGCTTGAGCTATTTCTTCAGCACTTCTTATAGTTGTTGGCGTAACTTTTCTATATGCGTGGTACATGATTTTAGAAAACCAGTCAGGATCATTTTGAATATCTGCAATAACACCACCATTTTTATTTCTAAATATACCTTTTGAATCCGGTGTTAACTCTAATGCAGTTTCTGCCATAATTGATGGTGCTAAAAAAGGTTCAAGTGATCTTACCACAAAAGATTTAGCAGAATTAGCAAACAACATAGCTGTATTCATGTCTGTATTTTTACCTTGTCTAAACGTTTGTATTGCAGCTTTTACTGGAGCTGCCACATCTGCGTACGGAACAAGGTATGAAAAATTACTTGCTTTCCATGATCGATCTTCTTTTTGTTGTGTTACAGGTATAAGATCAGAAGCTTTTTCAAAAGGTGGAGCAAATCTATCTTTGTATGCATTGTACATCTCTTTTGTAATACCGGTCATCTTCTGTGCAGCATCCATAGCCACAGGTGTTGCGATTCCAACTGTTGTTGTCCAACCTATCAATTGTCTTGCACCTATCTGTCTAATGTATGGATTGTCAGACTGCATCTTACGCATACCACCTCTAACTATGTTAAATGAATTTCTATACATCTCTGATACGAACGCAACGAAATTTCCTGCAAACGGAAACTTTCTAACGTTTTGCACGAACGTTGGTATCATAGAATAGTTTGGATATGTGTCTCTTATCTCGATACCGGATATCTCTTTGATAGCATCATCCAAAGATTTTTTAGTGCCATCTGCCCTAACTGGTTTGAAATCATATTTATAAACCTGTCTAAAATATTTTTTAACATCATCTAAATTTCTGAGAGCTGGTTTTAATTGTGATTTAACATAATTATAACCAAACAATTTCCAAAGATTATCGCCTAATTGATATGCCTCCATAGACTTTCCAACAACTCTACCTAAAGCTCCTTTGTTTGAGAAAAGATGTGCAAGTATATTATCAGATGTTGTTCCTTGTATCACAGTTTTACCACCTAGTTTAGATCCACCCATAAGCTCTGGTATCATCTGTTCTAATTCCTGTGCTATCGTAGAGGAGTCTATCGCACCATTATCTAATGCTTCTTCTAAAATTTCTTTTAATTTTTTTGGATCTTTTGTCTTACCAACAAGATCATCAAACAATATTCTAAAATTATCCGCAACTGATGCACCTGATCCCACATGTCCATTTGCTGTTGCAAACATGGCAGCCGTAGTTATGTTACGCATCTGTGTCATCAAAGATAATACTGTTTTGTTCATCTGTATACCTGCTTTGATTGCAAGCATTGATTTCATAAAAGGTAGTTTTAATAGTTGGTCCATGATCAGTGTGTTGTCTTTCATGGCTTTTGCTATCTCTGGTAGAGTCAACATAGGTTCTTTGCCAGTCTTAAATATTTTTTGAAGATCTAGGTTGTAAGGTTTGGCTACTTGTATCTCTACTAATTCTCTAGGTGATTGAATGCCATTTTTCTTTGCAAAATCTAAATACTCTTTTCTATTTCTAAATATAAAATTACCCATACCAAATTCAGCTATTTCTCTATAAGCTTTAAAACTATTTGCTGTGTGTGCCATTTCAACAATAGTATCCATAATAATTTGTTTTGGATCTTCAACTTTACCTAACAATTTTGCTATCGCATCTGGTAGTAATTGTTCATCACTAAAAAATTTATTAAATGTTGTTTTTGGTATTTTTAATTCCTGCGCAGCGTTTGCAATTGCTTTTAATCTTTGTGCAGGTGTTGATCCCTCGGTTCTACCTATCGTAAGTATTCTATTTACCATGGCTGTAGCCTCTATTTTTGCATCAGATGATGATATGTTTTTGTTAAAAGACTTTTGTAGTTTTACAAAGTAGTCTATGGCATTATCATATAATTCTTTTGGAGCTCTATATCTATTGTTTTTAAATATTTCATAACCCTGATGCAGATATCTACCCATGTTTTTTATAATATCATCTTTAACATTCATAGTTTTTAATATTGGCGATAATTCTGTAGTGTAATCATCAATTAATTTTCTAATCGCAAAAGAGGAAGATCGTAAAGACTCTGGTAATTTATTTAATTTTAAATTACCACGCATATATTCTAATACATCACCCCAATATCTAAGTGCATTGTTTGCTGTGCTTGAATTAAATAATATATCATTAAACCCAGCGTCTGCTAATTTATACATCTGCCTGTCTAGATCTTTTAAAAATATATCTGTAGATTTTTTTGCAGATTTATTTAACCCATCTAGTTTTTTAAGTTCATTTCTAGTCTGCACATTAAAAGGTCCACCAGATTTAAAATTCTGTGAAAATTGATCTATAGCTCTTAGTATAGAAGATTTTACACCTGCACCATACTCAGAGTATTTCCAAAGATCTGGTCTTGGTATACCAGATTTTGTTAAAGCTTGATCTGCAAGTTTAGATACTGTTCTAAATAATTTTGGTATTTGACTTTTTTCACTAGCTAAAACTCTTGACATGCCTCCAATCGTAGGTCCTACAACGTTAGATAATATTACGCCTGAGCCTGTAGACATCATTTTCATAGATGGACCCACTAATTTAAGTGCACCTAAGAATGCAGTGCCTTCTGTACCAAATTTTAATTTATTTCTTAACACAGCAGCTGCATATTCTTTTGGATTTGTAATACCTTCTAGACTTTCTAGTTTTGTATTAGCCAAAGCTCTCTCTAAAAAGTTACCACTCTCATCACCAAATATTTCTCCAACAGATTTTTGACCTGTAGCAGACACAGTTGTATCAGCAACAAATGCCGGTAATACCCAGTAGCCACCATATTTTGCAAGATTAACTCCATAGTTTGCTGCTTTATTTGTAGCTGCAACAGCCGTAGCTTTTTGTGCAAGTTTTGTTTTTGCTGCTTTACCAAATAATTTTTTAGCTATCTTTTGTGCAACTGCAAAACCTGTGCCGTATTGTGTTAGTAGTGAAGTAAATTTTGCAAGACCACCGGAATTTTCACCATAAATATCATTAAGATCTAGTTCTGGTAATGCTTTTTGTACATTATCTAGTGTTTCTGTATCAAGATACAAATCTGATAATGCTGCTAGTGTTTCTGCAGTTCCTCGAACTCCTGTATATAAACCAACACCTGGACCAATTTGTGCTTGCACAAATTTTGAATCCATAACTTTTTTTCTAGCTTTGTCACCAGCTTCGTCTTTTCTGTACAAAGCATCATATGCACCCTTACCAAGATAATTATAATCAGCGTATCTTCCTAAATCTTTTTTATCAGCTATGTCTGTAAAATTTTTACTGTTATCAAAGTAATTAGAATAACCTTCTTTTCGGTATTCATCCAAAAACTGTATTACAGGAGTAGGATCATTTTTAAATATGTTTAGGTATCTATCTACATCAGCTTGTACCTCTGCTGGTAAATCAAGAACAAAATCTCTGTACTCATCGCTTAATACAGCTGATGGTTTATTCATGTCTTCTCTTGCTTCTATACCTGGCCCATAAATACCTACAGCTAACTTCTCCATAAAAGTTCTGTCTAATGGATCTTTATCTAAAGCTGTTTGTAAGAAAGGTCTTATCTGTGGTTTTTTACTCTCGTCCATGAGTCTCCTTATACGGTAGACACATCAATGTTCATTGAGACATTATATTTCTGATTGAACGATGTTACGTCTTCCTGGTTTTTAATACTTGCAAAGTCTGCAAAAGCTTGTTTGTTATATGCAATTAATCTTACAACATCGTCTGGTATTTCTTGTGGTAATCTAGCTCTTAACATAGCGTATGCATCATTGCCTTGACCCTGTGTTTCCATAGCTACATCTTTTCGTTCAACGGCCATAGGATTTGCTATTGGTTGTTCACCTGTAATTGGTGTGCCCATCATTCTTCCAACACGACCACCATCAGCTTCATTTTTTCTAAAATTACTAAAATAAAGACTAGATGCAATTCTTTCCACCTCTTCATCAAATTTTTTCTGTCCTATACTTTCAATATCAAAAAGTTTAGAAGCTATATTATAAGCTATTGCTTTTGCTTCAGATTCAGTGTTAAAACCTGAACCTAAAGCTATTTTCATTTTTCTTTCAAACTCAGCAAATTGAGATGGAGTAAATTTACTTCTATCTCCACCAACAGAATTTAATAATTCTTGTGCCTCATTACCTAATCGTAATCTTATTTCTCTATCTAACTCTTTATTTGCTTTAGATCTAGCTATGTCTATTGTTTCTAACTTTATTTTTCCTGCTATTAAGTTATCTAAACCTTTACCTTGTAGTTCTTTTTCCTTAAGGTCTACTCGTTTTAAACCCGTTAAACCACCTATGGCTGTTTGTGTTGTCATTGGATCTTTAAAAAAATCCACGACACCAGTTAATCCACGGCCTTCAATATTTGGTAATACATTTGTTGCTAGATTACCAAGAGCTTGTAGTTTAACTATGTCTCTCATGTCTGATAAACCAGACATAGATTTATCATACATTTTTTGTCGTTCATTTATTAAATCTTCAAGAGACATTCCGCTATAATCTGGTTGTTGAAAACCTTCTCTTGAGCCGAGATTATCTCCTTTAATTACGCCACCACCAATAGCCATGTTTACTTTTTCATCTAAACCTGATGTAATACCTGTGCCTTGCGAGGCAGCTTTGCCTCCCATTTTAAACATAGGTCTTTGCATAACTTTATAATTCATAATTAACCACCAAATAGTTTACCTAAACTAAATGCTCCTATACCTGCTTGTAATGCTCCAGCTAGTGGACTTGGTGTTGGCGCTGCTGGTCCAGTCATAGTTTGTACTGATCCAAGTCCGCCACCTACTCCTGTTAGTCCTTGTCCAAATCTTGCAAGTCTTTCAATCGGTTCAAATGCTGCCATTCTATTTGCACTTTGTTGTGCATCTTCCACAGCTTGTCTGTATGCTAAATCCGATTGTCCTAGACCCTGTGCCATGCCTATCGCACCGGCAGCTAATTGTGGTTGTGCTGTTGCAAAACCAAGTTGTTGATTAGCAAGTCCTGATTGTAATCCTGCTAATTGTCCTTGTTGTGCAAATGCTTGTGCAGCTAATTGATTTGCTTGTGTAAATCCTGCTTGATTTAATTGTGCTTGTAGTAAAGCTCTGTCCATATCAGATTTCCTGTCGTACTCTGATAATTGTACACCTGTTCTACCTGCACCTAAAGCTCCTAATGCAGTTGCTTGATCTCTAATCCCTTGTCTTCTTGCTTTTGCTTGTTCATCAAATTGTGCTAGTGTAGCATCTCTAACTGCTGTTTGATATGGTGATTCAAAAGCTTGAAATGCAGTTGGACCAGTTCTTGTTGCTGCTGCTTGAATCATCGGTGATACACCACCTAAAGTGGTTTGTGCATCTGTTAAAAATGGTTGAAATCCTGCAACACCCGTTCCTTGAACACCTGATACTGCTCCTGTTGTAGGATCAAATTGTAATGTACCAAGACCAGCTTGTGTTGCTGCTTGTTGTTGTGCCTGTTGTTGTAATGCACCTAATCCAACTACAGATGGTGCAAATTTAGATGTGTCTAGTGCTTGACCAGCTTGTGCTGTTGCACCCTCTAAAAATTTTTCTATACCTGGTTTTAGATAATCAGGAGCTTGTGTTATGGTTGTTTGTTGAATATTTTCAGCCATTATGACATCATTCCTTTCGCCTCAGGTTTTTTTTCTAATTGTTTCATTGTAGCGTACATTTTTTTAGCACCTTCGTTAACACTACCACCACCAGCTGCTCTTACAGCATCAGCAGTAAATACAAATTCGTTTTTGCTTAATCTAGCAGGCACGTCATCGGCTTTTTCTTTTGCGCCGTATGGCATGAAGCCTCCTGTATACCTCATATCTGCCTCAATTGGAAGCCCCCCTAGACCACTTTCTTCAGGTGTAGGTTTTGTTCCAAGAGCCAAGTTTGCTCGGCCACCTTCTTTTGCCATCATAATACCTTCTGCCTCTTTAGCTGCTAGCCCTCTAAAATAATCTTCTAACATATCCATGTATTCTTCTGTTCCTCTTTTATTTTTCATTTCGGGAAAGACTCTTTCAAATTCTTCCATGTAATCTTTTATATCAAACTCAGCCATCTTCATATCACCTAATGGTTTGATTGGTTTTGGTCCAAAAGGATTTATAGGTTTTGTTGGATCTTCCGGTAATACTGGTTTATCATCGTCATTACTACCCATTGCATAATTAGTTCTCATCAAACCACCATTTGCAGATGGTAATCTAAATTCTTCTCGTATATCAAATATACCTGGTGTTAGTTGTGAGAATAATTGATAACCTCTTTCATAGTCTTCAGGGTTTCCTGTAGCCTCTGCTAATTTAGTTCCTGCTTCTTCAGGTGTTTTAGAATCTTTTATATAAGATGCTAATGATATTCCTGTTGATCCTATTTTAAGAAAACTTGGCCCAAATGTTCCATCATCTTTTTTCTTACCAAATAAAGTTTGTCCTGCCTTAGTATCAAAAATACTTTGATCTCCACCAAATTTAAACATGTCACCACCTTTACCAAATATTCCTGATGTTTCTGCGTTTACATAATCTTTAAAAGGAATGTCTTTACCAGTAAGACCTCTTGCTTCTATAGAGGCTTTAGTTATGGGAGTTCCATCTGTAAATTGTAATTCTTTTCCACCAAATAAAAATTTATCTGTTTTAGTTCCTAATTTACCAAAAATAGGATTAGCGCCTGAAATAGCTTCTTGGTATTTATCCACACTCATTGGAGCTAAAATGTCAGGCCTGTCTCTATAAACTACCTTTGGAATACCTGCATCATTTTCTCTTAACATATATTCGCTAACTTCTCCTAGGGAATCTTCTCCTCTTAAAAGTATATTTCTTAAACTTTGACCTGAACCCATATCACCATAACCTGTAGGTTTAAATTGACCAATACCTGTTCCACCTTTAAATTTTGTATAAGGTGCAAGAGTTAATGCTAAATCCATAGGACTAATTCTACCAGTCTGTTTTGCTGTACCTAATAGATATGCAGCGGGTCCTGCAATAGGTCCTAAGAAAGGTGCTGCTAGTCTCATGATACCTGCTATCTCTTTTGGTACTATTTTGCTTGCTACTTTTGTAAATGGTCTAGTTACTTTTCTAGTCAGCTTTTTAACAAAGCTTCCGAGTCCGTACATTTGTCTGGGTTGTTGCATTCTAGATATTGCCATCATACTATTCTATTTCGTTTCTCCAAATAAATCAAGGCTTGGCATCACTACATTTACGTCTTGAGCCATATCTTCTTGTTTATAACCTTTAGCTTCCCAGTCTTTTCTTTCCTTAAAAAGCTCTCCAGTTTCTTTGTGTCTATATGTTGTTTCTACTTTTGTTGGTTTTATCACTTCCATTATGCTGTTACCTCTTTCTTAATGTTTAAATAACTAATTGCTACATCAAATGAATTAGTATTACTTGATTGTACAGTTAGGGTATTACCACCTTCAACCACTAAAGGTTGGGTTAATAATTCTGTTGTAGTATTAGCAGTCAAAGCTGCTGATTTTATGGCTGTAATACTGTTGTTTGTAACAGTGACTGTAGGTGTGCCTTCTGATGTAACTAGTATAGATTTAATTACGTATGTTTCACTTACCAAAGGATTGCCTGTTCCAAAAGGATTTATTGCACTTCCTGATGTGCTGTTATCTGTGCCTACAAATTTATATTGATTAGCCATATTAATTTAAAAAAAAGTTAAACGCTTCAATTTCATCTTTTAATTCTTCTTGAAACGTTGAGTTTAGTTTTTCTACAATTGCATCAAGATCTCTTACTTGAGCCTCTGCAGTTTGCACGTCATAATCTTTTGATGGTCTAGTTATTACTTGTACTATCTTTGCCATTTTTTAAACTCTACATCTATTTTATTATAATCTACCATCATATATCCATTACTATGTTTAACGTTAGCCCATGGCACTTCATGAGCCATAACACCTTGATAAGTTGTTGGACTATCTTTGTAATTAAATTTATATATATTTATGTCAGATGGTGATTTACCTACTAGCTCTATATTTTCTTTTAATCTTATATCACTAAAACCTAAGTCAGAAGACCTTCTATCTTCTGCTTCTTTAGTATCTGCACCATAATCAAAACTTCTATCGTAACTACCTCCAGCACCACCGCTGACATCAAATCCTGGTGTTGATGCAATATTTCTTTTTTCTACTAATTTATCTAAATATTTTTTACCATAATCTAATAAATCTTTTTGAAATTTATTTAAATCTTTAATTTTACTTAATCTAGCTACCTCTTTTCTTCTATTTTTTTCATAGTCACTAAACATAGAAACTAAATTTCTACCAAAAGGATCTTGTCTTGAACCTAAATTACCAGAAGATAATTGACCTTTATATCCATATGGATCACCAATCTCTTTTCCTATGTCTAAATTTAATTTATTTTTTCGTGATTCTCCTCTACCGGCCAATGATCCTAAACCTTTTAGAGCTCCTAATGCAATGGTTCCGATAGGAGAAAAAGCTGCTCCAAGAACACTAGGATTAGCTATAAATTTACCCGTGCTAACTAAATCCATGATACCAAAATTACCTACACGAGGCATAGTAAGTTGATTATAAAGATTATTAATAGCAGTAAAAGCTTTTGGTTGCATTTCTGTTATACCACCAGTAGTGGTTGGATACTCATTAGTATTTAAATTATTTACTAAATCTGGGTTTTCTTTCATAAGATCTTCAAGAACTTGATTTTTTGTTTCTATATTTTCTCTAAGTTCTTTACCACTTCTTATAGCATCAACTGGTTGGGCTTCTTTGTTAATTCCAAATAAATCTAATATACCATTCATTATCGTCTACCATCCGGTTGTATATCTAATCTAAAAGTTCCTAATTTCCAATCTTGACTAGATCCTGTATTTTCTACTTTTAATGCTATAGCTCTTGCTCTTGCACGTGTGTCTACTTTTTTCGTAGATGTAGTTATATCAAAAGGTCCAAGTGATGAACTTGTAGCTGTATCATTTGGAAAATCTCTTAAATTTAATGTAACTCTAGTTGTTCCTGTTTGTGATATAAAATCAGGTATAAATCTTCTAATCTTCATTAAAAACTCACCATCGCCTCTAAATGTTGCAACACCTGTTTGTTGACCTGATGATGCTCTTTGTTGTGTAATATCAAAATCACCAGAAGTTATGCTTCCTGCTATTGTTGTAATAACACTATTTTTATTTTGATCTGTTCCTGTTTCATGTTCATAGTAACTTGTTCTACCTTCAGTATTACCAATAACATCAAAAGATGTATCAGTATCAGCATCATATTCTAGTGCATGCGGTTTTCCAAAAACTGCAGAGTCTCTCCACATTGTTCTTGCTAAACTACCAACTGTCCACACTGGTCTTTGTGGTGAAGAATCAAAATAATTATAAGCAACCATTCTATTAACAACTGATGAGTTAGACTCTGGATAAAACCATATAACCTCACCAAATAAATTATTTAATCCAGCAGATACCATCTGATTACCAGAATCTAAATTTATATTATCAAAAACAAAATCTTCTACGAGACATGGTAGTGATTCCAACTTACCTGCGTATCTAAAAAAACCATTTTCTGACATCCAGTACGCAGAACCATCTACCTCTACACATGCATTTTGTCCAACTAATCCACAGTTAGTTCCGACTTGAGCAAAAGCAAAAGTAAATGGTTGACCAACAAAACGTTGTGTAAATAATGCTGTATCAGTCCAAACATAAATAGCGTCACGACCTCTGATTGCTCCTCTAATTTGTGATCCGTCAGCCAGTCTTTGTGTACCAGCTGTATTGGTTGCTGTAGGTGTATAAGTATTTATATCTTCTTGGTCTGAGAATCTAATAAACATATCATCTTGTGTGCCAGGTGATCCAATAGTTGTCTCCGTTCCATAAAAAACTAAGTGTCTATCCGGTGTTGATACAACCATGTGTCTTGATGCAGTTGGGGCACCCGATATAATAGTTGCTCTTGTTTCAGTCGCGTTAGACAAACTAGAATCCCATTCAAATACTGCACTGTCATGAATTAAACAAATGGCCTTATCTCCAAAATTATCTAGTGACCACATGCCGGGATCTAAAACTAAATCTCCTGATGCTGCCTCTCCCCATGCAACATAATCTGACGAGTTTGTAACTGTCGCTCCATTAGAATGTGCAGAACGGGTTGAGTTTCTAACTGCTCTAGTAATTCCTGTTAAGTCATTTCCAGAAACACCTGTGTAAGATATTTCTTCATTACCAACTTGAATAAAGTTTGTACCTGAAGATGGAAAATTAGCTGTGCTTGTCAACGTAATAGAAGTTCCTGATCCTCCAGTTCCTGCAGTGTCATTTAATAGAGCACCATTTAAAGTTGTTGTAATTGCACCAGCAGCTTCTCCACTCCAAGATCCTAATCCCCAACCAAAACCTTTTGCCTGAACAGCAGGACCAACAGTATAATATTTTTGTATTCTGATACCACCTGATGTTGTTGCACCGGACCCACTTTCATTTGAAGGCATTGTTATTGTAGCGGTAATGTTAGTTGGTGTTGATGCAACCATAAATTTTTTATCATTAAAATCTGATGCACTAAAATTAGAATTTGTAATAGCTGTAAAATTATCCATTAAAAGTATATCACCTGGCACCAAATTATGTGCGCTAGGATAATTTATAGTTACTGTTGGTGATCCATTAGTCGTGGTAAATGCATTTGTAAGTGTGGTTGTTGTTTGAATAGGATGTATGTCATAAAATACACCACCTGAGTATGCATATAAAATTCTATTTGTTCCTATAATAGCGTATTTTCTAGATAAACTATTAATAAAATGATGTAACCCTCGACCTGCTCCAGTTAATTCATTTTCATTTAAAGTTCCTAATTGATTCCAACCACCTATTTTTTCAGGTATACCATATCTAAATCTAACGTTATCACAATCAATCCACTGTCCTTCGGCCCCAGTAGGTGTGATTTGTTTGTTGATGCCTGGTTGAAATCCTATTTTTTGTAGCATATTAAAATCCTAATTATACTAGCGTTTTACTAAAAATATATTACTTTTTCCAGTCTATTATTAGATGAATTCGGTCAGTTTGTCCATTATTGATTACAGAATGAACTTTTTCTGTATTTTTAATTTCCCAAAGTAAACCTTCTTTTAAATTTTTTGACTCACCACCAACAGTAAATATAACATCTTTGTTAGTCACAATAGGTAAATGATATCTAAGAGTTTCTTTTAAAGATTTACCATAATCTTGATGTGGTTTTATTTGACATTTTGAAGGTAGATTAACTAGTATAGCTCTAACAATATGGCCACTACCATGTTTAGCTAAAAGTTCTGCTTCTATACTACCTAAAATTTTAACAAATATACCATGATGAGTTCCTTTATCTAATATTTCTTTGTCAAAATCCTCATTATATATAATAGGTATTGTTAGAGTTTCAGCATGAACATCAAAACTATCTTGTCTAAAAGTATATTCCTTCCAATCTTTATCCATAAATAATTCAACATATTTTTTTATATTTTCAAAATTGTTAATTTTATTAATAAAATTAAAATTTGGTGTTTTCTCCCAAACTTCATCAAAGTGTTTATATTGTTCATAAATATCTTTTGGTAAAATTTTATCATAATTATGATTATCTTTTTTTATTTTATCTGTTTTAATTGTGTGCAAAGGAGCTTGAACATGTTCATCGTTATATTTAACTCCGTTAATCTCTAATTGCTGTAACTTATTTATGTCTAAAGTAAAACGTTCTTTATTACAAAAGTCACACACACTGTTAATAATTTCTTGTGGCTTAGAAACTAGATCATCATATTCTATAATTAATTTTTTTATTTCTGGATCTTGTAGTACAGTTCCTACAGACTGATAATCAAATCTTATCATTTGATTAGGAGCCATCATATGATTCATGTTTGTATATACTCCACCCATTCTATAAAAAGAACCTAACACTTCTTTAAAAGATCGTTTTAATAAAATAAATTTTATCTCTTTTGGTTTTATATATTTTTTAATTAGTTCAAGATTTCCAAGTGTTCCCCATGGAGCTCTGTCTATTATAACATCTTCTTTCCAATGTGAATAATATCTTTCTACTACATTATCTAAAATGTTATCTATAGATTTATTATCTGGAAAATTTTTGTGAAAACTTCCTTTTTTAATATTATCTAAATTAAATAATATATTAACTAAATTACTGTGAGCCGTTATAGCTATGTTGGGATGTTGCATAAACATAGAAGCTAATAATGTGTTACCTGCTCTAGCAGTTCCGCCTAAAAAAATTAATTCTTTCATATCAATAATCGTCTCATTTCAGGAATAGGGTATTTTAAATTTTCATGATGTAGACTATAAATAAAAGATATTAATGTTAGTCTGTCATCACTAGAACCATCCGTATATTTCTGTGCAGCGTGTAGTTGTGATGCATCAAACAATAATAATCTATTGTACATAGATTCAACTATAATTGATTCTTTATACTTAGATCTTACTCCTTCCATTCTACAAATAGATGTACCACATTTTTTATGATCGCTTAAATATATAATAGCTGTAATTAAATTTGGATCTGTATGTTTATTACCAATATCTCTATCTTCTTTATTTACTTTTTGAAAAAATTGAGTTGCTTTAAACGTTATATTTTTAAAATCCATCGGATATAAAATAGATATTATTTTTGTAATGGAAGTATTAAATAAATCATAATTTATTTTATTTAACGATTCCGTTCTAACTCCAGGCCAATCATTATTAGGGTCTTTTTTGTAATTTAATTTTTTTGAATATTCTACAATTTTATCAGGATCATCAAAAAAATTATCAACTATTGTTGTTGGATAAATCATTTATTATAATAACTAGGTAAACCTAAAAAAGGTCTTTTATCAAATTTATATTCTTTTCCAAAAGTTTTTATATCATTATAATGTAAAAAGACTTGACCACAAGTTTCTCCTTCAAAAGGTTCTCTCCAATGTTCTAACACACAACCTGAATAAATTAACATATCTCCAGGTTCTAGATTTATTTTTATTCCTGGGTTATTACTATTAAACGTACAACCATTTACTCCTGGAACTCCTACATTTTTATTTGGTTCTAAAAATATTGGCCAAGAATCTCCACCCAAATTCAAAGTTGTTGATATTTCACAACTCTCTCTATCTTTATGTCTTCCTAAAATATCTCCTTTTTTATAAAGTCTAGCATATGAATAGGTAGGGACTAAATCTAATTCGGTTTCTTTTTTTAAAACTGGTAACATCTCCTCTAATAAAACTTCCATGGCTATATCTGAATAATGAGAATAAGTTTTAGGAACTTGTGGATCACTAAAAGAACCCCAGTCATCTCTAAAAGGAGACATATAGGAGTTATCAAATAAATATCTCGCTACTTTTCTTTTTAAAAGAAAATATTTATAAATAAAATCTGCTTTTTCTTTAGAGATAACAGATTTTACTAAACTATATTTTTTATCTTTAAAACTCATATGATTCCTTTCTTCTTCCATTAAAAGCTAATGTAATTCTTGGTTCATCTGTATCACATCTTTTTACAGAATGTAAGTATTTTGAATCAAAAACAATTATCTTACCAACTTTAGGCTTTATAATTGTATTAAACTCTTTAAAAAAAGTTCCTGATCCATAATCTGTTAAATATAAAATACCACTTGTGTCAATAAAACGGTTTATTAAGTTAGAACTAAAGTGATTGTGTTCTTCTACATAATCATTTTTATTTAATATATTACCCCAAGCCTCGTATAAAACATATTCATTTAATAAATCTAAAACAGGTTTAAAATTTTTACTCTTTTTTACAAAGTGTTTCCAATAAGTTTTTTTTCCTCTAACATTACTTTTATAAGAGTGCGACTCATCTACATTATCTTTAATTTCTTGTATTAAAGAATTTATGTAATTTTGATCTTTTATCCAATATTCTTTTACTAACATTTTATAGGTAAGGCTTTCCGCAACACCAAATAACTAAACTATATCTTATTCCTTTAGTTATAGGAGAAACTTGATGCCAATTAAAAGATGGAAAAACTATAATTGATCCTTTATTTTTAGCTTCTTTAGCTGTTAAAATATTATTTTTATTATCTGGATTACTTAAATCAAACATTAAATCACCACCTTCATACTCATCACCCTCTGTTAAATTTACCGTAACAGATAATTTTCTAATTTTACCATTTAAATTTTTATTTTCTTTATCTGTATATATTTTATCCCAAGAGTCTTGATGCCAACCATAGTATTGATTTAGTTTATATTTGGTAAACTGACAACTCTCTGCCCAATCCCATTGAAAATTCCAACCTGAATTTTTATTTGCAGTTCTTATATAAGGAAAGATTTCATCATAAACCCACTGGTCATTTATCCATGCTATGTTTGAATCTCTCTTGCTTTTTAAATCTTTTTTTTCTTCTTCTGTTAAATTTTTATATTCTTTTTTATCTGTACCTTCTATGTTTCCTGTTAATGCTATCTGTTCTTGTTTAAGATTTCCAAGTTTTATAATATCATCACAGACTTTTTCTGGCACAGCTCTATCAAAGTACCAGTAATAATTTTCATAATGCATTTTTTCTTTCTAATTGTATTTTTAAATACCTCTTATATTTTCCCACGTGTTTTCTTCTTGATTCCATCTCCAAGGGCCTGGTTCAGTTGGCACATCAACAGGTGGTTTCCATCTCCAATTTGTTTCATCCCACACCCAATTATCGTGTGGTTTTGGTGGTATAAATTTATCAATTGATGAATCATAAGTATATCCTGGTCCAGCATATACTTGTCTAAAACTATTGTTATAAGATGTTTGTTTCCAATAAGTATCAGGATAAGTTCCGCCTAATTCTTCTTTTATTAAAGGATCGTTAGGAGTATTGTTAGTAACCCATGTTTCAGCTTCAGCAGATAAGTCTCCACCATTAGCGTCAATATCTGAATTGCTTTTAACAACAACTCTTAAAACTGTATTATTATCTGATCTAATTTCTGCAAAGTGTGCCATAATTTAATTTTCCTATGTAGGCCATGTCCCTTCTTTTTCATATTTTACAACATCAGCCATTGACCAAACTCCTGAAGCTCCGCCTGGTAATGCAACTTCTTTAACTACAACAATACCTGATCCACCTGCTCCTCCACCATTTCCTTGTGGAATTGTGCAATTAGCTCCTCCACCACCGTTTCCAGTATTAGCACTTCCTGATGATCCTCCTCCACTTGCTGGAAATCTTCCAGATATTCCACCAGTAGAATAAGTTACAGGTGATGGTGATGCAGTTGGGCTTCTTACATCTGAAGCAGTTCCTGCTCCTGCATTATTTGGATAAGCTGGTCCATCTCCGCCTTGCGCGCCAGCTCCTCCGCCACCGCCTCCACCATAAATTGGTCCTCCGCCAGTATTTCCACCTTGATTTCCTTCTGGTGGAGAATAACCTCCAGCGTTTCCTGATCCTGAATTGATTGGTGGGTTTCCTGGGTTTGATCCTCCACCTAAATTTCCTTTTCCACCTCCTGAACCTCCGTTCATGTCTGTTCCGCCTGACTCTGCTCCTCCACCTTTACCACCAGCTGTTGCCGATATAGGTGTATCTGAGGCAAATGTAGAATTGTTTCCTTTAGCACCAGCGCCACCTCCAGCTCCGACTGTCACAGAAACTGATGATGCAGGGAGTGGATGTCCAGTTAAAACTCGAAACCCTCCTGCTCCGCCGCCTCCAGCGCCAGCTTCATTTGACCCCGTAGGTCCGCCTCCACCGCCTCCTGCTACTAATAAAACTGTAGCTGAAGTTTGATTTGATTGAGCTGTGAATGTACCATCAGAAGTAAATGATGTTATATTTTCTGATGTCCCTGTTGCAGGTTCTATTGTTGGTCCTATAACTCCGCCGTTAGATGGCATCTATACCTCCTAGCTTAACTCTTCGTAGTTTATGGTGATAGTTGCGTCTGAGTTTGCGCTAGCACCAGCCTCAATGTTGTCTCCTTCTTCTAAATAAAGAGCTGTGTTTTTATCTACAACTACTAAAGTTGCATCTGCAGGTGTAGATATTGTGCTTGCGATAGCGATAGGTGAACCACCACTTTTAGTTATAAAAACTGAAACATCTACGGCTGATGAGCCATCAATGTTTGCGATAATAATATTGTTAATTTTAAAAACTTTTCCTGATGATGATGCATTTGCAAGAATCTCAGTTGTTAATGTTGTAGTTAAAGCTGCTTGTTTAGACTTTGCAGTAATCGTTGCTACGTTTACTAGATTTGGTGCTGCCATAATTTATTCTCCTGTGCTCCTTTTAACCGAAAACTAAAGCCATTGCAATAGCTTTTCCTGTTGTTGCTAAACCTGATCCATTTGCTTGAACCTGACCTGTGCCTTTTGGTACCAGATTTATGTTAATATTACTATCTCCTCCAGAAGCCGTAAATGATGGTGCATTTCCAGCAGCTGCGTTAGCATATGTAAGTTGATTAACAGCAGAACCTGTTGCTGTTAACAAAAACAATTCATTACCATTTGTGTCTAAAATAGAAGTTCCTATTTTAGGTGCAGTCAAAGTTTTATTTGTTAAAGTTTGTGTTCCTGTAAGTGTTACATCGCCTGTACCAAAACCCATGTCAATCATATCAGGGTTAGTACCATCGTTCGCAGAAGCAAATACAATTTTAGTCGCTCCACTAGCTACTGCTACACTATCACCGGACCCTGAAACATATTTAAAAGTTACAGTTTGAGAACCACCTGTAGAATTTTTTAAAAAATAAAAAGTTTGGACATCAATTGGTATTGTTACATTTCTTCCAGCACTTATAGTTCCTGTAAACTCAATCATTCTGTGAGCAAGAGTTGCTCCAGTAGACCCATCAGATACAGATAAATCTGTATCTCCTGAATCAGAAACAGCTTGTTGCGTAAAACCACCTGAAATTTGTTCTATAAGTTGTAAATTTGTATTAGTTTTAGTACCCCATGTACCGGCATTTTCACCAGTTGCTTGAAGCTCTATACCTAGTCCCGTGTATGTTGATGCCATAATTTTTTATCTCCTATGCAGCGTCACTATAACTTGTATTGGATCCAGTTGCAACATTAGAAAGCGAACTATTTGATCCTGTTGACTCGTCACTATATGACGTATTTGATCCACTGTCAACATTACTGTAAGAGTCATTTGATCCTGTATTAACGTTTTTATAAGCTTGTACTCCAATTGTAGGATCTACAAAAGTAGCTTGTAATCCAGTTAAACCTATTACATCTGCTGGAGTTATAGACCCAGTTGAAGATGTTGCAGCTATACCTGTTAAAGGCACACCTATTTCAAGAACTATAGATCCCACGGCAGATGTAGATTGAACACCTGTTATATTAATTATTTGTGCATCATCAATTGTTAACTCACCTACACTAGCTGTTGATGAAACACCTGTAATGGCTGCTGGACCAAATTCTAGTCCTAGCGTGCCCACGTTAAATGTAGAGGATACTCCAGATATAGATGCTGGACCAAATTCTAAACCTAGTGTTCCTAAATTTCCTGAAGCCTCTTGACCTGTAATTGCTGGTGTTGAATCAATTGTAAAAGTTACACTTCCAATATTTGTAGTTACTTCTTGACCAGATAAGCCAACTGCATCCGCTGGCGATATTGATCCTACACTTGTAGTTGCATCTACACCAACAATACTTAAAACTTGATTAGGAGATTCACCCCAAGAATTATCACCCCAAGCATCTCTACCCCATCCAACTAAAGTTCCTACGTAAGATAAAGTCGGAGTTGAAAAACTAGCTGACACTCCTGTAACAACTGCAATCTCTTCTGTTACAACAGTAAGACTACCAAGGCTAGTTCTTGCAAATTTTAAAAGTTGATCCCCTGAAGGTGGATTAGCTATCATTTCTAAAGGAACACCAATACCTTGAACAGCCGTTCCTAAAGAAGATGTTGCTTCGACTCCAGTTATAGATACAGTCTCGTCAGCAGCTTCATCCCAATCCGCAGTTCCCCAAGTTAATCTTCCCCAACCTGTTTTATTAAATTCTTCTGAATTACCTAAAGAAGCTGTTAAACCAAAACCTGTTACTGAAATAACAGGATCAAAACTTTCACCCCAAGGTTCTTGACCCCAATCATCTCTACCCCAACCTTGTTCAGAAAAAGCAACAATAGAACCTATAGAAAAACTAGCTGATACACCTGTTGGAAAAATTATTTCATCATTTATCTGACCCCAAGATCCATTATTCCAATCTTCAGCACCCCACCCTGTTGTTAAAAGTGTAGAACCGCTCCATTGAGATTGATCCCAGGTTAACCGGCCCCATCCTGAAGTCACCGACATGGGTGGCCTCCTATGCTATTCTGATGATTGCGTTAGATGCGTCTGCTGTAGGAAATTGAATTGTAAATGTTCCACTAGAAACTGTTTTATCACCACCAAAAGCGATAACAGCAACAGCTTTGTTAGACTGTGAAGAATTATAAATTAATGCACCATTAGCTGTGAAAGATGCTGAAGTAAAACTTACGTCTGCAAAATCACAAAATGCAGTTGTTCCAGATGTCGTTGGTGTAACACTTGTTAAAGTTGCACCACCTGAACTGTACGCAGATCCTGATGTATTTGAAATTTCGTTTGTGTCTGAGAAAGCAGTGGTTCCTGCACCTAAAGATGCAGAACTTGTATATAAAGCTATCTTAAAAGTATCACCACTAGAAGCAGTAAAATTGTGTGTACCTACTAAAATTTCTTGTTTGAAACTTGTACAAATCGCCGATGATATTGCCATAATTTAATCTCCTATTACGGTGAAGATGACTCAATTTTAAATCTGACAGTTCCATCAGTGTAATCATCTCGTCTTCTTCTGCCAGTTTGCTCAATTGCAAACTTCTGTACCTCTTGTTTATATTTATTTTCATATAAAGTCAACATATCTATCGGACCTTTTAAAAAGCCATAAGCCTCTGATAGACAACAATATAAAAGACCATTTGGAAAGTTAAGACTTATATAATTAGTATCATTATTCTCTAATAATGCAGGAGCAGCATTATAGTGAACTCTAAATGAATAAGTTGCATCAGGAACAGGGGCAAACATCATTCTTCCAGATGTAGTATCAGATTCTCCTGTAGCTCCACCAAACATAGCATAATATTTTGGTTTTCCTCTTTTAGATGACTCAGTTGATGAAATATATTCTTGTAAATACGTAATATCTTTTTTTTCTAAAAATACGTTAGCTCCTGTAGTAGCAGAAGTAGAATCATAAACTTGTATAGCTCTAATAAAAACTGCTCCTGCTGGAGCATTAATTGTTTCTTGACCAACAACTAAATTACCTGTTTGTTGTTTTCTATCTGCATCAATAGGCACGTCTCTAAATATTCTATATTGTGCGTTTAAAATAATATTTTCTAAAACACTATCTGATAAAACATTTGAATCTGTTTCAGTGTAACTTCTAATTTGTGTTTTTAATCCTGATGCACTTAATCCTGCCATTAAATAACTCCTGCTTGTCTTAATTCTCTACAAGTTGGACAACTTTTTTTATATCTATTGTGTGTACCACATTTTTTTGGTTCTTCCTCATGAACTGGAACATCTGGTTCTGGCATATCTTCATACAAAACAAGATGCTCATCTTTGTTTTGGCTAGGAGTAAACCACCCTTTAATTTTATTTATAATATATTTAATCATGCTTCTAATGTAACTGGTCCTACTGAACAACCAGCACCTCCTCCTTTTACTCCTCCTTTTGTAGCAGTATCTGTGTCAACTGTAAAATGAAAAAAGTTTGCTACAGCATAATCTGTACTAACTCTTGCACCATCTTTAAATACTCCAGTTGTAATTGTATAACCAGCTGCTTTTGCAATATTAGATCCAGATATTCCATCAAAACTTCCTGGGTCTGCATATTTAAAACTACTACTAGCTGAAGTGGTTGGTTGTCCTCTAAATCTATAAGTTGTTCCATTTGTTAAACCATGACCAGGTGCAGTTACGTTAATAACTCTCGAGCCTGCTTCATAAGTTTCAAAAGCATCTTCTGGTAAAGAATATGCTACTGCATTTTCTATTCGAGCAACTCTAACATTTCTTAAAGATATTGCGTCAGCACTAGATGGTCTTGGCTCTAATTGTGGTTGTTTAGGTTCAAATTCAGATACATGCACAATAGATCCATTCCATTCTCTAACCATTTCTCTGTATGGAAACTCTAAACCAGATCTATCTGATATTGCTTTTGCATATTTTCCTGTTGCGTATTTTGGCATTATGCTCCTGGGTAGTAAACTTTTGGTGTTATGTAAGTGCTAGCTGCAGAACCATCTTCAGCTAATGCTCTTGCTAATTCATCTTCATAAAACAATTTCATAGCTTGTAATCTTTCAGGTGCATACTTTTGTGCAAGATAAAAAGCTAATCCTGATGTCATACAAGGCACAAATCTAAAAGGAACATCAGTTGCATTAGTATAATCCCCTACATCTTGTATTCTTTTTACAAAAAAGAAATGCATATCTTTAGATGCGTTAGTTGAATCTGGTGTTGGATAGATATGTATAGTAACTTTATCTATAAATCTTTCTACCCAATATTGATTAGGTGTGCCTTTAGATAATTTGTTTGAGAATCCTGCATATGTAGATCTATCTACTTTTGTCATAGGACTATCTGATTGTGTAGTTTGAGTTCTATTGGATCTTAATTGTGCTTCAAGAACATCAGATATACCAAACACACTAGCTGGGTCCGTAGTTGTAGCCGACGTTCCATCATCGCTAGATCTAAAAAAATCATAATCTGCTTGACCCTCTATAAGATCTAGATTTGTCGAACCTATTTCCCAATAATGAATACCTCTATTACCCCATTCTTGAAATAAGATATTAAGAGATCGTCTTGCAGATTTAAGTTGATAACCTGCAACATTTGTTAATCCAATACGTTCAA
>Ga0209348_1000445_pt1 | contig 22128 bp, 32 predicted proteins | sample ETNvirenome_2_30_FD_184065 | JGI IMG/M metagenome (GOLD analysis project Ga0209348, IMG submission 184065) | Marine viral communities from the Pacific Ocean - ETNP_2_30 (SPAdes) (version 2) | ecosystem: Environmental > Aquatic > Marine > Oceanic | place: Pacific Ocean | collected 2013-06-22
ACAAGCATATGCGGTTAGACTAAAGGCACCTGTTTCCAACAAAACAGTAATGGACTCTTGGGCCAAGGCAAGTTTCCGTGGAGCAAAATATTACATTTCAGCCGACGACACTGTGAACGGACATATCACTAATATGGAGGCTTTGGTTGTGCATGATGGTACATCGTCTTTTATAACAACATACAATCAACACAACTCTAATACATCTCTAGTTACCCTTACCACAGAAATAGATTCGAGCGGTAATGTTAGGATTTTGGCCGATCCACTTTCGCCTGATGTCAAAATAAAATTTTATAGAATAAGGTTAGCCGATAATGAATCTGATTCGGCAGGCACAGATTTCAACACTATCGGTGCTGTTACTATTTCAAGTTCGGCAACTGCCATTGATTCTTTTGTGGACTCAAGTCATAGTGGGGCTCATTATGTGATTGTTGCCAATAACTCTGGTGAATCGGCCTCATCAATATCTACTGCTACCGTTGTTACAAACGGAACTACTGCATTTGTGGCACATGGTCCTGAAGTATCTACAAAGGACTCCGCACAGCTGACTTTGACAGCGGACCACGACGGATCAAATACGGTGACTCTCAGTGCGGCATCCAGTTCAGGATCAAGCACGACTGTAAATGCATTCCGGATTCATCTTTTAGCACAGGATGAATTTGCTTATGACGTTATCGATACATTTGAACATGCAAATCATCAAGGTGTCAATTACATAGTTGTGGGAAAAAATGGTGACAATGAAAGCCAGATTGCAGACATAGGAATCGTCACAGACGGAACGTCTGCTTTCATTATGCAAGATGGACCTAACATCAGCACACATTCAACTACGACGCCGTTGATGAACTTTTCTACAGCGGTGAATGGAGCAAATGTTGAATTAAGAGCACGTAACAATCAGGAAAACACAGATACTACTGTTAATATTCACAAATTGAAACTGGGCAGGGCGGCAGGAAATCCAACTTCAATAAAAACTTTGGATACTTTTTCGGCCAGCACATTCAGAAGTGCCAAATACACTGTGTCAATTAGTGATTCTGCCAGTGGTGATCTTGGACTTTATGAAATTTGTGATGTTGCTGTTACCCACGACGGCAGTAACGCATTCTTGTCTGTTTTTGGAAGAACCACAAATGCCTCAGATGATACTGTGACATTTAGTGCAGATATTGACAGCGGAAATGTGCGCCTAAGGGGAACAATAAATAACACTAATACACACACTGTAACGGTCGTGAGAAAGGTTATGAACACGTAGGATGCCAAGAATTAATTTGAATGTAGGAACAAACGCCAACGACGGCACAGGTGATACATTACGTGATGCAATGATCAATGTGAACACAATGTTCACTGAGATATACAATGCACCAGGGATCAGCACAGACACATTAACTTTTACTGGCAACGAAATAAGTGCAGTCAGAAGTAATGATGATATTGTTTTTGCACCTGCCGGCACAGGAGCTGTTGTTTTACCTGCTTTGAAATTCAATGGCAACAATATCGAGGGCACACGTACAAATGATGATATCAATCTTCTACCATCTGGCACAGGAAGAGTAGTATTTGGATCAATAGCCATTAATGGAACCACCCTAAGCTCAGATGACTCTTCTTCGATCAATATTAACGAAGGACTTATTGTAGACGGAACACTAGCGACTTCAGGTGCGGCAACCATAACAGGAACAGTAACGGCGGCAACAGGGTCTACATTCGGCAACCTTACAATCGCAAATGGATCGATCACTGATTCATCAGGAGCAATTAGTTTTGGCAACGAAAATTTAAGCACCACAGGCACAATGACGGCTGGATCAGGCTCTTCGATAGGAAACCTCACATTGGCCGATGGATCAATCACTGATTCATCAGGAGCAATAAGTTTTGGAAATGAAAATTTAAGCACCACAGGAACATTGACTGTAGATGGACTTACAACACTCGGGGATCTTACAGTTACTGGCACAACCACAATAGCAGGCACTGTTACTATTGACAATTTGACTTTCAATGACAACATTATAGGATCAAGTTCAAACGCAGACATACGCCTGGTGCCTGGAGGTACAGGATCAGTAATAGTTGACAGTCTAACCATAGACAGCAATATTAACATTACAGACAACATAATTAAAACCACAGTATCAAATTCCAATCTTGAATTGCAACCCAGTGGAACAGGAACCGTGATAGTCCACAGCGATCTTGACATCAACGGAGGAACAATTGATGGCACTACGATAGGTGGATCTACTGCGGCGGCTGGTACATTTACTACATTGACAGCAAATACATCAGTGACCATAGACGGAGTCACAATCACCGATAATACAGTATCTGCAAATGCATCCAATTCCAATCTGGAACTTACCGGAAACGGAACAGGTGGAGTTACAATAAGTGGATTCACTTTTCCAACATCGGATGGATCATCAGGACAGTTCATAAAAACAAACGGACTGGGAGTGCTATCTTTTGGTACAGCTGGTGCTAGTTTGAGTCATTCCGACATCGCAGATGCAACAACCACAGTGGCAAGTTCTGCAACAACTGTGTTGAACACTTTTGCCGTTGGAACATACAGAAGTGCAAAATATTTCATATCAATCGTTGACGCCACGAACGGCAGATACGAGATAGTGGAAGCAAATGTCACGCATGATGGCTCCGACGCCTACATTTCCACTTTCGGATCAACCACAAACTACACCGGACCACTGACAACTTTTTCTGCAGATGTCAGCGGTGGCAATGCTAGAGTTTTGGTCACGAATATATCCGATAATAGCACAGTATTCAAATTTCAAGCCATCTATATAGACGTATAAAATTACATTAGGTTTATAAAATATCTAATAAATATTGTATCAACATAGGAAGATACAAGTGGCACAACAGACCATAAGCATAGGATCTACAGCAAACGACGGAACAGGTGATTCGTTACGTGTTGCTTTCAACAAGATCAACTCGATGTTTACAGAGTTGTATGGTGAGACTGCGGCAGATTCTCAGATATCTTTTTCCGGAAACAAAATTAGTTCCAATGTTTCAAATGCCAATTTAGTATTGGAAGCAAGTGGCACAGGTGCCATTGAATTGGAAGGCATACAAATTAGAGATAATCATATCGAAGGCACAAGAAGCAATGACAATCTAATATTGTCAGCATCAGGAACAGGTAACATAGTATTAGGGGCAGTAAAAATAAATGGAACAACTTTAAGTTCGGATGACTCAAGCAAAATTTCAATAGCAGAAGCAGTGGATGTAAATGGCAACTTGGTTGTAACAGGTTCACAGATTGATTTTACAAATTTACCAACAAGCGATCCAGGAACAGCGGGAAGGCTTTACAGAGATGGTGCAACAGTGAAGGTAAGCATATAAGATGGCAAAACAAACAATTAACATAGGTAGTTCGGCCAACGACAAAACAGGTGATCCGTTAAGAACAGCGTTTAACAAAATTAACGAAAACTTCACGGAGTTGTACGGTGCATCACCTTTTGGACAACAGGTAACCATATCAGGCAATCAAATTTCCGCAAATGAGTCTAATGCGGATCTTGTATTATCTGGATCAGGTACAGGTGGTGTTGTTGCAAGTGCAGTAAGAATAGACGGCACCAGTTTGAGTTCCAGTGACTCTACACAGATAAACATCAATGAAAATTTAGATGTTGGTGGCAACATCACAGCATCAGGAAACATTACAGCTACTGGTGATATATTTGCAAACGGAAACATAAATTTAGGAAATGCATCAAGTGATCAGACAAAGGTCGTTGGTGTGTTCGAGGCAGATAATATACAGATAGATGGCACAACAATCACAACAAACACAACCAATGGCAGTGTAACCATAACAGGTAATGCAACAGGTGGTGTTGTTGTAGAAAATTTAACAGTTAACGACAATACTATTTCATCTCCGTCAAACTCGGATATCGTTATAGAACCAGGTGGAACTGGTGATGTTGTTTTAAGTGCTTTAAGGATCAATGGAACAACATTGGATTCATCAGATTCCAGTGCAATCACTTTGGCAGAGGCGGTTGATATAACAGGTGCTCTAACAGGCACATCTGGATCATTCAGCACAACATTGGCAGTTACCGGCGCTACTACTTTGACCGGTGCTACAACAATTAATAATAGTTTGACTGCAAATTCAGTTACTACAAATACTATTGCATCAAATGGTTCTAATGCTGACCTAAGTATACAACCAAGCGGAACAGGAGATGTACTGATAAGTGCCCTAAGAATAAATGGAACAACATTAGATTCATCCGATTCTAGTAAAATTACTGTTGCAGAACAACTTGATGTTACAGGAACTTTGGTAACAACTGATATTACAACCACCGGCACACACACAATTACAGGTCAATCAGATATTGATTTTGTAAGGATTAAAGATCACACAATTACAACAAATTCGTCAAACGCCAATTTAAATCTTTCTGCAAACGGTACTGGAACAGTAATAGTTGATTCAACTATGACAACTGGGAATGTTAATACGACAGGTGACATTGTTGTTACAGGAACACTTGATGTCGACAACATTAGAATAGACGGTAATGGAATAGTTGCTACAAACTCAGGTGGTGATGTCAACATCAATCCAAATGCTACAGGACAAGTGACGATTGGAGGATCTAACGTATCAGTTCCTAGTTTGTTGACTGCATCGGCTTTATTCGCACAAACCGAAATACTTTTGGCCGATAATGCTAAAATTAAGTCGGCGGTTACCAACTCTGATATTATATTAGAAACACAAGGAACAGGATCAGTGGTGCTGGAAGAAGTTTCGATAACAGCTAACAAGATCACAACACATGTATCAAATGCTGACTTACAATTAGACACAGACGGCACAGGATTAATTGATATCTTGACCGATACACAATCAACAGTCGGATCTGCCGGGGGTGCATCAGCATTGCCTGGACAACCAACAGGATATATCAAGGTCAAGATAGCAGGCACAACAAGGGTTATACCTTTCTACGATCAGTCATAATAACACGCCAAAAACTTAATAAATACTGGTGAAGGAGTAAGTGCATGTCAACACCCGTGTGGACAACCACAGCAGGTAAACTGGCGTCTATAGACGAAAAAGTATCGTTTTCTCAGCAATTGGAAGCGAACACCAGTGACTCTACGGCTATTGCTTACTCCGTTATCGCAGGAAGCCTACCTTCAGGAATGCAACTTACTTCAACAGGCTTACTGACAGGGATACCAGCAGAAGTTGAGAAAAGAACAAGATACACCTTCGTTGTTCGTGCGACTGCTGGTTCCCTAATCACAGACAGAAGTTTCTATCTTGATGTGGAAGGACAGGACAATCCCACATTCACAACAGCATCTGGAAGATTACAATTGGATGATTCAACCAGTGTTGGTGTATTTTGGGTGTTGGACGGCGCACAAATTAATTTCCAAGTGCAGGCCACTGATGTGGATACAAGGTCCGGACACTCTTTAACTTATGAAATCGAAAGCGGTGAACTACCGCCTGGCATCACACTAAGTTCTTCGGGACTGCTTAGTGGTATTGTTAAGTTGACTGACGATGATTTTTCAAGTAAAACAATATTGAGTAAAAATTACACATTTAACGTCAGGGTTTTTGACGGAACAAGTTTTACCACACAGGAAAATCAAATACATGTTGTTTCCGCAAATTACTTTGTGGTATCAAATACGGAAATTACAATTGACCAAACTCTAATAGGTGGAGTCCAACTAACAATGGACTTTAGCACATTTAGAAGACCGATCTTCCTAACCCCAAGCGATCTAGGCACATTCAGGCATGACAATCAAACAGTGATAAAAATTGATGTTCAAGATGCTGATCCTTTGGAGGCCGCGTTTGTGTATTCAATACAATCAGGATCATTACCACCAGGACTAAGTCTTAACAGCACGAATGGTGAAATATCAGGCACATTGGCCAAACAGGAGGCAGTTGAAACAGACTTTACTTTCACCATGAGGGTCAACAGAGAAATAGCCACGGACACTAACGTGTTCACAGATCAAACATTCACAATGAAAGTGATAGGCGGTATAGACATTGGAATTTCATTTACCACGCCTGCCACTGTTGGCACTTTAACAGCTGATATTCCGAGCCTCCTTTCCATCGAAGCAGAATCGGAATATTCCAACAGGGTGTTGACATATACTCTGACGGAAGGATCACTGCCCACAGGAATCACGCTATCATCCACAGGCAATTTAATAGGCACAGTCGACAAGGATGACTTTACGGATTCAACAACATCTTTTACTTTTACGGTCAACGTGAGTGATCAATATCAGCAGTCAGCCTCATCAAAAGAATTTACAATCCACGTGGACATTCCTTTCACCACAAAAGAACATGGATCCATGTTTGGGGAGGCAACAAGTCTCATAGATCAAAATATATTCTACAACATAGCACAAGACAGGAATATTAATTCACCTGAATACATATACAGACCGGAGGATTCTAATTTTGGCATGAAAAATAAACCTGACATGCTATTGATAGCAGGTTTACAAAATCAAACATTGACCACACTCCAAAATCAAATGGAACAAAATCATGCTCCCAAAACTTTGTATTTTGGTGATATCAAAACTGCCGTGGCCAAAGAAAATGGCGTTGTGAAGTACGAGGTTGTTTATATTGACATGAAAGATAATCTTGTCAACAACGATGGGGACGCAGTTGGATCATCGGTCACAGTTAGATCAAGTGTGGAAAAACCTATACTTGGGCCGAGAGCAGGAACTACAGAAATCACCGCTGACGCAGATGTATATGAAGTCACACACAGAAGTGGATTGGCATTTAGCACATCCGGCTCTAAAGTAAGATTTGCAAACCAATTGAGTGCTGACCTTGACTTCATGGACATATTATATCCAAATGCCTTGGCAAACATGAGGACACGTATGAAAAGCCTTGGACATAAAGAATGGACACATTTGCCATTGTGGATGAGAACAACACAATCTGGAGACCTTGCACCGTTAGGGTGGGTGCCGGCCGTGGTAATTTGTTATTGCAAACCTGGCACAAGTGAATTGCTAAAGAAAAGAATTACTGACAAAGGGTTGGAGTTTAAGAATATTAATTTTATAATTGACAGATACAAGTTCAACAAAAGCACGGTCACACCTGCTCAATTTACTGGTGATGGATCCACAAGCACTTTTGAACTTAACGAAATAGTTCATGAGGAAGACATGTTGGTAAAAGAAGGGGCAACACGTGTGTTTGTAGGTTTTGGTATAAGAGCAGACAATCAGTTGGATCCAAATTCTTATAGAGCAGATTCGGATCTGGTGTCAGCTGATCATGAATTTGGTATTGATCTTGCACATGACACTACAAATCTTAAAACCACGATTACTTTTAGAAAAGCACCGCCAACCGATGGCACAATAATCACAGTGGACAGATTGAACGATAAATATCTTAAATTTAGACACAAAGGAATATTTTAATGGCAAGTAACATAGTACCAGGAAATATAGACACAGGATATCCTAAAGCAGGACAGGATAATAGTTCACAAGGTTTCAGAGACAATTTTACACAGATAAAAACTAATTTTGACGAAGCAAAAACCGAGATTGAGGCATTACAGTCAAACAAAGCCAGTCTCGATGGTTCAAGTGATTTTGCAGATAACGAAGTCACAAGGGCAAAATTCAAAGACACAAGTGAAACAATTTACGCACATGGTACCACAGGAGGATCCATTGTTCTTAATCATGCTAATGGACACTATCAAACATTGACTACAAATGCTTCAATTACTTTGTCGTTCACAAATTTACCAGCCGCAAGTTCATTAGGCAGAATTGTGCTTGATGTTACGATACCGGATGTAGCACACACAATCACAATTCCTTCAGCAGTAATAGTGGCAGGTAATGTTACCGGTGGCGACGGTTCGTCCGACACAATAACTTTACCAACATCTGGTAGACACCTATACGAGTTCCTGACTCCTGATAACGGCACTACAATTTTGATGCATCAACTCGGCGCCAACTACATCTAATGGGAGGTGGTGATGTACTTTCATCCTTTACAAGAAGAAATAGCAAACATGAGTGATGAGGATATATCAAAAAGGATCAAAGAACTATCCAGAAAAGTAAACATTGCCAGAAGAGGACGCAACCCCGAGATACTTGCTAGGTTACAACAGGCTTTGGCAACATACCAGGACGCCATCAAGCAGAGACGATTGGAGGAATGGCACAAGAACTACAAGAAGGCCCGTAACGAACCAGATCTCGGAGATTTGATCAATATTGAATAGTAAGTAATGTTGATGTCAAATCAATTCAGTTGGAAAACAAAATTTAAATCTATTATAATTGTGGACGGAGAACTCTTTCCGAACGAATATGATTTAAATATTTTTATCTCAGCACACACGCCCGACCTAAAGGAACAATCCGACTACTTCGAGAGATTGAAAAATTTATTTGAAAGAGTATTCACCAACACAATCACGACATGGCGTGACGAACCTTTGTATCCAGTTTTGAAAAAGCAAACCAATAACCGATTTGTTGAATTACCAAGACCTCCCTATGATCAAATAATGGCGGCTGTATGTTTTTGCAAGGCTAATGCAGTATTAGATAGCAAAATAATAATTAACAATCTTCAGTTAAGTAGTTGGCAAGGAGATGGTATTACCTATTCGGTTGACAAAAACTCACCAGAACTGCTATTATTAGATCAAAAGGATTGGTTTAGTAAAAAATTTAGCAAATTCGATCCATGGTGGTTAAGGCCAGACACTGCAACATATGATGAGGAACATGCAAAAGGCATCTACACAGGACACTTCAGTTGGAACAAAACAAATATTCCTGTTGACAAGAAGCACGAAGACCATGCTAAAATATTTGAATTCAGTCCAAAGGTTTTAGATGGTGGAAAAAATAAAAACAAATAAACACGGCGATTGCATTTACTCAGAGCAAGATGCAATTAATTTACTCTACACAGATCCAGATTTTGACATAACAAAACTTTTCTTCGATTCCACTGACAAATATAACAACACAGTGCAAGAGCTTGGTTTGGATTTGCCAAAAATACACAAGGTGCCGGAACGTTCTGATGTGGTTGAGTTTGACAAGGCCAATAGCGATCGATGGCACATGCCTGAACATTACAGCAAGTTGAATGTCCTGCAATGGTTATTAGAAAAATGCCAAAACGACGAAGAACGATTCCGGGTCCAAACAGAATATAGTTTGTTTGAGGAGAAAAAATTTATCAAGGTGTTGCAATTTTTGATCTATTTTGTTGACACACTAAGAGCAAACAATGTGGTATGGGGAGTAGGAAGAGGCAGTTCGGTAGCCAGTTTCTGCTTATTTTTGATCGGTGTACATAAAATAAATCCCATGCTGTACAATTTGGATCACCGTGAATTTTTAAGATGATAAGTAATTACAAATAGGAGCATATAATGGTAGCAAGAGCACCCAGAAAAAGAATGTACAGAACCATGCAGGGACGCATGATCGACATTGAAAAATTAAGAGGCGCAAATGAAGACGTCCGGGCAGTTGGCAATATGAATGTGAATGCACGTGGAGATGTGCTGAGCAAAAGCGGACAAGTAGTTACGCCTAAGGCAAAAGTAATACAAAAATATTATGAGCAACCAAAAGGCAGAGTTGACGACACGCCAAGAAGAGCAAAGCCCACTCCTGCTAGAAAAACGCCTCCACAACCAACGGTGGCTCAAGCCCAGAAGACAGTGCCGGTGGCACCAAAACCTCAATCATCCAAAGTGGCAAAAAAGCCCACTACTGAGAAAAAAGGCATTGACGCCGCACTTGACGGCATAGAATAATTTTGCTATAATACATTATGGCAGACAGCATAAAATCTTTACAGGACAAAGGTTTCGGATCGCATGGTGGTCAGCAATACAAAGTAAATCATGATATTGTTCCTTTGAAAAAAAGAGTATTAGTCAGCGACATGCATTTTGGTGAGACCAAAACAGCAGGTGGAATAATTGTACCTGACGACGATGGCACAGCAGGTGGAATACATCCACGTTGGGCAAAAGTTTATGCCGTCGGCCGTGATCAGGAAGATGTCAAAGTTGGCGAGTGGATCATGATAGCACATGGTCGTTGGTCGAGAGCATTCAAGGTTGTGAAGGAAGGAAAAGAATTAGAAGTAAGAATGATTGATGAAAATGATATATTACTTACTTCCGAGGAGGAACCAGCACACAATAGAAAAAAAGCCGGATATGTAAACACTGGTGGTATGCAACAGATGACATCACTACCAGGTAATGACTAAAAAGATAGATATCAAAAGAACACACGTACCAATAGATAAACTCGTTACAATGGCAGAACTTGGATTAGGTGCGGTGCGTCCTCTTAATAAAGAAAAAAAAGGATGGATTAGAAAATTAGTCAAGGATGAATTGTGGGATCCAATACTTGTTACGCCGATAAAAGATTCTGGATATTATTTGCTTACGGATGGTTGGCACAGGGTACAGGCGGCAAAAAAATTGAAACAAAAAGAAATAGAAGCACTTCCAATTCCAGCAGATGTAGGATTAAGCATGGCAAAAGCAAACAAAGTTTTGCGTGACATAGATAGAGAATACGGATTCAAATTGAAATGTAGTAACATAATTGGGCAATGGGCATTTTACCAAGATTGACAATCTTAAAAATCATGTTAAAATTACTATCATGCGTATAGGTTTTTGTTGTAAATGGCTTAACAACCATTCTGAATTTGGTGGCATGAAGGTTAATGCCAAGGACAGAGATCTTAACGGCCGATCAACTACCATGCGTTGGCTTAGAGAACACCCTGAAGATGCGGTACAAAGGCAGTGGGACATCATGAACCATAATGCCACAGCGGCAAGGAAGTTGGTGCAACGTGTTGGTTCGCTTCCACCTGAACGTAGGATGGTGAGGCTAGGGAGTGAAATGTTGCAAGGCTACACAGAAGCTAATTGGATCGATTGGTGGCAACAACCTCACATACAAGATCATTGTGAAAGGATATTTGCACCTGTTGGTGAAATGGCTCGAAAACTCGATGTGAAAGTAAGTTTCCATCCTGGACAATTTTGTGTCCTAAGCAGTGAGAGTGCAGACATAAGAAAAAGAAGTGTTGAAGAATTTGAATACCACGTCGACATGGCTAGATGGATGGGATTCGGCAAATCATTCCAAGATGGTTGCAAGATCAATGTACACATCTCAGGCAGGCGTGGACCACAAGGTATTATTGACGCACTACCAAAATTATCACCCGAAGCTAGAAATCTCATCACAATCGAGAACGACGAAATGGGTTGGGGCCTTGATGCCAGTCTCGAACTGGAAAAACATCTTGCATTGGTCATGGACATACATCATCACTGGATTCGTGATGAAGAATACATACAGGCAACCGATGACAGGGTCAAAAGAGTGATTGATTCATGGCGTGGACAACGTCCTACAATGCACTATTCTTATTCTCGGGATGAACACCTGGCAGTAGCGAATCTTGGTAACAAGACACACACAGAAATGCATGATATTAAAATGTTGCTTGAACGTGGATGCAAAAAACAAAAACTTAGAGCACACTCTGACTTGTTACCAAACCGAGCAGTGAATGACTGGGCCTTGAGCTTTGGAGAAAACTTTGACATACAGACAGAAGCTAAAGGTAAAAACATAGCGGCAGAACAATTGTATAGACAACATCTCGAAAATACTGTACAATAGTTGCATGGTTAAAGATACAGAGCTCAAAAAGTTACAAGAAAAAATTAATAAACTACAAAAAACAATTGATGATTTGAATGTTAAATTATCAAAGCATATAAAATTTATAGATAGCACTTATGAAGGTTTGAAAAATCCCATCGAAGCGGCGAGGAAATGGCTAAGAAGATAAAAGCATTTATAAGGTGGGTCGGTTTGATTCCTTTGCTACACGCCCCTGTTTATTTCCTTGCAATGGTTGGAGTGTTTCTGTTAGTATTAACATTTGTATTATGAAAGATCTTTGGGTAGAAAAATATAGACCAAAAACATTAAAAGAATATGTTGTCAGAGATGAGGCACAGCGACAGCAGATACAGTCTTGGATTGATGACAAAGCTATTCCGCATTTGCTATTGAGTGGTGCTCCAGGAGTAGGTAAAACTACATTGGCGAAAGTACTATTCCAAGAACTGGACGTGAGCAGTTATGACATACTAGAAATAAACGCTTCAAGAGAAAATTCAGTAGACACTGTTAGAGAGAAGATCAATTCATTTGTACAAATAATGCCTTTTGGGTCATACAAGTATGTGCTGTTGGATGAAGCAGACTATATGAGTCCAAACGGACAAGCGGCACTTCGTGGTGTAATGGAGATGTATCATACATCAGCAAGATTTATTTTGACTTGCAATTATCCCAACAGAGTCATTCCAGCACTACACAGCAGATGTCAAGGCTTTCATATGGAGACAATAGACAAAAACGAATTCACGGCAAGAACAGCAGAAATATTGATTGCAGAACAGATAGAGCCAGACATAGAAGTGCTAGACACATATGTCAAAGCAAGTTATCCTGATTTAAGAAAATGTATCAACATGATACAACAGAATTGTAAAGACGGCAAACTGATGACACCAAAATCAGGTGATTCCGGACAGCAGGATTATAGATTACAAATGGTTGAACTGTTCAAAGCGGGGAAAATAAATGAAGCAAGGAAACTTGTGTGTGCCCAAGCTAGGCCAGAAGAGTGCGAAGAGATATATAGATGGCTATATGATAATTTAGATATAATCTCCAAAGATGAGGACAAACAAGACAAAGCAGTGTTGATAATCAAACAAGGATTGGTTGATCATTCGTTTGTTGCTGATCCAGAAATAAACTTGGCCAGTGTGATGATCAAATTAGCAAGGTTATCAAATGGGTAAGAAACATGCAAAAAAAAGATACTTCTGTGTGAAATACACCTTGAAGCCAGATAAAAAATTTGACGAACTGGTCACCCTGTCTCGCAAAAAAATTGGACCAGGTAAGATGCAAGAATATTCGGTTGTGTTAGATCTTGTTAATGAAGAAATATTGAAAAACGAATTGCCTAACACAGAGGCCATCACATACAAAAGAATGTTTGAACACTACAATCAATATTACAAAGATGCTATCGACTCCTTTGTTAAATCTTGATACCGTACATGCGTTTAAGTAGCGCCAACTGCCTCATTTTCCATAACTTTGTTAACACTTTCCGTCTTCTTCTGTCTTTTTGTTTTCGTATTTTCAGCCAATGTTGATTTAACATATACAATTTTACTCGTTTGTCGTAGATTCCTTTTTTCCTTATAAGTTTCCATAATTTCCTTTGATACAAAGGCCGCATTTGTTGGCTTTTGAATAATAGCATTTGATACCTCGTTGATTGTGTTAAGTTGTGATTTGATGTGTCTTTGTGTTCGACTCATGTACAAATATTTAATGTTGTCCATGGGCCAAAAAGTATGCATATTTTACAAAGCAGATTTTACTCATAAATAAGCGTTATGCACGATGTATTAGATATAATCCGTAATGTACAGGGGCTATACGCCGTAGGGCCTACTTTGGGCATACTCAAGGACTACGAAAGGGTCATGGACGAATTAGACCTATATGTGTTCGAAAATTGGCAGGACGGTGAACTGCTAGAGGGCCCAAAAGATTCTAGACATTTTGTCACTTGTAGTTTCATGTGGCCTGAAGACAGGATGCCAGATCCAACTGGTGGACAGAGACTACTTGACAGAGGATGTAAAGTATCATACAGACGAGACGAATTACTGAAGCCAAGACAGATTAAGACTCCAGAAGATTACAGGCCTGGCACAACCAAGGGCAAGATTGACGCACATCCAATCTGGATTGTAGAGATAAAGATGCCAAAAGAACTGATTGGCAATTTTAAGTTCGGCAGAGATAATATCCAAAACCAAGACGAAACAGATATAGCAACACAGGATCAAAATAATTTAGATGCAAATTAATGAAGGACTAAAGGCCGGTGATTTGGAAGGCGTGATCGATAAACGTTTTTCCATAGACCAATACAAATCTAAAATGGGCGATGACAAAAACATCATGGTCCTTGCTTTTACGGCAGAAGGACTTGCGCCTGCAAAGGATCTAGAACGTTTTGCTGAGACCGGATATAAAGAAATTTTAGATGCAGATGCAACTCCTGGCACAATGGCAGATGGCAAACACAAAGTATTTGTTGAGTTTGCAAGACAGGACGGAGTCATAATGCACATAATGAAATTTTTGGAAGACCTCAAAAAACTTACTAATATTGACGAGTTTGAGTACACTTATCACAAAGGTGAAAATCCAACTCTTGTATCTGCAGGTACCATGCAGGAGATGGTTCCAACAACTCCTGACGCATACGAACAAAAGGTCAATGAAATGAAAATGGGTGAAGCAAAAAACTTTTTTGACAAATACGACATGTTAGAATGTGCAATGCAGGACAATATTTTAAGTGTCAAAAAAGCAGGCACACAACAAGAGTTACAATTTGAAATACACAAAGTTGGATCTACGAATGAAATCATGAAAGAAGCTAAAGCATTTGCTTTGGACATAGATTCGGTTGCAGAATGCACACATCTCACAAAATACTTTGGTCCTTATAATATTACCAAAACCACTGAAAACAGATTCATTTTCAACAAAGGTGATGAGTCTGCACTATTAAGTAAGTACAAATGGTAAGGTTATCAAAAAATTTCACGCTACAAGAATTTACTAAAAGTCAAACAGCAACAAGAAAAGGCATAGACAACACGCCTGGTGAAGAACATCTTGCCAAGGCAAAGAGTCTTTTTGAAAATGTTGTGCAGAAAGTAAGAGACAATTTTGGAGTAACAGTGATCAACTCTGGATATAGAGGCCAAGCACTTAACGAAGCTGTAGGCGGTTCAGAAAAGTCGCAACACTGTAAAGGCGAGGCTGTGGATATAGAATGTCCAGGCACCCCTAATTATGATGTGGCAAAATGGATTGCAGATACCTTAGACTTCGATCAACTTATATTAGAATTTTATACACCAGGAATACCTGATTCAGGATGGGTACACGTTTCTTACAAGTCAGAAGGAAATCGTAAAAGTGTTTTGACTGCAATGAAGGAGAACGGCAAGACCGTCTATAAAACAGGATTAATACAATAAAATGTATCGAAAATGTTTTTTAGATTACGATCACAATTTTTTTGTCGAGCAGGAATACAAACAAGAACCTACTAGTTGTATCAAACATCAGATCAACGAGCTTGACGACATACACAAAAAGTATGGTGGCTTTCCGGAAACATACACTTTTGCCAATACGAAAATACATCAATTATGGTATACTAAGGAACAAATTGATTTCGATGCTATAGGAAAGCAATTAGGTGTCGAGGTGGTTACAGTCAGTTCTATAAAGCAACCTCCTGGACAAGTGGTTCCATTGCACAGAGACACTTTTTTCCAAATCAAAAAAAAATTTCCTGATGACAAGAGATTGAAAGTACGGGCAAACATATACCTCCAGGATTGGAAGATGGGACAGTTTATACAGTATGACGACACGGTTGATGTGAAGTGGAAGGCAGGAGATGGACACATATGGGACAGCAATGTTCTCCACGTCAGTGCTAACGCAGGATTCAACGACAAGTACACTTTGCAGGTGAGTGGTTTTTTGTTATAATCAAATAGTTATTCTTTTATCCCATATCCTACTAAAACATAAACGATTTGTGTCTATACCTCTGTTGTATTCAGAATATTTTCCAGATGTATCTAAACCAAATATTACGCAGTCCGATGGAGTCAACTGTAAACTAGCACAGGAATCTTTTTGTAAATCTTTATATTTTGCATATAGCCAATTATTACTAAATTTTTTTATCATTTGGTGACCTATATTGACACTGAATAAGTTTACATAATCATTTTGATTATAGGCAAATAAAGTATCATCAAAAAATTGCCTTCTCATCCTGATGCCTATCCTGTGGTGTTCTACAGGAAAAACTTTGCTTAATGACGTGGTAATTGTATGAATACATTTGAAACTAAGGTCGAGCTCTTCTATTTTTGATATACTGATGTACGCAAGATCTAACATCACAGGAATTTCAAGTTGTTCGCACTGCTTCAATATATTATAAAAGTCGACAGGTATATTGCCTGTGCCTGAGAACGGACAACTCATTACAACCACATCACCTGACCTGAGTTTATCATCACCTATGTCAACACATGATTTGAAATAATTACGTCCCATCAACCAATGATAAAAAAATTCTCCCTTCAGCAGACGTAGACGTTTATTGATGTGTTGATGATAGAATTGACCAAAAGTTTCTGTGGTGCCAGCACTGAAGTCAATGTTTTCAAAATTTTGTATTCCTTTAAAATTTTTACCACTGCATATCCATTCTTTGTAATCTTTCAAGAACTTTTTACTATCACCTATTTCATGGTTGATGTTTTTTAAATGTTCAACAGACTCGGGGTCGTGGATGCTCCACGCACCTCCATAAGGCTTATTTCTTAACGGTGGTAATACATGATTGATAGCCATTTGATTTACTTATAGGCGTATATTTGACCATAAATATTAGCCATATGTTTTCAAGCATTAGAATGATATTTACAGTTTTAATAATCACCGGAATAGCCGGTGCAGGTATGTATGTAATGAAATTGAGGGCAGATAACGCCACACTGAAAGCAAATCAAATTAAATTAGAGACAGCGGTTGCAGAACAGAACAAGGTGTTGGAACAACAGAAAAAAGATTTTACGGCAATAATGGAAAGCAACAAAAAACTAAATGTGTTGATCAACACATTCAAAAAAGATCTACAGGATCTAGACAAACGTTTCACAAAGAAAAACAGAGACATTGGGAAGTTGGCTATTGAAAGAACAAAATCTATAGAACGCATTGTCAACAACGGTGGGAAAAACGCCGCAAGATGTATCGAGTTGGCATCAGGTGCAGAGCATACTGAAGCAGAACTAAAAGCAACTTTAAAATCACAAATCAACCCAGAGTGCCCAGCACTTGCAAATCCAAATTATGTACCACATCAATAAAATATTTGCATTAGCGTTAATTGTATTACTAACAGGTTGTAGTATAGGTGGCGAGAAAAAGATCAAGATATTCTCAGTTGAGAAACCAAGGGAAAAATTAAACTACGAGATGCCAACTCCATTACAAATGGAGGAAATTTACTGGCATATTATCACAAGTGAAAATGCAGAGGAAGTATTCAAAAAACTAGAAGAAGCAGGAATAGATCCTGTGTTATTTGGAATCACAGACAAAGACTTCCAGGTGCTGGCTAGAAACTTTGCACAGATAAGGCAAAAACTACAGGAAACAAACAACCTGCTTGAAGAGTACAAAAAATACTACGAAGATTCTGGTAATAGTCAATAAATACTACTATAATGAAAATAAGTGATTCAACATCAATTTCGATGCCAATGCGGAACCTAATTTCAATTGTGGCGGCAGTTGCGGTTGGCGTTTGGGCTTATTTTGGAGTGATTGAAAGACTGAACAAGTTAGAAACACAATCAGTTCTACTAGAGAAAGACATGACTGCCGAAGACGAAAGGCTACATAACGAAGTCACAAAAAATACAGACTTCAGGATTAGATACCCAAGAGGTGAATTGGGTCAAAGTTCACAAGACATAGAACAGTTTATGTTGATAGAAGATTTATATAAAAGTGTAGACAGGATGCAAAAGCACCTGGACGACATGGCAAACAACAAGGTAAACATAGAGTTCCTCAAAGAGCAAATGGAAAAAGCACTCAGGTCTATTGAGAAATTGAAGGATGCTGACAGGGAAATAGTGTATAAAAACGGAAACTAACATGATAGAATCAGTTGTAGCCTTATTAATGTTTGTAAATGGAGAAATAAAGGAACATCGTATACAAGACAACATGGCAGGATGCCTAAGAGGTAAACGCCATGCAGAAAGAAATTATAGTCCAAGTGTAAAGTATCAGTGTTGGAAAGGTAAAGCTGAAACTGAGATTTACATGGGCGAAAAATCTATAAAAGCTATAATATTGGAATAGTATGTGGACCTACCGAGCAAAAGTGATCAAGGTCATAGACGGTGACACTGTTGACGTAGACATAGATCTAGGCTTCGGCATCTGGCAGAAGAACGAACGTGTGAGAATTATGGGTATAGACACTCCCGAATCAAGAACAAGAGACAAAATTGAAAAGAAATTTGGACTGGCTAGTAAGGCAATGTTGAAAAGGGTTTTAGGAAAAACAACAATTTTGAAAACCACAATAAACAAAAAAGGGCTAGATATGAAAGGAAAGTTTGGTAGAGTGCTGGGAGACTTCTTATATAAAGGCAAACCAGTATCAAAACTTATGTGTCGAGAAGGTTTCGCAGTACCTTACTTTGGTGGAAACAAAGCAAAACTGAAAGCCAAACATATGGCAAATAGAAGAAAATTAATCAAAGCAGGAACAGTGCAAGGAGACATCGAATAAATACGTATATAACGAGGATTATATTATGGAACTAATAATATCACTAGCAATGAAATTTTGGCAATGGACTGTATTGATAGCGGTCGTAATCATTGGAGCAATCATTAACTTCACCGACAAAAGAAAGAAACCGGATATAAAGTTTTACTTTAAAGGTTTTCCTGAATTACAGCCTATTCAAATTAAAACAAAAGGCAAAGGATTCTGGAAAGGTATTGCACTATGGTTGTTATCAACGAGAAATTGGGAACTTAAAAAGGACTGGAAGTACAGTATAGATGGAACAGAATATGTTATACCGTCTGGATTTGTTTTTGATGGCGCAAGTATTCCCAAATTCCTTAGAACGTTCTTCTCACCCGTGGGCGTTTTACTAATTGGTGGACTGGTACACGACTACGCATACAAATATAAAACATTATTAGAAGTAAACAAAAAGAAAACAATGGGTGACATGAGCCAAAAAAGAGCAGATGAAATATTCAGAGACATCAACATTGTTGTAAATGGTTTCTACACTATGAACTATCTTGCATATTGGTCACTAAGAATTGGTGGGTTTGTTGCTTGGAACGGTCATAGAAAAAGAAATAATAAGATTCCGGAGTTAAAATAATGGCAGAATTAAAAGAAGACAAATTGATTGTAAAAAAAGACAGCATTATGAAAAAAGGTGCGAAGGACGGTTGGGAACTGATCAAGATCATTTGGGTGTTCTTGAGAGATGAACTCCCACAGTTTTTGTCAAATTGGAGAACAGTTCCAAGACTTATGATGGTTTTGTACGGAATTGCATTCTATCAAACTATGACGTGGTTCATGGCACTTGAAAATCCAAACAACGCACAGGCAGGATTTGTGTCGGTTGTAGTTGGTGCAGGTGCGGCCTGGTTTGGCCTTTACGTCAACGGTAAAAAGACCGACATCAAAAAGTAACAATAATTACATATAGATGAAACTATATGAACCATTCCAATTTCTGACGACAAAAGAATGTGATGACATAATATCATACGCAAGAAAAAATCAAATAAAAGATGCATCTAACCCTGCTAGAAAAAATAGAATAGTATGGTACAAAGAAAGTATGCAATGGAAAAAATGGATTGAAATGCTTAATACCATCGAGCCAGTGATAGATTGGATACAGACGCCACAAATTTCATTTTATAAACCTGGAGAGCAATATAATTGGCATGATGATGGATGGCCAAGCTATAGAACACACATAAGGCATTTCACATTAACTTGTGAACTACAATCGGCTCCTAACGCAGGATTCGAAATGAAAGACAGAATTATAACACCTTTAAAAAAAGGCCAAGCAGTAATATTTAGATCCACCGAAAAACACAGGGCAACATCACCGACCGAAGGCGAAAGAATAAGTTTTACCATTTGGGCAATGACACTAAACAAAAGCAAACAATCTATCCCAAATACCAAACGTTGACTTATTCCAATTCTGTTATAAAATATAAAAAATGAAGAATTATTACAACATCCTAGGTGTGAAGGAAGATGCATCTTCTGATCAAATAAAAAAAGCATTCAAAGATATTGCAAAAAAAGAACATCCAGACAGAGGTGGGGACGAGGCAAAGTTCAAAGAAGCCAACGAAGCATATGACACATTAAAAGATACAAAGAAGAGGCACGAATACGACACTATAAGGAAATATGGCCAGCCAGGACAGGGTGGCAATTTTCATTTCCGCTCACAGGATTTCTTTGGTGACGAAATATTTGAAGATTTCTTTTCTGGCTTCGGATTCGGCAACAATCCAAATGTAAGGGCGAGGACATTTAGATCCAGGCCGCAGGCCAATAAAAGCGTCAATGTGAGGATGGCCGTGAGTATTAAGGAAGCCATGCAACACATGGAAAAAACAATTTCATACCGACTGCCGTCAGGCAAGGAAGAATTTGCTACGGTGAAAATACCTGCTGGTGTACAACACGGGGTCACATTCAAATACAAAGGCATGGGCGATGATTCAATACAAAATGTCCCACGTGGTGACTTGCTTGTACAGATGAGTGTGCTTGACTCCGATGGATTTACAAGGCGTGGCAATGATTTGTACACAGACAAAACTGTAAGTTGTTTTGACGCAATCCGTGGGTGCGAAGTAGAAATAAAAGAGTTGAATGACAACGTGTTAAAGGTCAAAATTCCTGCAGGCACACAACCAGGGACATTGCTTAATGTGAAAGGCAGAGGCATGCCAGTACACAAAACCTTAAATATTAGAGGAAATCTGTATGTGAAAGTTATGGTGCTTGTTCCACAGCTGTCAGCGGCAGATTTGAAAAAGATAAAAGATTTATGATGCAAGTTTTTCAATACCCACACGAGACGCTAATGCAAGTTAGCTCGGACTGGAAATCGGTAGACACTATACAAGGTTATTCGGATATAGAAAAATTTGAAAATGATTTTATAAAACTGATGCTGGATCAAAAGGGAATGGGCCTCGCCGCAAACCAGATTGGCATTACCAAAAGATTCTTTGCTATAGGGCATGACTCATTTGACACTTTCAAAAAACATGCTATAATTTGGAATCCACGTATAACAAAATTTAGTGAAGAGAAAGTGGTAGATGTGGAAGGTTGTTTAAGTTTTAAAGGAATATGGTTAAACGTAGAAAGGCCAAAACAGATAGAAGTACAATATGAAAGCACACAAGGAAAAACAGAATATGCAAAGCTCGATGGAATGGAATCCAAGTGTTTCCAGCATGAATTCGACCACCTTGAAGGTATTACATTTAATAAAAGGGTCAGTAAGATACGATGGCAAATGGCAAAGAAAAAAGCAAAATAAGAAAACGGACTAAGGTATGGAAAATATTAAACGGCACTTACGAACAACAGACTCCGGCACAGAAAGCCGTGGAAAGATTGATATGTGCTATACAGCAAGAACTGGAATGGGACGACAGAGATTTAGCAACTTTTACAAAAATACAACATGGATATTTAGATTGGAGTGGAAATGTTAGAAAGCACGGAAAACCTAGAAAACATATTCGAAAACGCAGTCAGAGAAGCTGAAAAAAGAAAACACGAATATGTGACCGTTGAGCATGTGTTACTGGCCTTGATCAAAGACGAGTCCATAGGCACGACATTACATGACTTTAAAATAAATGTTAGTGCGTTGATAAGAGATATTGAAAATTATCTTGATACAAAATGTAATGATATCAAGTCCAAAGGTAAGGAACCAGTGACTCCTAGAAAAACAGCATCTTTGGAAAGACTCATGAATCGTGCATTCACGCAGGCACTATTCCAAGGAAGGCAAGATGTGTCTGCTACAGATATATTGATATCCATATTTTCAGAAAAGAAAAGTTATGCGGCGTTCTTCCTAAAGAAACACAATGTCAATAAACAAGATCTAATGGATTTGGTCAGCACAGAAACAATTCTTGACG
>Ga0209348_1000446_pt1 | contig 22049 bp, 12 predicted proteins | sample ETNvirenome_2_30_FD_184065 | JGI IMG/M metagenome (GOLD analysis project Ga0209348, IMG submission 184065) | Marine viral communities from the Pacific Ocean - ETNP_2_30 (SPAdes) (version 2) | ecosystem: Environmental > Aquatic > Marine > Oceanic | place: Pacific Ocean | collected 2013-06-22
ATCCAATATATTGTTCACTCTGTTTAAAATATTGCTCACTATGATACATTAACTCCATCACTGGGGAAACTGGTTCAGTATGTACGTTTGGATTCTGGTCAATAATACTTTTCAATAAGGTGCTTCCCGCACGAGGAAGACCTGCCATAAAATAAAAACTGTGATTCATACTACCATTTGTTACACGTATTACCTTTTTCTTTGAAGAAGAATAATTGAACTAATCTACCGTTCTCCATACTATCACCAAAGTTATAATTATGCGAATGCCAAAGATGAGTTCGAAACAAAACTAAACGATTATACTGCATTGGACATAGAAGATATCTTGTCCACTGACTTCGATCTAAACCTGATCCATATACTGTCGTATTCCACGCTTCTTTATATGTAGGGTAAGAATAATATTTCGATTCTTCTGTTGTTCGTGGACACTGTTCCCAGTGAAGACTATTATGTTTCCAAAAAGATGTTCCTCCCTCATCAACACATTGTTCTGGTGTATTCATATACAATACACCTCCCCAATCCCAACCAGGATCTACATGAACATCTTGTTTAAAACTATCATGTTCAAATGAGATTCGAAAGTATCCACAAGGATCTGATGGTTCAAGACCAGCACCTACAACTTCCTCCATTTTTCTCTGAGTATCATCATTATAAAAACCAAAACGTGAGTTTTTACCAGGATATGTATAACCCTCACCTGGATCTGGATACTCTGTTGTTAAACCAAAATTTCTTACCTCATCAGGATCATCATAAAAATCATCAATAACAATAATATTTCGTTCCATCAAGTTTTATTTTTATTATAGCATACTATACATTTAATGCATTAGCTCCTGCACTTGCACCTGCAAAAGCTTTTTTATCGATATCTAATGAACCTCTATTTGACATCCCAAAGGTATCATTCGAATAATCAAGGCGATCCACAGTTGATTTTGGACCAGGAGTGCCACCTGCAAAATAACCAAAGAATTGATTTCCAGTTGCCGCTAATGCATTTCGTGCTAAAGTTAAATTATCTTTATTTGAAGTTGAAGCAGTATCATTAGCATAATCAATACGTTCAACACGACTTGTATTTCCGAGACTACCACCACCTCCAGCAAAGTAACCATAATTTTGATTACCAGTTGCTGCAAGATATGTTCGATAAATTCCAAGATTTCCTCTTGCTGATGCTGTTGATGTATCACTTGCATAATCAATCCGATCTACTGTTGAGTTGCTTGGTCCTCCACCACCAAAATATCCAAAGTTTTTATTACCTGTTGCACCAGGATAAACTCTTGTTTGATTTAAATTTCCTTTTGGTGATGTTGTTGCACCATCATTTGAATAATCTAATCTATCTACTTTTGACTTACTATCTCCATTTATATAACCAAAATTATTTGTACCAACTGCAGATAATTCCTGACCATTGTATGAAAGAATACCAGTGTTGACAGCATATACACTTTCATTTGCAAGACTAAGCCTGAATATAGTAGAATGTTCTGATCCGTTTTGATTTGTTCCTCCACCCCAATATGCAGAATTTTTATTAGCGATACCAAAACAGTTTTGCATTTGTCTATTGTTATTAACTGAAGGTGATGATCCTTGGAATTGTGATACTTTTGCTGCTAAGACAGTATCATTGTTAAAATCAATTCGATTTATTCCAGATTGAACAGAACTTGGATTATAACCACCACCAAAATATCCAAAGAACTCGAAACCAAATTTTTGTTGTGGTACAGGAAATGGTAAAGGATATGCAGATGAGAATTTTTGAGAGAATCCATAATCCCTAGAACTAAATCCACCAGGAAATCTGTGAGGAACTGATAAATTTCCTTTTGGTGATGCAGTTGCTGTATCATTTGAATAATCTAAACGATCAACTGTTGATTGACCACTTGGACCTGGATATCCACCACCCCAATATCCAAATTCAGGATTACCCGCTGCTGACATTTGCCATCTTGCAGCACTTAATGATCCTTTTACAGCAGTTGTCACAGTATCATTACTAAAATCTGCTCGATCCATTGAAGATATATCACTACCAGTTGTTCCACCACCCCAATATCCAAAATCATTATTTGCTGTTGCACCCATATTATCTTTAGTTTGATTCAATAATCCTTTTGGTGACGCAACTACAGTATCATTTGAGTATTCAATACGATCTATAGATGAAACACGAGAAGGTGTTTCTCCTCCTCCAAAATATCCGAAGTTACTATTTCCTGTTGCAGATGTGCCAGATCTAACTAATGTCAAAGTTCCTTTAGGTGACGCAACTACAGTGTCATTTGAATAATCAATTCGATCTACTCCTGATGAATTACCCGAAGGACTTTGCCCTCCACCAAAATATCCAAATTCATCATTACCTGTTGCAAGACTCTGACCTCTCTTAGGAGTACTCAAAGAACCTTTTGCCACCATCGCTGTGCTATCACTTGAATAATCAAGTCTGTCCACAGTAGTTACATAAGCAGGTGTTGCAGTGACTCCACCACCAAAGTAACCAAATTTCGTATTACCAACTCCTGCTGCTTTATACCTACCAGAAGTCATTGCTCCTTTTGGAGTTGCTGCTGAAGTATCACTTGCAAATTCAACTCTATCAACTGTCACCACTGCAGGAAAACCACCACCAAAATATGCAAATCCAGTTCCAACCGTGCTCGTTGAAGGCACATTACTATCAGTAAATTTTATTCTTTCAGTTAACGTGAATGATCTTTTATTTGATCTAGAGCTATGACCAGTGTGAAGAATAGAGGCTTCACTTAAATTTCCCTTTGGAGATGCTGTTGTTGTATCACTTGAATAATCAATACGATCTATTGTTGATAGATTCGGACTAGGATCAAAAGTACCACCCATAAAATATCCAAAATCTTTACTACCTGTTGCTTTAAGATAGTACCTACTACCACTTAGATTTCCTTTTGGTGATAATACTATCATGTCAGTAGCATAATCAAGTCGATTTACAGTTGACACCCCTCCAGTAGATCCATCCGTTGTCCCCCCTGCAAAATATCCAAATTCTTGATTACCTGTTGCACCTAAATATGCTGTATCTTCAGGCAAATTACCTACTTTTGTACCTTTTTGAGTATCATTTGCAAAATCAATACGACTTGTTTGTGAGTTTCTATCGTTAGTATTATATCTTAGTCCTCCGGTAAAATATGCGAATACTCCATTTGAAGTAGAGTCTCCACCCCATTTTTGTAATCCTATGTTTCCTCTTACGTAAGTGGTTCCAAGGTCATTTGAATAATCTAATCTTTGAAGTATAGAATCATATTGTGGTGAATTATCAGGATCTTTACCACCACCCCAATATCCAAAATCAGAATTACCTGTTGCTTGTGCATCACCCGCTTTCTTTTCAAGTGTTCCTCTTGGTGATGGTATTGATGTGTCACTTGAGTAATCAAGTCTTTCTATTGTACAATATCCTCCAGGTGTTGGAGAAGCTGCTGATTGACCACCTGCAACAAATCCAAAATCTTTATTAGATGTTGCTGCTGCCTGACCGGTTACTTGGTTAGAATTTACTCTATTTGGTGCGGTTGCAGTATCATTAGAGTAATCAATTCGATCATTTTTGGTGCCATATCCTGTATTACCTCCACCAGAACGATATCCAAATGCAGGTCCAAACTGAGGTGCTCCAAATGCAGTCGTTGTAATAGAGGTGGTGCCTGGTGCCGTGGTCGGTGCTGCATTTTCTCTGGAACTTACACCACCTTCCAAAATATTAGTTTTCTGTGTAGTAAGATGCGTATAAAGACTTGCAGCTGTATCATTTGAAAAATCCATTTTCTGCAAAATACCATTAGTCACCGGAAATGTATTTCCAAGAGCCCATATTGCAATAGAGGTATTACCTGTTGCGGAAGGATTTGAAAAACTACCATAGGCATTTGTAAATGCAAGTTTATTAGTCATGGTCGAAGTATCATTTGCATATTCCATCCGAGTTGCTCTTGAATCTCCAGTATATCCCCAACTTGCATATCCATACTCAGCGTTACCAGTTGCAGCTCCATAATAACCATACTGTCCCATGTTTCCTTTTTGTACCGTAGCCGATGTATCATTCGAATAATCTATACGGTATGTTCTTGACTGAGTTGTGAAACTAGGAAGAGTGCTTGAATTTCCACCCATGAAATAACCATAAGACTGATTTCCAACACCAGCCATACCAGTTCTCTTTGGCATGGTTGCTTTATTAGATGTTGTGGAAGTATCAGATGAATAATCTAGTCTTTGTATTCTTGAATCAAGATCAGTTCCTCCAGAAAAGTAACCATAATTAATGGTACTTGCTCCCGCTCTGTAACCTCCAGCTGCGGATAAATTTCCTTTTGCAACTGTTGTTGATGTGTCACTTGAGTAATCAAGTCTATCTACATTCGATACATCTTGTGACGGATCATACGATCCACCTAAGAATCCACCAGCCCAGTATCCATAAGATGGACTACTTGCCCCTGCAGTAGACTTTCTTGGTGCTAATAAAGGACCTCTTACAAGTGCGGTTTCTAAGTTAGTATCAAAATCAATACGATCAACTGAACTATATTCAGTGCCACCATAATTTCCTCCACCAAAGTAACCATAAGGGTTTCCAACTGGAACTTGTCCAGGTTGACTAAAAGTTGAAGATCCTGAAGTGGTTGGTAAATTACATATTCTTGAACTAAATGCGTATTGATTGGTATTGAATTGACTTAAATTACCTTTTAGTGATGCTGTTGCTGTGTCATTACTAAAATCAACACGTTGACATTTTGTTGTATTTCCATATCCACCAGCCCAATATCCATATGAGGTATTACCTGTAGCAGATATATAATGTTTTCCATCAGCTAAGTTTCCTTTTGGTGATGCTGTTGCTGTATCGTTTGAGTAATCGACTCTATCAACAATGGACATATAAGAAGATCCATTTTGATCCTGTCCACCGCCAAAATATCCATAATCAGCATTACCTGCTGCTGCGAGAAAACCTCTAATTTGAGTTAATGGACCTTTTGATGGTGCTGTTTGTGTGTCATTAGTATAATCAATTCTACCAACAAATGATACAGAGAGGTAACCAGGACCAGGATAGATACGACCACCACCAAAGTATCCATAATCCATATTTCCCGTCCCTGCTACACCTTGACCTCCAGCTGGCCATGCCACAGTGCCTTTTACAACTGATGTTGAGGTATCACTTGCATATTCAATACGTTGTATCTCTGTAGTCCATCCAACTCCTTCACTAGGAGCTCTTCCAGAAGCAAAATAACCATAAGTGTTATTTGTTACTGAACCCATACCACCTGTATTAGTTTCTAATGGTCCTTTTGTTGCTGCTGTTCCTGTGTCGGATGAATAATCAACTCGATCCACTGTTGATTCAATAGGCCAACCACCACCAGCAGCATATCCATAAGAAGTATTACCTGTTGCTCCACCTGCAGCAGCAGATCTAGATAGCGGTCCTTTTGTGACCATATTTGTACTATCACTCGCAAAATCTAAACGATCTACACTTGAATAAGGACCACCAACACCAGGAGCACTACCACCACCAAAGTATCCATAATCAGTTCCTAAAGGATTAGATATATCCTTAAAAACAAAAACATCGTTAATTGTTGAAGCTGTTCCGTTTATTTGTTTTCTATAAAATTGTTCGAGAGAGAATACACTTGACTTGCTCATTTTATATTATTCTCCTTTAAGTGATTTTCTTACCAGATACTATTACGTCTATCGTTCCTGCGGCCGCTGCGGTTTGTACTTTAACTGTTCCACCCGTCTCTAGTCTCTTTGGTCGATCTAATATTTCTATTGAAGCATATCTTGGAACCACTAAATTCTTTGCAAGATGTGTGGCAGTTGATCCGTTCACAAGTTGTACAGTGACAGGGAAGTCTCCAGCATCAGTTCTGTTTGTTAATTTAATTGATTGCAATACAGTTGGATTCGATGTTGATGTATATATGGTTGTAAGATCTGTGTTTGCAACACCAACAGTTGAACCATATCCTGCTACAAAATCAGTACTCTCTTGTTCCTGATAACTCGCATAAAGTTCAAGAGCATCATTAACACCACCGTATGATGAATCTGAAGCCCAAACTTTTACTACGTCAGATGGATTCATAACCATGGGTTGCTTGAGTAGTTCGACTAATCCGTTATCGGGAACAGGAACGTTGTAAGCAAGATAAACTTTTGTCTCACTACTATATGTTGTCACACCTGGATTAATTGATGCGGTTACATTAACTGTGCTACCAACACCAGAGGTCACGTTTGCAACACTGATTGAATCTATTACATATCTCTTTGTATTATCCGGACCAAATGTTATAACGTCTGTCTCATACCCCTTAATATTTGCTTGTATTGAGCTTGTGATTCCAGTATTAAATTTATCTCCTGCTCCTCCAGAGGCTGGTAGATTTGTTAGTAGAGATCCATCACCAACAAATGATGTTGCTGTTAGAACTCCAGTTATGTGAGCACCAGTTGATCTGAATGTTGATGCTGTTGCAACAGTTACATTAAAACCACTATCACCTGCTATCCAACGATTTGTGCCAGCACCAATTGCAAGTTGACAACTACCTGTTGCTGATGGTAGTTGAACTGCACAACCGATTGCAACATTATAACAACCAGTAGTAAGTGTGCATGCTGTATATTTTCCTAAGAAGACGTTGAAACACCCACTTGTCAGACAACAACCTGCAGCAAAACCGATTGCAATGTTATCATCACCTAAGACATTTGATGATCCATTACCCTTCATAGCACCCTGACCAATGGCAATATTTCTTGAGGCAGATGTCATACACATCCCTGCTTGCGTACCCAAGATTACATTATCACCATCAGTTACTTTACATCCTGCCTGATTACCTATCACTATGTTCCTATTACCACCACCACATGCTCCTGCATAACATCCAAAAATAACACTGTTACAAGCAGTAGAATTTCGACCTGCATAGTGACCAATAAATGTATTATACTGAGCATTTACAGAATATTGTCCTGCTCCAACCCCAATAAAGACTTGACAACCTTGGGTGGTAATACATTGACCAGCACATAATCCAAGCACAACGTTATTTAAAGCTGTAGTGATTCTGCAACCAGCACTACGACCAAGAACTACATTGTACTTACCTTCGGTCATGGCAGTACCAGCATAAGTACCCATGACGACATTATCGCAACCCGAAGTTAGTCCAAATGCTGCTCTGAATCCAATAGCAATATTCTGACAACCTGTTCCAGCTGCGTTGGAAGCTCCAGAGTAATTACCAAGGAAAACATTTTTACTACCTGAAGTGACACATTTACCTGCACGACTACCTATCAATACATTACATTCAGCACTTGTTGCAGCTCGTGCTGCCAGTTCACCAAACACGATATTAGCCGAACCAGTTGTTACGGTACTAGCAGAATCACCACCAAGAGTTCCAGTTCCCATGACAATGTTACCACTAGCACTGGTTATTCCCCTTGCTGCATTTCTTCCGAATAATATGTTATAACTACCTGAAGTGATGTCTCCACCAGCCTCATGACCAATTGTGATATTTTGTTGACCAGTGACGGTTCCAGTTCCTAATGCCTTACAACCAATCGCAATATTCTCTTGACCAGAAGTTATAAGCAGACCTGCACTTTGTCCAAATGCGATGTTATTACTACCAGTGGTAACTCCATCTTGCATTGCAAATGAACCTAATGCAATATTATGAGTTCCTGTAGAATTCTTACGATTTGCACCACATCCTATAGAAATATTACATGATCCTGAAGTGTTCCATTCAGAAGCACCACGACCTATAAAGACATTTAGATTACCTGTATGTTCAGTTTGAGATCCGATATATCTACCTAAGAATATATTACATGATCCTGTCGTATTTTTTTGACCAGAATACTTTCCTAAGAAAATATTACTTATACCAGTAGTGAGACACTTACCTGCTGCATCACCAATTGCAATATTTTCATTTCCACTTTGAAGACAATATGCAGCACAGCATCCTAAAATAACATTATTATCACCAGCACAATTAGTATATCCTGCCTTATAACCCAAAGCAATGTTATAGGAGGTATCAGCATCAGACGCATTACCTGCAGTTGTTCCTGCATATAAGTTCTCTTGTGCGTCTGCTTTAAATCCAACACCGGATAAACAAGAACCATCACCACAGAATTTAGTTGCCTCAACAACACCAGTTGATTTTGTTACAGTGGCAATACCTGCAAGTGTTACATTATAAGAACTATCACCAAAAATAAAATGAGTGGCACCAACACCGATAGCCATTTGTCCACTTCCATTACATGCAGTGAATGTAACTCCGGCACCTATTGCAATATTACAATTACCTGTTGCAGAGAAACATCCTGCACATGAACCCAAGAAAATATTATGAGCACCAGAAGTGATTTTATTACCTGCATTTCTACCTACAGCAACATTAGAATCACCAGTTGTAGTACCACCACCACCAGCATTATGACCAATAAAAGTGTTGGAACTACCACTTGTTAGACACATTCCAGCACGAGCACCGAATAATGCATTATAAGTACCACTTGTAATCTTTAATCCTGTGTTTACTGCACCTACAGCTGTATTATTGCTACCAGTTACGTAGTTTGAACTGTCTCCTTTTCCTGCATCTTTTCCTATGAAAAGATTACATCCACCAGTTGTAACATTATGACCTGCCCATGATCCAATCGCAATATTAAAGGTAGCAGAAGTTGCCTGATAATGCGAGTAGTAACCTACCGATAAATTATAACTACCAGTGGTATTTGAAGACGCAGAGGCAATTTCCTCACCCATGTAAATATTATAACTACCACTGTTGGTGCCTTCATCCATTATCTGACGGCCAATATAGGTGTTACTACTTCCAGATGTCTGTGTTTTTCCTACACTATTTCCAATAAGAGTATTATAGTTACCAGTGTGTAGAGCACAACCTGCATTCATACCAATATAAACTGAACCAAAAGATCCAGAACCATCACACCATGCTTTGGCAGCACGATATCCAAGTATCACACTATAACATGTATCATTATCAACCGCAGCTCCTGCCTCGGTACCTGCAATCAAGTTCTCATAAGAATCAACTGGGAATGATCCAGTAATAGTAACCGTTGAAACACCAGCTGCACCGGGAGATGCAGTTGCCACAACAGCATCTCCAACAAAGTTAATTGTTGATACACTACCTGCGGTACCGACTGTTGATCCCTCATCTTTAACTGTTAATCCTCCAATCGCACCCGTTCCTGCAGCAGTAATGCCTGTTAAATTTGATCCATCTCCATATAAAGTAGAGGCAGTAACTGAACTTATACCAGATATATTTGTTGAATTATCACCAACTATGTTTCCATTTGCAGTAATGTCACCATTTACCACCAATTCATTAAATGTTGAAGTGCCACCTGTATTAATTCCAGTTGGTAAATTCGTTAGGTTTGCACCATCACCAACAAAGGCAGTAGCACACATTGTACCTGTTACCATTGCTTTAATATTTCCACTATTACCTAAACAAGTATTAAAGGAACTATCACCAACAATCCAACGACTTGTGTCACAACCAATTGCTAATTGACCATCACCATTACATGATGCTAAACAAACGCTTGGTCCAATCGCAATATTACAATCACCAGTACAAGTGTCTCGACCAGCACCATATCCCAAGAAGACATTAGAACAACCTGAGGTTAAACGACATCCAGCAAAACGACCTACTACAACGTTACATGCTTTGTTACCAGTACCAATCATAGTGTTGGCACCTATTGCGACGTTGTAATTACCAGAATTGGTCGCACATCCAGAGTAAAGACCCATGAATATATTATCTTGACCTGTTTTATGTTGTTGTCCAGCTCGAGTACCAAGAAGAATGTTCTGAGAGCCCGAAGTGAGACAACATCCCGCATAAAATCCAAGTGAAAGGTTATAGTTTCCAGATGAAGCAACAGCCGCTCCACCCGCACACATACCTACACTAACGTTATACTGACCACTACATAACTTAGCACTTGCAAGATGACCAATCGCAACGTTACGAGAAGCAGAGCTGGTGCATTCTCCTCCTGCTTCAAATCCTAAAAATACATTACATGCACCATTCTCTAGTCTACCACCTGCACCGCATCCAAGCATTATGTTGAAGATTCCACTAGTTAAACATTTACCAGGACCTCTACCTAAGGCAATGTTACCATAACCTTCATACATCTTTTTACCAGCATAACTACCGATAAAAACATTATCTCTTATATTATTACCACTAGTAAAACCAGAATCACCACAGCCCTCTCCGATTTCTTGACCTATGAATACATTACGCATATTAAGGCTGGTGCCAAATAAATTCTTACCTGCGTATCTTCCAATAAAAATATTACAACAACCAGAAGTAGTGCTACATCCTGCACCCACACCCATAAAAATATTATTATGACCACTTGTAGCTGATTTACCAGCACAAGAACCTAAGAAAATATTAAAACAACCAGAAGTTCCATCAAGGTTGGAACCTGCATCAGTACCTGCAAATAAGTTTTGATCTGCATCTGGTGAGAATTTTGTACCAGTTAAGTTTGAACCATCAATTGCAGGTAGAGTTCCAGTCAATTGTCCTGCAGGTAAACTTGTTAGTGATGCGCCTGAACCACTGAAAGTTGTGGCAGTTACAATCCCTGTGGCAGAAACACCTGCACCAGCATGAATACCTTGTCTTGCAGTTATGATACCTATTGAATCAATGCTTGTGACATCCTCGTAAGTTAAGGTTCCACCGATTGATACATTACCAGTTACAGTTAAATCATTAAAATTACTTGTACCAGTTGTACTAATACCTGGTATACTTAAGTTTGTTAATGATGAACCATCACCAGAAAATGTTGATGCAGTTACACCAGCGATACCTGTAATATTAGTTGAGTTATCACCTACAATATTTCCATTTGCAACGATGTTAGATTCAAATGTGGATATACCAGTAACTCTAAGATGATTGAATGTTGAACCACCTTCTGTGCTAATACCTGGTAGATTGGTCAGTGCTGAACCATCAATTGCAGGTAGTGCACCAGTTAAATTTCCGGCTGGTAAATTTGTTAATCCAGAACCTGAACCAGAGAATGTGGTTGCTGTAAGTATACCAGATATAAATTGTTCTCCACCAATGATGTAAATGGTTCCAACCATTCCACCATGTGCTGTACATTGATAATATAATCTTGATGGTGCATCATGCTGTACATTGAAAATTATATTACCACCAGCAGCTCCATTATTCGTAACACCTGTATTGTATGCTGCACCTCCTGATGCAACACGAATTTGAAATGGATGACTACCTCCAGAATGATTTGTAAAGATATATCTTTGTCCTCTTACCAAATATATGTCAGGATTATCATCAGCTCCATCTTGACCTGGTCCTGTAAAACGATATGCAGAAGAACCGTTTGCAGTAACGTGCCAAGATACTTGAGCGTTAGAGTTTGCAGGATCAGCAAAATAAGTAACTACTCCGCTAACAGCAGTCACAATCCCTGCTGATGTTATACTTAATTTATTTCCTACCGTAAAATTTGTACTGACTGCAACTGTATTGGCGTTTAGATTTATATTGTTAGGACTTTGAATGGTCGGAGTACCACTTCCTAACAAATCTATCTGCTTTACACCAAAACTCTTATCTGCCATTGAATCTTTTTAGTTATTTATGTTTGAAAAATTGATAATGATCCTTCTAAAGTCAAAGAGTCAATAGAAGGGGTAATGTTGTTTGCAAAAGGATTATATAAAATTCTTCGAGGAGAAGACTTCAAACTATAACTGTTCCCCCAGTAATTTGTATCAGTCCCACTATTACTGGTATAAGGATCATAATAATCACCTGAGGATAGCATCACAGATCCCTCAGTAAGTAACCAATTTCTAACTGTTTTTCGATCTGCTGTGGGATTTGATTGTAAATACAATGCAATGACACCTGAAACATTTGGTGATGCCATACTTGTTCCACTAATTGCATAATTATGAAATGAAGTATCTCTAGGATCATCATATCCAGAACTCCAAGGACTCATAATAATACTACCAGCTGCCCATACATCAATCGCAGGACCTCTGTCACTAAATGATGAACACCTTTCTTGACTACCAGATTGTCGAGAAGTATCAATTGATCCGACAGCTATAGCAGCATCATCCTCACCTTGTTTTGTTACAGCAGGGGTACCTAATCTATTGTATTGGTTTGAATATCCAGATCCATATACTGCAGTCCCTGCTGTAAACTCATTATCATAATCATCACCATCAACCACATCACATTTTCCGTTATTGTTTCCAGCGGAACATACAAGAACAACGTTTTGACAATCTGCGTCATTTGCTAATTCATTTGCCTCTGATTGTCCAACTGTTTTTGTTGTTTTGAATTGGTAATAACTTCCTAAGTAAGTGCTCAAGTAATAAACGGCAGGAACAGCACTCGATGATGCATCAACTTGAGTTTTACTATATGAAGTCCCTCTAAAAGAAGCAGTGTATGATAAATCTTTTCGAAAAAACTGTCTAAGACCCCAACTACAATTTACAACAGTAGGATTTTTTCTACCAGTCTCAGGATTTACTGGTTTATTTTTATGCCAAACTTTAATGTAATCAAATCCATCACTAGGATTTGCAAATCCCGTATCACTTCTATCAACACATGCGATAGACCATATGTTTGCCTCAAAAGCAACACCAAATTGATTTCCAGCTGCTGTTCCAGCCACATGACTTCCATGATAAAGATCATTAGCAGGTATAGAACTTCCTAACGCTTTTGCTGTTGTGTAATTTGATAATGATCCAGTGCCTGGTGCAACAAGACCTTCATCAGACCAGTTTATACCATAATCCTCAGCCCCATGTATTAATATATCTCTTACTCTAGTATCATTTTTATCAGTAAAAGATGTAACACCTGGTTTAAGAAACTCAGGATGATCCCAACGACAACCAGAATCCATGATTACAACATCAACATTCTTTCCTGTCAATGAATACTGTGAATCAGCACTTACAATCGTCCCTGTACCAAAATTATTTGCACTAGATTGATGTCTGTAAACACCCCACTGAGTAAAATCAAGTGTTGAACCAGGATCTGATGAAGATGCTGTTCTTAAATTTCTACAATCATAATTAAATCTATTGATGTCTGTATGTTTGTCGAATTCCTCATCATATTTTCTTTGTTCTAAAACAATATTATTATACATTGAAGATTGTTCTACCCATTCTACCTTCGAATGATTTTTTAATGTGTCAGCTTCATTTACAGACATAGAATAAACAGATCTTTTTGGTGAGTAATTCATTTCTGAAGTACAATCTATTTTTCGATTTGGAATGTTATCAATATTATTTTCATTTATAATGTAATTATGAATCTCAGTCCAATCTGATTCATCTTTTACACAAACAGTAAAATTTTGAGGTGTGTCATCAGTTATTGAATTATCAGATACTATAACTCTACCAGCAGAATTCAAAGATGTTGTTATCATAATTGAACCTCTCTTCTCCAACGATAGGTTGTAAGTCCACTAATTCCGGTTTCAGGAGTCACCTGAAGTAAAACATTTCCACTACTTATTGTTGATCCAGCTGATACCAGTTGAGAATTACTAAACATAATCGCATACTCTTGAGATAAAGCTGTAGTTCCATTTTGCATTATGAGAACTTTTTGTGCCTGTGTGTTCGCACCATTTTCAATATGTAGTGTGTACTCTGCTGTTTTGTAATTATCAGTTCCATATGCAAAACTATCAATGTTAGTTGACACTCCAGCACTTGCAGTGAATGTGCCGACACCAGTGGCAATGCCTGTAGCTAAAGCACTTCCTGCAGTAACAATACCTGTAATATTTGCACCATCTCCCTTAAATGATCTTGCTTCAAATTGTCCAGTTGATTTAGTAATCGTTGCGATACCAGATAAAGACACATTGAATGAACTATCACCAGTTATCCATCTATCATCAATCTGTCCAATTGCTAGTTGATAATCTCCAGTTGAATTGGCAACTCCAACACTATGTCCAATTGCAATGTTATAACTTCCAGTAGTTACATAACGGTTTGTATAACATCCAAATTGAATATTATGATTTCCTCCTGTGGTAAGACATCTACCTGACCAAAGACCCATCGAAATGTTATGACAAGTTGATCCATTGGATGTATTACCATATCCTGCATATCTTCCAATAGCGATATTATCATTACCGGTTACATTTGCTGTTCCTGCTGAATGACCATGTAAAACGTTGTAACAACCTGTGGTTAAACATCTACCTGCACCATCACCTATTAATACATTATAATCACCATTAGTGATGTGCCGACCAGCAGCATTACCTACTAATGTATTAGCAGTAGCTTGGCATAAACAACATCCTGCTCCATCACCTATTGCAACGTTATAATTACCACTACTTAAATCTTTACCCGTACTGCGACCTAATAAAACATTTCCAACAGCAAATCCATTATCACCATATGCATATGCATCCATACCGATTGCGACATTATGAGTTCCACTGGTATTTGTTCTACCTGCACACCATCCAAGGAAAATATTACAACCTCCTGAATTAGTACAAGAACCAGCTACTTGTCCTATGAAAATGTTACGATCACCTTCATCAATACAAAAACCTGCTCCACCACCTATTGCGACATTATTACAACCATCTTTTCCACTCGCACCTACTCCACGACCAGCACCAGAACCTAAGAATATATTATCATTACCATTAGCATTTCTTCCTGCATAATTTCCCATGAAAATGCTACAGGTTGAATTTGAATATTCTCCTGTTCTACAACCTAAGAAAACATTAAATGATCCACTTGTTAAACAAGCACCACTTTGTTTACCAATTAATACGTTATTATCACCTGCATTTAATGAAAATCCTGCACTAAATCCAACACCTACGTTGAAACATGTATCACCATCTTTGCATGCTCCAGCATTCGTACCAGCGAATAAGTTCTCTTGACCATCAGGACTGAATGAATCACTGACTGTAATAATAGCTTTATTAGTACCTGATGCAGTTGCAGTAATAGATGCACCTTGGAAATCTAAAGTTTTTATAGAACCTGCCGTGCCTACTGTTGATGATTCTTCTTGAACTGTAATACCCGAAATAAGAGTTCCACCACCAGTGCCAGTTAAATTAGTACCATCACCATAGAATTGTGAGGCAGTTATGATACCAGTGGTATTCACTGATGCGGTAGTGGTTAATCCTGTGGCTGTTACGTTAGATAGATTTGCACCTGAACCATAAAAACTTGTTGCCGTAACTGAATTAATACCTGATATATTTGTCGCACCATCACCAATTATATTTCCATTTGCATTTAAAGCATTTAATACTGTTAAGGTGCCATTCGCATTAATGTTTCCACTAAAAGTTGAAACACCAGATACAGTTAGTGTTTCTGCTTGAACATTTGCACCTTGTGTGCCAACACCAGTTAAATTAGAACCATCTCCGTAATAAGTCGCACCAGTAATTATTCCTGCAGTTGTGACTCCCGTGATTACTAAATTATGAAAATTAGAATTTCCTGTAGTATTAATTCCTGTGTCTACATTAGTTACTATAGTTGCAATTCCAGAGTTAAATGTAACATCAAGATTTGTTGAAAAATCAATTGTACCTGCAGTTCCAACAGCAGACCCATTATCTTTAATAACAATACCAGTGCCTGATGCAGTTACTCCAGTAAGTCCCGATCCATCACCTACAAATCCAGATGCAGTAACGACACCCGTAAAAGCACCTTGTTTTGCAAAGAATGATGGAGAAGTAATAGTTGTTAATCCTGCAAATGTAGAGATACCAGATACTATAAGAGAATTAGTCCTCACGTTCTCAGTAACAGCAATACCAGTCAGACTTGATCCATCACCAATGAAAGATGTAGCAGTAACAGAACCATTTACATCAACATTTCCAGTAAAAGTAGATATACCAGTTACATGTAGTCCACCAGCGGCAACACTCACACCACCACCGACCACTACTATACCTTGCCTTGCAGTTATGACACCAACTGAATCTATATTAGTTACATCTTCATAAGTAAGAGTTCCACCAATAGATACGTTGCCACTAAATGTACCATCGGTAGCAGTGAAAACACCTACGTTATATTTTTCTGTCCCTGTCCCTACAATTCCGTTTGCTTCTTTATTTACTAATTCATACCATGCACCACCATGAGCAAAATATGCTTTTTGTGTAGCATGAACATGAGCAAATGCACCATGATAAGTTGCTGCCGATGGTAAATCAGTGTAATTACTGTATAGGAATGGGATAACATTACTTGTCGCAGCACCTACAATTCTTCCATTTGAATCAATAGTGCTTGAAAATGTTGAAACCCCAGATACAAATATATTTGTAAAGGTAGAGAGACCAATTGTGCTTATACCAGATACATTTCCTGATACTCCGGTTAATTGTGATCCATCACCAATATAAGTGACTACCCCAGACGTAGATGTAACAATACCGTTTGCAATTTTTACAGTGCCAAGAGTTGAAATACCACTTACACCTACAAACAGATTTGCTAAGTCACCAACAGTGTCAGCAGAAATTCCAGTTAAATTTGAACCATCACCATAATATTTTAATGCAGTTACAATTCCTGTTTGTGAAACAGTAAATGCAGTGCCTACTTTTAAGTCTCCACCATTAACATGAACTCCTTGTCCTGCAGTAAGAATACCAGTGACATTTGCATCACCTTGCACATCAAAAGCATTAGTGGTAGTTTCAGTACCAATACCAATTCTACCTATAACAGTCAACGAAGGTTTATCTTCGCTGTACCCTTTGATACCTACCTGTAATTTTCTAAACTTACCGCTGACGTACTTAGCCATTTTAATTTAATGTTTCTAGGATACTTGCCAAAAATTTAACATTTGTAGAATTGTTGGATGATATAATAAGAGAATCTTGTTGTTCCAATACTAACTTTCCAGCTAGTAAATTTGCAGTATCACTTGATTCAATGGGTAAATCTTTTACCACCTCAGTTGTCACTGCAATACCAGCAGTTGTTCTCTGATGAGACATTGAAACAGTATATGTCGCATCTCCAACGTTAGCTGCCTGTGCTAAAAGAACAACACCTGTATACCCAATCGGTGCTGTGTAGATACCGACTGGACTAGTCGGAATAACTTTTGTTACTGTTTGGAATACATTTTGGGCTAATGGCATCTTAATCTCCTCCTAATGCTAAAATAAATGGAGTCATTTGTGAAAATAAACTCTTTGAGTAAAATGTTCCTGTAATTGTACCTGCTTGCTGATTTATAATGACACCATCTCCAATTCTAAAGTTACCAGCTTGATCAGTGCTAGTAAAAATAGTCAATCCACCATCAAGATCATCAACTTCATTGTCTTGAATAGCAACTCCACCTCTGGAAGGAAGTGATTGTATTAGATCTGTACCTGATCCTATGTATTCAAAGGAATGACTCGATGCTAATATTCTACTTTGTTTAAAGAATGGAACTGTAGATCCAACACCAACAGCAAAAGGAACATTTTCTGTAAATGTCACTGTGGAAATACCACCAGATATTTCAGTTGCCTTATCAACCACAAAATATTGAGGTTTCATTATCATTGAGGCAGCTGCAGATGATCCACCACCACCTGAAAAACTTATAGAAGGAGTGGATGTATATCCTCTTCCTGAAGTAACGATATTTATTTCTGTAACAACTCCTGCAGTTAATGTTGCAACAGCTGTTGCTGGAATACCCCATGCTTCAGAAGGAGCACCAATTGTAATTGAAGGTGGTGTAGTGTATCCAGATCCACCATTAGTTATTTTTATCTTATCAACTGTTTGATATAACTCATCAAAGTAAACCACCTGCCCATCAAATGGACGAACGACTTTTGTCTTTACTGTTCCACCACTATGATAATTATGAGATACAGTGGATGGTCCGACATTTGTGACGAAACTTGTTGAGTTTATAACCGAATCTACGTTAAACACATATCCAAAATCACCATCAGGATAATAGTAAACTGAACCTCCAAGATCACATGTAAATCCTAAACCTGAAAGAGTAATTCCCATACCAACATTAAAATTATGATTACTTGTGGTAGTAATCGTTGTCATACCAGTGGCATTATCATATACTGCATTAGATATATTTAATGTTGGTGTCTCTAAATTTATTTTAAATTCAGAGGAATTTTCAGTCACACTTTCAGTAACCACCCCTACAAAACTTTGAGCTCCTACACCTTGTGATCTTAATCCAAAATTACCAAATGAAGAGTTTGAGTTTGTAAGATCGCATTGACCTCCATCTCCTGTATAAATTGATATATCTGGATTTATCGTAAATATTGAAACTAATTGTCCATACCCTCCGTTTGTTATTGATACTCCAATACCATTTGAGTTATACTGGGTATAAGAGTCAGTAACCATACTTTTGAAAGGTCCCAAAACATGATCACCATCAATCTTCATACCTATACTATTCTTTATAAAGTTAGTGCAGTTTCTAATATATGGTGATTGAGTTGAATATCTTTTTATTTCTGGTTCAAATGCGACCACAGCTTTACCAGAATTTAAAGTCCCAACAAATGATATTTCTGAAATATAATTACCTGGTGCTACATGAAGTAAATCTTGATTTGCATTTTGTGGTGATACAGATACTTCTCTTAAACTGTCTCCCACAATACTTACTTGTGCAGGTATTTTTATGGGATTATTTTCTACGTAAGATCCAGCACTAACCCTAATAACGTCTCCTGCTGATGCAATTCCGACTGCTGCTGCGATTGTTGCCTTTGCATCTCCAAGTTTTTTTCCTGTGTTGTTGTCGCTTCCGTCTTCTGTGACATAGATAACATTTGTAACTGTAACTCCAGCACCTAATCTTACTACTTCTGTCGCAATACCTATAGCAGATCTATCTCTTAGGGTTAAGAGTTCTGCATCGTAAGTATTCAGTGCTAATTCACCTACTTTTAGGTCAGCAACCTGAGGTCTCTTGCCAGGAACCGCAGATCTTTTAATTCTTATTGGCGTCGCCATTTATTTAATTCGGTATTTACCACAAAAACAGTATGTACTGCTGATTTATTTATTCAAGAAGCATTGTTACGTCTTGGTCGATATAAAAATAAATTTTTTTGTGGATCAGGTTTCATCCACTCTTTTATTTTTTCGAATTTTTCATATGAAAAAAACTCTTGATTGAAGTACCACTCCTCCCACGGTTCATGTCCTTTCCTTTGATTACATTTTGAACAACAACAGACTACATTCTTTGTAAAATCTGATCCACCTTTACATCTAGGGACAACATGATCTATCGTTAAACTGGTATTATCTCCACAATACGCACATTGATTATTCCATTTTTCTTTTATATCTCTTCTCCATAATCTTTTTGCCTCTGCCGAACTTGTTGTTTGTAAATTAAAAACATAAGCTTTTGAAGAATGGAGAATACTCATATAAGATCATAAGTTAATTGTATTTATCTATAAAAAAGCCTTATAGACAAAAAAATACCCCGAAATTTTTTTCGGGGTAAATGAAATTAAAAAAGTGATTTTGGTTTAACCAATAGAAGGTGCTGTTAAAGCAACTGTTGTTGACTCTGCACAAGCAAGATCTAATGGGAAGTTGTGTGCATTTCTTTCATGCATTACTTCCATACCTAAGTTTGCTCTGTTTAGGACATCACCCCATGTAGGGATTACTTTTCCGTTTACATCTACAACTGATTGGTTGAAGTTGAATCCGTTTAAGTTAAATGCCATTGTGCAGATACCCATGGATGTTAACCATACGCATACTACAGGGAACACAGCAAGGAAGAAGTGAAGACTTCTTGAGTTGTTGAAAGAAGCATACTGGAAGATAAGACGACCAAAGTAACCGTGAGCGGCAACTATGTTGTATGTTTCTTCTTCTTGTCCGAACTTATATCCGTAGTTCTGTGACTCAGTTTCTGTTGTCTCTCTGATTAGAGAAGATGTAACTAAAGAACCGTGCATTGCTGAGAATAAAGATCCTCCGAACATTCCTGCTACTCCTGCCATGTGGAAGGGGTGCATAAGAATGTTGTGCTCTGCTTGGAATACGAACATGAAGTTAAAGGTTCCTGAGATACCTAGTGGCATTCCGTCTGAGAAAGATCCCTGACCGAAAGGATACACAAGGAATACTGCGAATGCTGCAGATACAGGTGCTGAATATGCTACACATATCCATGGTCTCATACCTAGTCTGTATGATAATTCCCACTGTCTACCCATGTAGGCAGAGATTCCGATAAGGAAGTGGAAAATAACTAACTGGTAAGGACCACCGTTGTATAACCATTCGTCTACTGTTGCTGCTTCCCAGATTGGGTAGAAGTGTAGACCGATAGCGTTTGATGATGGAACAACTGCACCAGAGATGATGTTGTTACCATATAAGAAAGAACCCGCAACTGGTTCTCTGATTCCGTCGATATCGACTGGAGGTGCTGCTATGAAAGCAACGATAAAGCATGCTGCTGCTGCGAGTAAGCATGGGATCATGAGTACACCGAACCAACCAACATAGATTCTGTTGTTTGTTGATGTTACCCATTCGCAGAACTCAGGCCATCCTTGTAGGATACCACCTTGTCTGCGTGTTAAATTTGAAGTTGTCATTAGTAAGACGTTTGTAAGTAGGGCATCAAGGGTAGATGCGAAACTTATTTCCAGTAACCCCTCGCTACTGGATAAAGAGACGAAGTATTATACTGCCTATAGGTCTCGGTTTAAGAGCAGTTCTACAAGGGAGGGCGATCCGTTCGAGTCCCCAGTAATGTGTGGAAAACACCACCTTTCGTTATTTATTATAACAAAACTTTACATATATGTCAACACTACTGCCAATATTCATCCAATACATCAAGAGATTTGTTTAGATACTTGTTTGCTCCCTCACACTCCCATTCTCCCATCTCTCCTATCTCACACTTGTAATGTAGTTCTCTCTTAAGTTGCAAAAGTTTATTGGTCATTGCAACCTTGTCTAATCTACCGTTCATAAAAAAATTAATTCTATCAGTATTTATAGTAAAACAATAGATTTTACATGGTTTGTTGTGTTCTATTCCTAATAACAATTTGATTATTTTTATAATCTACAACAAATTCTAATACATCATCATTATCCCACATGAGCTCTTCATACATTGCATTAAGACGATCCATGTCTTCCCACAAATCATTTACGTGTTCTGAATATTCTGACATAAGATGATTTTTTTCATTATTTATTATTCATTCATCATAGCAGACATCATCACAACTGCAAGTGTAGTCATTAATACCGTTCCTGCTGTTATCTCTAGGAACATTGGTATGATGTGTTGTATATTCATCCCACCTCTTGTAATTTCTCTACTGCTGTTGATGCTTGTATCGCTGGTATGTCATTTAAACCATTAGCATCAAACCATGGTGCTGTTTCCCAATCAAAACCTTCACCAAATGTATTATCTGCCTGTTGTACATACCAATGACATTTTGCGTCTGGAATATCTACTGCACACACTGCCCAATCATCTGTCCATTGTGGAACCTGCACGTATAATACAGGCACATCAGCATGAGCAAGTGCTGGAAATGCTAGAGACAATGATATTACAGATACAAATGCCCAGAAGAATGTGGGTATGTATTTGACACTCATTGGTCTTTTATATACTTCCATGACATCATGGTAAGATTGTGACATGAGATCTCCCATTAGATTAAACCTGCCATTCCTGCTGCTGTTCCTATAATTATAAAAAATC